>Ga0315268_10000278_pt1 | contig 58946 bp, 48 predicted proteins | sample C1_top_MG_FD_204535 | JGI IMG/M metagenome (GOLD analysis project Ga0315268, IMG submission 204535) | Sediment microbial communities from Yellowstone Lake, YNP, Wyoming, USA - C1_top | ecosystem: Environmental > Aquatic > Freshwater > Lake > Sediment | place: USA: Wyoming | collected 2017-08-01 | reverse complement strand
CGGAAGGGCGAAAAGCTCCCCGCACGCATCGCAGCCGAACTGCGCGACGTGCAACGCAACCGGTCCTTGGTGCGCTCGTTCTTTCACGCTCCATCTGTCTCCTATATTACCGACTGCTGAGTAAGACGACAACGACCCGTCGCGGGGCAGACCGAATGACCCGTTGCGAGGCCGACCGGACGACCCGCAGCGCGGGCGGACGGGCGACCGCCCCCTCCTGACCGCACGCGGACAACCGCACGCGAACGGGTGGCACGGCGTGAAGCGTCGCGCCATACTACCGCGTGCTCGATTGGAATTCGTGTCGCGCGGAAGCGGCGCTGCGCCGCGGGAGGTAGCCTATCTCCCTGTCTGTCGAACTCGGTGCAGGCTATTCCTACGGGGCCAAGCGCTTCGCCTGACCGGCAAGAACCTTCTGAATCGCCGCCGATCTCGCGCGGCCGACCCCGCGCTCCGCTGCGAGCTTCGGCCACTGCGCGAGCGCGTCCAGCAACTGGTCGAGGTCCTTCTCGGCTTCGACCTTCGGCAGGCCGACTTCGTCCGAGAGTCGGAGCAGATCAACGCGGCTCGGGGAGCGACTCTCTCCGGCGATCAGCATCGTATGGTATCCGCCCGGGCCGTCGGCGAACGTGAGATCGTAGGCTGGGGCAAGACTCCACTCCCCGTCCGCGCTCATCCGAAATGCCACGTTCTTGGCATGGTCGTCACGGTTGTGTGCGCCGACATTGAACGCCGCGCGCCTCCACGCATCACGCGCCACGCGGAGATCGTTGGTCAGAGCCAACGAGACCTTGATCAAATCGCGATAGTCGACGGCATCGTGTCGGTAGTCCAGTTCGAGCAGGCCGGCCAGTGTGTGGACGTGCCGGCGTACGTTGCCGACTCGATCAAACCGATCCACCACGAGTGCCCACCGCGGGCTCTTCATGGACGACCTGGCGCGCTTGCGCCCGAGGGCCGGAACGGCATGCACGCGATGCGGTGTCACATCAAGCCCGGCGAGTTCCGCCATCGACAAGTAGGCGTCCTCGATGAGCGGCATATCCGGTGGTTCTCCACTCGCTGCAAACTTGATGAGCACCGGCCGATAGCCCTTCGGAAAGGTCTCGAAGGCGTCGGCAATTGCACCGGAGTCGTTCCATGCCACGACGACCTTCGGTCGCGCGCCGCTTGAGCCACCCCCTGCGCGCGTCAGCGCGGAGTGCATGTCGTCTACCGGATCAGCATCGACGCGCCGGGCCTCTGCAGCGAGTGCCGCGAGATCCGTCGTTTCGGCTGTCGGCGTCGACACGCCGTCAGTTTGCGGGTGGAACGTCAGCGCGCCCATCCCCCGCGTGCCAAGCGCTCGAAGCCAGGTGACCGGTGAGGTCCCGCTCGGCTCGATGCCTACGTCCTTCATCGCTTGGTGCAACAGGCGGAGCCCCCATCCGTCTGGTAACGCGTCGTAGACGAGACCTTGAAGCCGATGCAGGCTGGCCTTGGTGGGTGTGAATACACGCCCGTCGTTCGGAACAACGAACGGCGACAGCCGGATGCCCTCTTCAAGAAATGCCGCTGCATACTGAAAGTGCGGTCCGTGGCCGACGTCACGGAGATGACCCACCACGCGCGATTGGGCTCGGTCCTCGAGGCGCACTTCGACGCGCTCGTCGGTCATGCGCGTCTCGGGCGATCACGGTCAACCGGTGCGCTTTCAAGTCGCAGTGTGCGAGAGCGCCCGCGTTTCCGCTGCGGGCGCTCCAGCGCGTCGAGCGACGCCGGCGTGGATGCCGTGAGCACCATCTCGAGGTCAGCCACGCGTCCCAGCGCCGTCATGACGCGCACCAGTCGGGGAAGAGATACTTGCCCGGTTCTTTCGAAAGCTTTGAGCGTTGGCACGGCGACACCTGCCCGCGCAGCGAGCTCAGATTGACTCCATCCGCGCTCGAGGCGACGTGCCCGTGCGCGCTGTCCCATCATCAGAGTGATCTCTTTCGGCGTGGAGAGAATAAAAGACATGTATATATCCAATGATTGAAGCAGTGGATATAAATGTAGCTGTTAATGTCAGATCACGCAACTCGCAGAATGATGCGAACGCCGGGTATTTCTGCCCGAACTGCCTCGCGAAACGCCGCGCGAAACGCCGCGCGATCTGGGCCCAGTGGCTGGACACCACGCTCCGTGATGCACGCCACGATCCCGCGGTGTGGGCACAGGAGCGGGTCGACCTCGAAGATCTGCCGCAACAATACCGCCCACCGGCGGGTTGTCAGGGCTCGAGTGACTTCTTGGCTCCGCGCGACAAGCGCTCGCCGAAAAGATACTGCTTCGCCACTTCTTCACCGCGCGTGGTCAGCATGCTCTCGCCGGTGCGCGGGTCGCGTTTGAGATGCGCCAAACGTCTGCCATGCAGCAGGCCTGCAATTTGTGGCTTGTAGCCGTGTTTCTTCACCAGAACGGCGAGCTCTCGGGGCTTGATGCGTCCACCTCGTCGCAATACCTCGGCGATGATGATATTGGTGCCGCCATCGAACAATTGGGGTGTCGTCGCTTCGGCGGAGGCGATGGTGTAGAAGCGCCCGCGCTTCTGTCCGTGCGCCTCCACCAGTCCGCGCCTCACAAGCAGATCGAAATGATATCGCACCGTCCTGCCCGCAAGTTTGAGATGCCCTTCAATCGCGGGCGCAGTCGCCCGTCCACCGAAGTGGTCGCGCACCGCGGCGACGATACGTTCCTGGATCGCCGAGAGCTGGAGAATCCCGCGCTCCACACTGAGCTTGGCGTCGAGCGCCCGTTTCTGCGATGCCAGCGATCCGAGAAAGAACAGGAGCCACGCGCCGAACCGCGCCGGATCTTCGCGCATCTGCAGCTGTGAGTCGCGCAGCGCGGCGTAATACCGCACCTTGTTCTCCTCGATGACGCGCTCGAGTGACGAGTAAGGGACGTAGTCGTAGCCGGCCCGCAGGAGAAGCAGTGTGGTCAGCGCGCGTGACAATCGTCCGTTGCCATCCTGAAAGGGATGGATGGCCAGAAAACTCACGACGAATCGCGCGATTGCGAAGAGCGGGTGGAGTGTCGGATCGGAGAGAGCGCCATTCGTCTGCGTAATCAGCACCGACGTGAGCCGCGGCGTGTCGAACGGCGTCGCGGTCTGGAACACCACTTCGATGCGTCCATCCTCGTACGTCGCGGTGACGTCGTTCGAGAGCTTCTTGTACTCGCCGCGATGCCGCTCGTCCTTTTCGACGTGGCGGAGGAGCGTCGCGTGCAACTGCCGCAGGTGGTTCTCCGTGAGCGGGATATCCGCCCAGCTTTCGTAGATGAGCGTGTGCAGCTCGCCGTAGCCGCGCACCTCCGCCTCGTCGCGCAAGCGAAAGGAGTCCACCTTCAGGCCGCCGAGGACTGCGGCTACCTCGGCGTCGCTCAGTTCCGCGCCCTCGATGCGCGTCGAGCTGGCCGTGCTTTCTATTGTAGCAACTTGCCGAAGGGATTCGAGTTTTTCGGCTTGGATTTCCTTCAGGCGGCGCCAGCGTCCCTTGAACTCGTCCAGCTCGCTGACGAGTTGTACGGCCTCGCGGGCCTGCAGGCGATCGAGGTCGGGAAAGTAGTCCTCGGTCGAGCCTGATGGCTTAGTGGCCGTCAGCATTGCCATTAGTTGCCAATGACGCGTTAATCATTGCCAATAATGTTGCCATAAACTGCCAAAATAGCAACATGATCAGATAGTTGGCGTGCCGATGATGGTCGTGCCGACGCTGGCGCCCACCGAGGCGACGCGCCGGTGGGCCGCGATGTTGCGGCAGATCTACGAGGTCGACCCGCGGACCGGACAACCCGCAGCGCGGGCGGACGGGAGACCGCCCCCTCGCCGCACGCGGACGTGTGGCACGGCGTGAAGCGTCGCGCCATGCTACCGCGTGCTCGATTGGAATTCCTGTCGCGAATTCCTATCGCGGGTCAAGGCGCTTTCGGACGCCGCCGACCCTTGTCCTTCAGTGTGGGAGCCCCGGCGCGGGGGACCCCGGAGAAGACAGCCCGATTGCCCACCGCCTTGGCGAGAGCCGGCCCGATGCCGCGGACGCGCTGGAGGCCGTCGAGCGAGCCGAAGGGGCCAAACGAGTCGCGATTGGCGACGATGCGGGCGGCTAGCGCCGGACCGATTCTGGGGAGCGACTCGATGGTTGCGGCGGAAGCCAGATCGAGGTCGATCGGGCTGACGGTGGACGGTGGAGGGTAGACGGTGGATGATGACTGCGCCGACGGTGGCGCGACCCGCGTGGTCTTCGCGGCGGCACGCTCGGCGTTCCGTTTCTTCAGCGCCGCGCGGCCCGCTTCGCGGCTGGGGGAGCTGGCCACCGCCGAATCGACGCGCGCGATCTGCGCGGCAAGGTCGCTCGGCGAACCGGCCAGCACGCGATCCCCACCGCGCGCGGCGCGCCAGGCGTTGACGCCAATGCCCAACGCGGCGACCGTGGCAAAGAAGATGAGCGCCTGGCGTTCGGCGGGCGTGGGCATGCCGAATGGTCGCGCGCGCCATCAACACGCGCATCATCGTTCGGATGCGCGCGGGACCGGAATGCCGCAGACCGCGCAGCCGTTATGTACCCTCCCGCCACTACCGCAGCAGCGCCAGCGCCACATCCCCCACGATCTTCAGCGACCGGGCCGAGATCTTGTCCATGGTGTCCTGCAGCGTATGGTGGTACGAGTTGCCCGGTCCGTAGTCGAGGTCGATGACGTCGATCACCTTGAGTCCGGCGTCGAGCAGCGGCAGGTGATCGTCGGTGATCGCCCCGGCCGACCGCGACACGAATGTCGCGCCGTATCCCATTTCCGCGGCCTTCGACCAGACGCGCTGCACGACATCGGGGGCGCGCTGCGCGGAATTGTCCTCCTGCAAAATGCGCAGGTCGGCGTCGCCGATCATGTCGAAGAGCACGCCGAACAGGGGTTTGTAGCCGGCATCCGGCAGGTGCGCGGCGAAGTACGTCGAGCCGAGCAGCACGTCGACCAGCGGCGGCCCGAAGTCGCCGTAGTCTTCGCCATCCACGAACAGCAGGTCGACGCCGAGGGCGGAGGGCTTCTGCTGCAACGCATCGGCGAGGGCGACGAAGAGCCCGACGCCCGACGCCGCGTCGTTGGCGCCGTCGATCGGCGTGAGCTGGTTGGCGGGGTCCGGATCCTGGTCGGCGCCGGGACGCGTGTCCCAGTGCGTGAGGTAGAGCACGCGCTGGGTGGCCTGCGGATTGAAGCGGGCGAGAATGTTGCGCAGGGGCAGCTTGCGTCCGCCCTTGGTGGTGTGCGTCCACGTCTGCTCCACCACGGTGGCGCCACGCTGCTTCATTTGCGCCACGATCCAGTCGCCGGCCTTGCGATGCCCATCGGACCCGGGCACGCGCGGGCCAAACGCCACCTGCGCCGCCGCGTACTTGAGCGCCGCGGCGCCGTCGAACTCGGTGGTGACGACGGGGTGCGCCGCGCCGGGCGTGGCGTCGGGCTTCTTTCCGCATGCGCCGAGCAGCGCCAGTCCCAGCACGAGAGCCACGACGCGTCGATCCGCCGTCTGCCATCTGCCGTCCGCCATCTGCCGTCCGCCGTCCGCCATCTGCCGTCCGCCATCTGCTGTCCACCGTCTACCGTCTACCGTCCACCCTCTGCCGTCTCTCACTTGATCTCCCCCGCAAAAAACGCAATCTGCAGGACCGCGGTGAACACGATCTGCGAGAAGCGCCGGTTCAGGTTGTTGTCGAAGGTCACGATGCGCGCGCCGGTGAGCGAGAAGGTGAGATTCTCGGCCACGTCGGCGTCGGCGTTGACGTTTATCGCCTGGCGTCCGTTGTCGGCCAGGCGGCTGCGCTTGCTCGCCGCGCTCTGGTTCTGCACCCACGACTGGGCGCCGCTCTGCTGGTAGCTCATGCGGGTGCGCAGGTCGTTCTTGAGTTTCCAGCGCGCCGGCATCTTGATGGCGCGCGAGATGTCGGCGTTGACGTCGCGCGAGCGCGACTCGGCGACGCTCCCGGGGAGCGAGTCGACGCGGTGCGTGGTGCCGATGCCGAACGACGTCATCAGCCCCGTCCCCACGTTCCACGTGATGCTGCCGTTCACGGGATAGCTGTTCACGCGGCTCACGCGGACGTCGGCCGGCGCCCCGGCCATCTCGTTGGGGACCACGCTCGACTGCCGCGTGTTGAGGTACCGCACGCTGCCGCCGACGCTGGTGATGACGCGGCTCGCGAAGCGCGGGCGCAACGTAAGCCGCAGCGAGAGGTCGGGCAGCGTGATCTGCTCGCCGTCGATGACGGTCTGCGTGTTGTCGAACCGCCGCGTCCAGTTGCGCGAGTTCACCCGCTGGACGCGCGTGGTCATCGACAGGCCGAACGGCAGGCGCAGGCCGGTGCTGAGGGTGAGCTGCGTGTTGACGCCGGCGCTGGTGGCGTTGAGCCCGTTCTGCGCGCGGAAGTGGTCGATGCCGCCCCACGCGAGCTGGTATCCCAGCCCCGGCGTGAACGGCGCGCCATCGAACGCCGAGACGAGCGAGCGGCTGGCCTGGACGTCGACCGGCTGCAGCATCTGCACGAGCACGGGCGTGACGAGCGAGTCGTGCAGGTAGGCGCGCAGCGCCGCGGGAAGATCGATGTTGGCGCCCAGCGAGAGGCTCTGCGTGTTGCTGACGCGCCGCGGCAGGTGGTAGCCGCCGGTGCTGTCGGCATCGCGCACCAGCGTGCGCGAGTTGGGGTCGCGCTGCATGGACGAGGCGCTGGTGAAGTCGATGCGCGGTCGCATCCAGAACGCGACGGTGGGGGTGAACCCGACGGCGGCGTTCATCTGGCGCTCGCGCTCGAGGCCGACGTCGAGCCCCAGCAACTTGCTGCGCTCGCCGGTGGCGACGATGCTCGTCGGCGAGCTGTCGCCGTACTGCCGCAGGTCGCGCAGCGAGGTGAAGTCCCAGCGCGCGCTGAGCGCGTCGAACGGCCGGAATTCCACGCCGGCGACATTGCGCCAGACATTCGTGAGACCGGTGACGAGGCGACCCGTGTCGGCCGTCGACTCGGCCGGCTTGAGGAAGGCCATGCGTCGGTCCTCGGCGCGCGCCACGGCGCTGCTGAACCGCACGCTCGACGGGTTGAGGCGCAGCTGCGCGTTGCGCAACGCCTGCACCCACTCGGTGTTCTGCAGCCAGAGCGGGAGCGCGCCGATGGCGCCGTCCACCCACTGCGGCATCGGGCGCACGCGGGCCTGCGACGCCAGGTTGTAGTCGATCCCCGCGTTCAGGTTCCGGCTCGTGCCGTTCTGATACTCACTGCGGGTGCTGGCCGACCCGTAGTTGGCGGTGGCGCCGAGATTGTTGAGGATGGGCGCGAGCCAGCCGTCGCGCAGCGGCACGGTGCGCCGCAGGGCGATCCCGACGTTCGTCGCCCCGCTCTTCGGCGTGCGCAGGCCGCGAATGCCGTCGCCGCGCAGGTCCGACCGCGACACGAAGAGCGGATTGTTGGCCCCGCTCGAGTGATTGATGGTGAGCGGGATCGCATAGCCGAGTCCCGACGGGAGCATCTTGTCGAGGCGCAGCGACGTGCCGACGTCGAACTGGTTGTCCGACACGTACGACGGCGTCTCGTTGAGCTGCCGGAAGTTGGCGTCGCGATGACTGAACCCCGCGCGGAACGAGCCGACGTCGCCGGCCGTGATACTTACGCCGATCTGCGCCGCATAGCCCGGCGTGTTGTCCACCTGCGTGAGCCGCATGTCGTCGACCCAGAGTTCGAGCGTGTCGCCCGGCACGATGCGGGTGGCGCTGACGCCGCCCGAGTCGATGCGCACCATGCCGACGGCGAGGTCCTGCACCGCGGCCAGGTTGGGGGCGCTGATGCTGGGATCGACCGTGTATACCATATAGCCGTCGGCGCACGCGGCGTAGCGATGAATGCTCACGCCCGCCGGGAGCCCGCTGCGCGCGATGAGCAGCGAGTCGGCCCCGTGGCAGGCGAGCGAATCGGGGCTGTTCTGCAGAAAGGCGTTCTGGAGTTTGGCGCGCAGGGCGAAGAACTTGTTGAAGTCGACGCGCACCTCGGGAAGCCAGGCCGCCTGCCCCGCGCCCGCGCCGACCGGCGTGCGATAGAGGTAGAAGTTGTCGGGGTCGCGTCCGAGCCGCACGAAGAAATTCATTTCGCCGTCCGGCCCCCAGCCATGGCCGCGCCCGCGCGCCCAGACGCGCAGTTCGCGGTACTGCATGAAGTTCCGGCTGCCCTCGGCGAACCGCTGGTACGCCTCGGCGCGCTGGAACGGCGCCAGTTGCTGCGCCGTGAGGCGCATGGAGCGTTCGTTGATCTGGACGCGCTGGTTCTCCAGCCCGGTGGTGATCTGGTCGGGGGCGTCGGTCACGTGGGGCGGCGATTCGTACATCAGGCCGCTGGTCGTGTCGCGATCCATGGTGCCGATGGTCGACGCCTGCACGGTGCCGATGCCCGCGCGGTCGCCGGCGATGCCGGTGAGGGGGCGGTCGGCGCGCTTGAGCCACGACGCCCCGGTCAGCCGGAACTGGGCGAGCGGCAGTTGCGTGAACGCGTCGTCGCGCTGGCCAGCGCCGCTCACCATGGTGAGGCGCAGAGCGCGCACGCGCCGGATGCTCGGCCCGCCGGCAATGGTGTCGAACGGCGCGTTGAACGGCAGGCGGAAGAAGACCCAGCAGAGGTTGTTGTTCTCGACCGCGCCGCCGCTGCTGTCGGCCTCTATCACCGCGCACTTGCCGACCCGGGTGTAGGCCTTCGGGTCGGCGAGGTCCACCACGTACCGCAACAGGCGCTCGCTCTCCCGCGATGACGAGTTGAAGTTGAGCGTGTTGTCCTGGTCGATGTCGTTTTCGTCGAGCCGTCCGTTGTGCACCGTGCAGTTGGTTCGGGCGTCGCCCAACCGGTTGAGCTTGACGTCGCCGCGCTGGCACATGGGGAAGTTCGTGAGCACGCCCGACGAATCCGGCGACTTGAACGGCAGGCTGGGCACCACGTCGCCGGGCAGCCCGTTGTCGTCGCGCTCCTGGTTGAACGACCGCGAAAAAGCGTCGCGCTCCGAATGCAGCGCGTCGAGCCCGACGATCGTGCGGCCCGTGTACAGCGTGTCGGTGGGCGTCACGGCGAGCATCGTGGGCGCCACCGCGACGGCGTTCTCCGAGACGTCGCCGAAGTCGAGCACGAGCGTGGGATTGCGCGACCGGTGCGTGGCGGCGGTATCGATGAGCGTCCAGAACTGGATGTTCTCGATGCGCGACAGATCGGTGCCCGAGCTGCTGAGCACCGTGCGGACGGAACGCCAGCGCCGTCCCATCGGCGCGTTGCTCACCTGCCACTCGTACTTTCGGATGGCGGCGTTGTACGCGCCGCCGACGCTCAGCGGGTAGAGCGTGAGCCAGAGCATCTGTTCGGCTTGCGGAACCGCCGCGCCGCTGAAGTTCAGCAGCGGGTCGATCTGATCGAGCGTGAAGGTGATGGCATTCCCGGCGTCGCTGAGGCCGTTGTTCTGCCACGCAATGGTGGCAGCGCGCGCGAGGTCGAGCGTCGAGGCGCCGCCGAGCTTCGACGGCAGCGCGCGGCCGAGCGCCGGCTGGCTGCTGGTCAGCCAGGCCGGATCGGACAGGTTCACCTGCGTGCCGCCCTCGCCCTCGAAGCTCTCGAGATAGGCCTGTCCCGCGCTGTTGGCCTGCGGCCGGCTGGTGGCCACCTCGGCGTCGATGTGCACCTTGGATGGCGACGTGGTCTGCACGAACGGCAGGCGTTGAATGGCGCGCGTGAGCGGCGCGGCGTCAAAGTCGAAGGTTCCGCTGACGCCGGCGACGAGCGACGACTGCGGCTCATAGCCGAGGGGGGGCCGCGTGAAGGTGGTGCGCTGGTTCTGCGCGATGGCCATCACGTTGATCTCGCCGACGTCGAGCGGAAACTGCGACGCGAACCCGATGATGCTCTTCGGTGCGGCGGCGAACAGCGGGTTCTCCTCGTAGCGCACCGACACCTGCCGCGCGCTGGGGAAGAGCGTGTCGGGGCGCAGGAAGGTGACTCGTCCGAGGTCGTAGTCGACGCGATAGTCGACATCGCGCAGGAGCAGGCGTCCGTCGAGGGTGAGGCGCTCGGAATTGGGACGCACCTGCGTCGCGCCCAGCATCAGCGACCCCGCGTCGCCGCCGCCTTCGGCGTCGTAGCGCAGGCGGATGCGGTAGGTCGATTGCGGGTGCTGCATGGAGTAGAGGTACTCGCCCGGCGTCGTGTAGATCGCCTCGCTGGCCGGGTTGCCGGCTGGCTGCGCAAAGCCGGAACGCGAGAAGGGGCGCAGCGACGGGAAGATGAGGAAATGGTCGCGCAATATCCGCGTGCCGGCCGCGCCGCCCACGGTGTAGTTCGGGTCGCCGGTGCGCGGGAAGAGGCGGTTGTCGATGTCGAACGTCGCGCTGTTTCCCGACTGCGCGAGGCCGAAGAGCTGCAGCCAGGTTTCGCTGGCGCCGGCGGCCGGCTTTTCCTGGTCGCCGGCGGCGCCGGTGACGATGCGCGCGGTGACGCTGCTGCGGCGCACGTCCTCGCCGCCCACGCGGTAGACCGAGCGGATTTCGCGGTCGAACGCGGCGTCGGTGGGGCGCACCTGCGGGTCCCAGAGCAGGTTCGCGTACTGGTCGCGGTCCGTGTACTCGAAGTCCGGCGTGCCGCCTGTCGAGGCGACCGTCGTGTCGCGGCCGTTGAGCCGCACCGTGTAGGCGGCGACGAGGCGTTCGTTGTTGAGGCTGAGCGGGCGCACGAGCGCCACCCACAGGAGCGACGGGTCGGTGTAGTAGTCGACACCCTCGCGCAGCAACTCGTAGATCTGCCCGCGCGGCGACGACTGGTTGCCGAGCAGCTTGAACTGCGGGCCGTTGGGATTGGGCGGCTGGCCGCCGATGAGCAGGCGATATAAATAGATGCGCGACGGCCGCACCGTGTCGGGGAGCGACGCGGCCAGCCGCTGCAGCTGCGTCGAGTTCAGCAGGTCGATGTTGGGGAAGTCGGCAAAGCGGTGCGGGTCGACGGTGAAGAAGAAGCGCCGCGGCTCGACCTGATAGTCCTCGATTTCGCGGTCGACCGCCTGCACGGTGCGGTCGCCGACGGTGTAGACGCGGTCCTTGCTGACGTTCCCCTTCTGCTGGGCGACGATGGTGCGGAAGCGCATGGGACCCAGCTGGCCGACGGCCTGCAGGCCGTAGTTGCCGCTGGGAATGCCGCCGGTGATGAAGCGGCTGGCCGGCGGACTGAACGTGACGTTGCCGACCTCGAGCTTCTGGATCAGCTCGTCGCTCTTGCCCTGGTAGTAGACCTGGATGTTGTTGGACGCATCGAACTCGCGCTTGCTGTCGTAGTCGACGTTGAGGTGCACGCGGTCGGCCACCACGCCGCCGGTGCGCACGTCGAACTGGAAGTCGAACAGTGGCTGGAAGCTGCCCTGGCACTGCGCGGCCATGCTGGTGAAGAACTGGCTGCTGATGCAGCGTTCGTTCTTGGTGCGGTTCACCTTGCTCTCGAGCCGGCCATTCATGGCCAGTCCGAGGTCGGCATACTGCCCGAAGAGGTCGGCGGCCTGCTGGCGCAGCGTTGTGTCGGCTCTCGCTGCAAGCGTAGCCGGCCCGGCCACCCCGCCCTCCCCCCCTCCCCCCGCCCGAAGCGACGTGCTGATGGCCAACCGCCACTGTTCCCGCAGGCGAAGGTCAGCCTGCGCCCGCGCGACGGACCCCGTGCGGCGACCAATTTCCGCGGCGCTCGCGCGGTCGCGCGCGAGGCGGCCCCCGCTCGCCAATGCCGATGGGGGCACGAACGTAAGATGGAACGGCTCGAGCACGGAGACGTCGCCACGCGCCGGCGGTGCGCCCTGGGACTGGGCCGCCAGCGGCAATGCGAGCGAGCAGGCGGCGAGTAGGCGGAGAGCGCGCACCAAAGGAGGCTGAACGGGGTAGCAGAAACCACGTCGCGGGACACACGGCCAAACGCACCGTCACGCTCCCGGACCTTGCCATGGAGTGGTCGCAGGGTGGAATATACGGACGGTTCGACACCCTACAACCCTCGGCGCGACTGGCAGTTCCGTCCACTCGGCGCCACGGGGCCGACGCGTTGAAGATTACTTCCAAGTACATCCTGAAGGAGCACGTCGGCCCGCTCGTGTTCGCCCTCTCGGCGCTCACGTCGCTGATGCTGCTCAATTACGTCGCCAAGCGGTTCGGCGACCTCGTGGGCAAGGGGTTGCCGGTCAGGGCGATCGTCGAGTTCTTCGCGCTGTCCATCCCGTTCACGGTGGCCATGACGCTGCCGATGGCCATCCTGGTGGCCACGCTGCACGCGTTCAGCCGCCTGGCGTCGGAAAACGAGATCACGGCGTACAAGGCGAGCGGGGTCTCGATGCACCGCCTCGTCGCACCGGTGCTGGTGGCGGCGATGGGGTTCACGGTGCTGATGATCTGGTTCAACGACCAGGTGCTGCCGCGGGCCAACCACCGGCTCGCGACCCTCACCACCGACATCTCGCGCAAGAAGCCGACGGTCGCGTTCAAAGAGACGATCATCAACGAGGTGTCGCCCAACCGGCTGTACCTGCGCGCCGGGCGCATCGACCGGTCGACGAGCATGATGCGCGAGGTCACCATCTTCGACCTCTCGCTCCCGCAGAAGCGCCGCACCATTCAGGCCGACAGCGGCCTGCTCGAACTTTCGCCCGACCAGGTGGACCTGCTGCTCACGCTCTACAGCGGCTCGATGACCGAGGTGTCGCTGCAGAAGCCCGGCGAACTGCAGCGCAACTTCTTCCACACCGATTTCGTGAAGGTGCGGGGCGTCGGCAACCAGTACGAGAGCGAGTCGCCCGACAGCATGTACAAGAGCAACCGCGAAATGACCATCTGCGAGTTGCAGGCGTACGTGCAGAAGGCCGCCGTGAGCCGCGACAGCGCCTGGCGCATTCTCTACAAGTACGACCGCAAGGCAGCGGCCGCGCTGCAACCGGATGTCCTGCGTCCGGGGCTGGGCACGGCGTACTGCCGGCTGCTCTCGGCGATGAACGTCAAGACGGCGGGGGCGGCTGGTGTTACGGGCGCAGTAAAGGCACGGGCACAGGGCGCAGTAGAGGCACAGGACTCGGTGAAGGCACAGGCGGCTGCGCCCGGCCCGCCGCTACCGCACCGGGGCATCATGGCGCCGTCCACTGGGCTGATCGCCGACGAACCGCTCACGCCGAGTGCGATCCAGGTGATCCTCGAGGGCACCAAGCTCCAGTTCCTCAACGCGGCCGACATCGTGGACGGCCACTCGGTGGAGATCGAGAAGAAATTCGCGATCGCCATCGCGTGTTTCGTGTTCGTGCTGCTCGGCGCCCCCATCGCGCTGCGCTTCCCGCGCGGCGGCGTGGGAATGACGATCGGCGTGTCGCTGGCGGTGTTCGGATTGTATTACGTGGGACTGATCGTCGGCGAGACGATGGCCGACCGCGGCTACGTGACGCCGTTCTGGGGCATGTGGGCGGCCAACTTCATCCTTGGCACGATCGGCCTCGTGCTGACCGTGCGGCTGGGGCGTGAAGGGACGACCAATCGCGGCAGCGAGACCACCGAGCTGCTCGACCGCGCGCGCCGCCGCGTGGTGCGCCTCGTCCGGCGGCGGCGCTGATGCGCGTGCTCAAGCCGCTGGACCGCTACGTGCTGGCCGAGTGGGTGAAGATCTTCACCGGCACGGCGCTGGGCTTTCCGCTGCTGGTCATCGTCATCGACCTCACGGAGAAGCTGGACAAATTCCTCAATCGCAAGCTGTCGCCGCAGGACATCGCGCTGGCGTACCTGTACGGCATTCCCGACACGATGTTCCTGGTGCTGCCGGCGGCGGTGCTGTTCGCCACGGTCTTTTCGGTCGGCGCGTTCACGCGCCATTCGGAGATCACGGCGGCCAAGGCGAGCGGTATCAGCTTCTACCGGTTCATCCTGCCGATGGGGTTCGGGGCGCTGCTGGCCACCGTCGTCGGCCTCGGCATCGGCGCGGTGTCGCCGTACACCAACGCGCGGCGCGTGGAACTGCTCAAGGAGCGGCAGTTCACCAACCGGTCGACGCGCTTCAACTTCGCGTACGCCGCCGAGGGCACGCGGGTGTACACGATCGGCGGCGCCGACGTCGACAAGCGCGCGCTCGACGGCGTGGTGGTGGAGCGCAAGGGCAACGGCGCGGCGTACCCGACGTACTTCGTGAGCGCGCGGTCCGCCAAGTACGACGCGCGCCGGCAACGGTGGACGCTGCTGAGCGGCACGATGCATATTCTCCCCACCGATTCGATGAACATCAGCATCGCATTCGACTCGCTGCGCGACCGGCGGATGACCGAAGAACCGCGCGCGCTGATGGCCAGCTCCAAGGTGCCCGACGAGATGACGTACGCCGAACTGGGCGCGTTCATCGGCGCGCTCGAGCGGTCGGGGAGCGACGTCGGCGCGCTGAAGGTCGGGCGCATGCTCAAGATCGCCATTCCCGTGACGTGCGTGATCATCATGCTGTTCGGCGCGCCGCTGGCCACGAGCACGCAGCGCGGCGGCACCGCGTTCGGCGTCGGCATCAGCCTCGGGACGACGGTGATTTTCCTGATGCTCGTGCAGCTCACGCAGGCGATCGGCGCCAAGGGGATGGTGCCGCCCAACCTGGCGGCGTGGCTGCCGGGGATCGTGTTCGGAGCCGTTGGCGTGATGCTGCTGTCGCGCGTGCGCACCTGACCAGGAGCCCGTTTCCATGTCGTACGACGACCTGTTGACGCCGAAGCACCGGGACACCGAGGCCTTTCCGATCTTCCAGCGGTCGGGAATCTTCTTCTTTCGGCCGATGGCCCAGTTGTCGATGGGCGCCCTGCGGGGCATCGGGCAGCGCGTGCTGTTTGCAAAGGAGCTGTGGCGCGCGCTGCACGAGCCCCGCACGTATCTGCCGCACGTGATTCCGCAGATGCGGGCCATCGGTGTGGATTCGGTGCCGCTGGCCGCGATGGTTGCCGCCTTCATCGGCGCGGTCATCGCGCTGCAGGTGCGCTACCAGTTGTTCCCCGGCATCCAGCTGTCGCTGGTCGGGATCTCGGTGCGCCAGATGGTGGTGCTCGAGATCGGCCCGCTGCTCACCGGCCTGGTGCTCGCCGGCCGCGTCGGCGCGCGCATGACGGCCGAGATCGGGACGATGCGCGTCACCGAGCAGATCGACGCGCTCGAGACGCTCGCCTACGACCCGGTGGCCTACCTGGTGGTCCCGCGCATCATTGCCGGCGTCTGCATGCTGCCCGTGCTCGTGATCATCGCCGACATCGTCGGCATCTGCTCGGGGCTGTTCGCCGCCATCACCCTCACCGACGTGCAACTCTCGTCGTTCGTCGAGGGACTGCGACTCGGCTTCGACCCGTTCCAGGTGGAATACAGTCTCGTCAAGGCGACGATGTTCGGCGCGGCCATCACCTATCTCTGCGCGTACGAGGGCTACGTGACGACGGCCGGCGCGGAAGGCGTGGGCCGGTCGACGGCGCGCGCGGTGGTCATCAGCTCGATGGCCGTGCTCGTGCTCGACGCCGTCACCGCGCTCGTGCTCGCCCCGTACCTCCAGAACTGACGGCCACACCGGCGAACCGACGCGCCGCGCCGGCGGCGGCTATGTTAGACATGCCGCTCTCCCCATCTCCCCACCTCCATGCGCCGCCGCAACGAAGTCTTCGTGGGCATCGTCACCACCCTCGCGGTGGTGGCGGGCTTGCTCGGCACGCTCTGGCTCGCCCGCGGCGGGCTGCAGCCGAGCTATCCGCTGTTCGTGAAGTTCGCGTGGGGCGCCGGCCTTCGGCAGGGCCAGCCGGTCCTGCTCTCCGGCGTCAACGTCGGGTACGTCGACGGCGTGGTGCTGCAGCCCGACGGGTGGCTGGTGGTGCGCCTGCGCGTGCGCAAGCAATACCACGTGCCGCACGGCACGACGGCGGCGATCGAACCGAACGGTTTCTTCGGCGACATGCTGGTGGCGCTCAAGCCCTCCAAGCCGAGCCCGACGGTGTTCGCCGCGCGCGACACCATTCCCGCGGGCAAGCCGACCGCGCAAATCGCCGAGGTGCTCGCCCACGTCGACACGATCACGGCGAACGTGGCGAAGCTCACGATGGCGCTCAATCGCGAGTTCACCGACCAGGGGGGCTTTCGCGACCTGCGCGCGACGCTGCGGGGCACGCAGCAACTGGTGGCAGAGCTGAAGCAGATCGCCGCGCGGCAGGACGCCGAACTCGCACGCACGCAGGCATCGTTGCGCCGGATGGCGAGTGCCGTGGACAGCGCGCGGGTGGCCGCGGCGCTCGCCAGCCTCAGCGAGGCCGGCCACAGCACCAGCGAGCTGGCGCGCGACCTGCAGCAGACGTCGCGCCAGCTGGACGCCGTGCTGGCCAAGGTCGACAAGGGCGAGGGTTCGGCCGCACGGTTGCTGAACGACGACGGACTGTATCGCGACACGCGGGCATTGCTGCAACGACTGGATTCGCTCACGGCGGATTTCAAGAGGAATCCGAAAAAATACATCAAGCTGTCGATATTCTAGAGAACGACAGAGAACGACAGAGAACGACAGAGAACGACAGAGAACGACAGAGAACGACAGAGTACGACAGAGTACGACAGAGTACGACAGAGTACGACAGAGTACGACAGAGTACGACAGACTACGACGGCGGTGTTCCGCGATTTGGGATACCGCCGTTTCCTGGTTGGTGCCGCAATCGATCGATGGTGCGGCGGCGGGGCGCGGCGGGCATCCTCGTGCATGCACCGATACGAGCGCCTCGATATCTGGAAGCGGGGCATTGCGCTGGCAGCGAGAGTCCACGCGCTGGCGTTGCGGTCGACCCGCTGGGCTGACCAGTCGCTCTGGCGGCAGATCAGCCGGGCGGCGGTGAGCATTCCGGCGAACGTCGCCGAGGGCGCGCAACGGGGGTCGGATCGCGAGTTCGCCCGGTTCCTCGGCATCGCGATGGGATCCGCCGCCGAACTCCATACCCTGCTCGTCCTCGCTCGCGAAACCGACGCGCTGTCGACAACCGAAGCCCCCGCACTCGCTCGTGAAGCCCTTGAGCTGCGGCGAATGGCCGCCGCCCTCCGCGCCCGAGTGTTGGGCATGCCGCGCCGCAGCAAGAACCTCAGCGATTGAACGGCAAGCAGAGCCCCCCGGCGCCAAGGCACCGGGGGGCTCTGTCGTCCTCTGTCGTTCTCTGTAGTTCTCTGTAGTTCTCTGTTAGAACGTATACTTCAAGCTAACCTGCATCTGGTAGATCGACGCGAAGTTCTGCCGGTCGGCGAAGAAGTAGTCCGGGTTGAACGTGAACTTCGCCCGCGCACCCGTCGGACCAATCATCGACCCGGTCTCCTTGGTGCTGTACACCAGCGGCTGGCTCACCGTCCCGGACCCGACGAAGTCCTGCGCACCCCAATTCTTGTTGAGCAGGTTCGCCAGGTTGAAGATGTCCCACTGCAGCGAGACGTCGTTCAACGCCGGCGCGTGGAGCGCGCTCGCCAGCCGCAGCTTGCCGAGGTTCTGGCTCACGCTGACGTTGATCATGTGGTGGAACGGTTCCATGCAGGAGTTGCGCTTCATGATCGTGCCCGCCTGGTCGCGCAGGCACTTGTGCTTGTCGATGAACTTTTCGAACGCGTCCTGCTGCTGCGCGATCGTCAGGGTCGACGTGGCCACGAAGATCACCTCGTTCGAATCCCGGACGTTCTTCGGGATGTACATGAGGTCGTTCACCTGGCCATCACCATTCAGGTCGCCGCTGCCGCCGGACACCGCGTAGTTGAAGCGCTGGCCTGCCTCGCCCTTGTAGGTCGTCGACACCGTCGTGCCCGTCGTGTGGAACGTGTACGACGCCATCGCCACGATGCGATGCGGCTGCTCGAAGACCGAATGGTCGAGGGGCTGGTCTGCGGCGTTGCCCTGCGGCACGGCGCCCAGCGGCTGGCCGAACTTGTACTGCGACAGCGCCGTCGACGACGTCAGGTTCATGATGTCGAAGACCTGCGAGTACGTGTAGAAGGCCGAGGCCATGAAGTTGTCGCGGTACTTGCGCGTCAGTCCCGCCGTCAGCTGGTACGCGTAGTCACGGGACTGGTTCTTCACCTCGATCACCGCGTTGCGGGTGCCGGAGGTTACCGGCCCGGTTGCACTCTTGAGCAGCGGCGTGAACGGCGCCGTGCCGTACATGGCGCGGCCGTGGCGATCGTAGCCCTGCAGCCCCACCAGCGCGTCGTTGACATAGTACCAGGCGTTGAGGGACTTGGTGTACATGCCCTCCAGGGTTGCCACCCAGCCGTCGCCGAGCGCGCGGTCATAGCCAAATGAGGCGCGAGCGCTGGTCGGGAACTTGACGTTCTTGTCGATGTAATCGATCTCGCCCGTCGTCGACAACGGAGCAGGCGTGGCACCGGTGACGCACGCCAGCGGCGGTGTCGCGATGGCAGCGAGCGTGAACTTCGGTGAAGTCGCGGCTGTCGAGCAGGTCAGCTGCGAGAAGCCGGTGAGGCCCGAGTTCTGGAACGAGTTGGACATCCAGACGAAGCCGGGGCGCCCCGTGAAATACCCGACGCCGCCGCGCAACTGGTTCCTGCCGTCGCCGGTCATGTCCCAGTTGAAGCCCACGCGTGGCGAAATCACCCAGTTGCCACTCGGGATCTCCGACGTGTTGAACCCGTACACGCTCAGCACCGAGGCATTCAGGGGTGGCTTTGTGTCGAACGTCGAGTTGTCGGCGCGCACTCCAAACTGGAACGACAGCCGGTTGGTGGCCTGCCACGCGTCCTGCGCAAAGAACGCGTTCATGTGCTGCTTGAAGTGCACCTGCCCGTCCTTGCCGTCGCCGGGCGCCGCCGCCTGGTACTGGCTGGGAATGCCGTTCTGGAAATCGTCGAGCGAGTTGAACGTCCAGACGCCGAAGATGTTCTGCCCGAACGCGTTTCGCACCTTGTAGTAGCTGTTCTGGGTGCCCACCGAGATGTGGTGTTTCGTGCCGAGCGGAATGGTCAGCTGGTCGTTGATCTCGATGATGTCCTGGTCGAGCTCGTTCAACTGCGACGACTGCTCCGAACCGCCCAACATCGTGATGCCGGACGACGTCTTGGCCGAGTACTGCGGCGTACCCGGCACGAAGAGGCCGCGCTTGTCGCGGATCTTCGTGAAGCCCGCGGAGAATTCATTGAACGCACCGCCGCCGAACGCCGACTTGAGCTGCGCCACCCAGGCGTTCTTGTCGCTGTAGTTCGTATAGCCATTGTCGAGCATCTTGAAGCTCGTCGACGTCAGGCTGCGGCTGAAGACGTCGCTCTCGGCGTGGGAATAGTTATTGCGCAACGTCAGCGTCGAGTTAAACGGGAGCTTCTGGACGTCGATGCGGACAAATGGATTCATCGTCGGGTTCGTGTTCTGACGCGGACCTCCATTGGTCGGCGGCAGGCCATAGCTGGCCGCGATGGCGGAGAAGCGCGCCGCATCAGCCGATGTCGGGACGTTGGTGAACGGGCCACCGACGTATGGGCCGCTCGCGGGGTTCGCCTGCCCCTGCACTTCGAAGTTGGCGAAGAAATGGATGCGGTCCTTGATGATCGGGCCACCCAGCGTGAAGCCGGTCTGCGTCTGCCGGAACTTCGTCACGTACGGGAGCTGGCGCTCCATCTGCTGGTCGCGGAAGTTCCAGTAGACGCTGCCGAAGAAGGTGTTGGTGCCGCTCTTGGTCACGGCATTCACCACCGCGCCGGCGAAATTGCCGTAGCTCACGTCGAAGGGCGACAGGAGCACCTGGTACTGCTTGACCGCCTCGATGCCGATCGACTTGCCTCCGGCCGACCCGCCCGGCTGGCCCGTGGAACCCAAACCGAACAGGTCGGTCTCGTTGGCGCCGTCGATCTGGATGTTGTTGTACCGGTTGTTCGCGCCGCCGCCCGACAGGCCGGGGCCGCCGGTGGAGACCTGCGGCGTCAGCGACAGGAAGTCGGTGAAATTGCGGTTCAATGTCGGCAGCCGGCGCATCGCCGAGTCGCCGAAGGTCGTGCCGACTCCCGTCTTGGACGACGTGATGACCGGGTCGATCTCCGCCACCACCGTCACCAGGCCCAGCGTGGTAGCGGACTGCGCCAGCTGCACGTCGACGCGCGTGTTCTGACCCAGCGTGACCGCGTTCCCGGCCTTCGTCACCGGCGAAAAGCCGATGCGACGCACCGTCACCGAGTAGCCCGACCCGGGCTCGAGGCCGACGACCAGGTAGCGCCCTTCGATGTTGGTCAGCGCCCCGCGGGACGCCCCCGTGGCGGTGCTGAGCACTTGGACCTGCGCACCGTCGACCGGCTTGCCGCCGCCGTCGGTAACCCGGCCACCGACGCTGCCGGTGGTCTGCGCCATCACCGGCCAGGCGGCCGCGACCAACACGGTTGCCACGGCGGCCAAGCGGACCCTCAGACAAGAGAGGTTCATAAGCTGATGGGATCCTGAAGAAAGGGGGTGAAAATTCACCCTACAGCGGTTGAGGAGCCGTAGGACGAGCAGACGATAAAGATAGGTCAGTCCAAGCGCGCAGGTCAACGTGGAAGCCGTCCCGCTTTTCGTATCCTCCCCCGCGCCGGTTCGCCAGAGCCGTGATCAACCTGTGACGCGACGCCCGACCGTGAGGTAATAGACCGGCACGCCCGCCAGAAGAACGCCAAAAACCGAAATCGTCATCCACCGGCTCTCCGGATTCACGAATCCGTTGACCAGCAGGTAAATGACCGACGCGACGAAGAGCAGCGGCACCACAGGATACCCGGGCACGCGAAACGACGGCTTGTAGTCCGGACGCTTGCGCAGCCGGAAGATCGCCGCCACCGCCAGCGCGTAAAACGGCAGGAAGGCCGTCACGAACGCGTCGGCCAGCTGCTCGAAGCTGCGCAGCAGCACGAAGAGGGCACCCAGCCCGGCCGTCAGCGCGATCGCCACCCACGGCGTCTCATACCGGGGATGCACCTTCGCCACGGCGGGAAAGAACAGCTTGTCGTCCGCCATCGCGAAAAAGATCCGCGGCGTCGTGAACAGCGACGCGTTGAGCGTGCCAAACGTCGAGAGCATCACCGTCACCGACACGAACACCACGCCACCGGACCCGATAAGCCGCTGCGCCACGTCGGCCGCCACCAGCTTGGACACCCGAATCTCCTCGATCGGCATCACCGCGAGGTACGCGACGTTCGCCAGCAGGTAAATGGCGATGACGAGCAGCGTCCCGCCAATCAACGCCCGCGGCAGGATGCGCTGCGGATCCTTTACTTCGCCCGCGGCATAGCTGAGATCGGCCCACCCGTCGAACGCCCACAGCGTCGACACGAGCGCCAGCCCGAACGCCGTGGTCGAGATGCTCCCCGCGGGCAACGCGGGCGTGAAGTGCCCCCCGGTCCGCGGCAGCCCGATGGCGAACGCGATAAACACGATGAACAGCAGGCCGCCGTACTTGGCGAGCACCGTCATGTTGTTGACCGCGGCGCCCAGCCGCACGCCCCGGATGTTCAGCGCACCCGTCACGAGAATCGCCGCCATCGCCCCGGCGCGCACCTGCGTCGCATGCGCCGGCGCCACGGGATCGATGCCAAGCACGCGGTGCAGGTACTCGCTGAACGTGATGGCGATGGCGCCCAGCGAGGCGGCGCGGATCATCGTCAGCTGGCCCCACCCAAGCAGAAAGGCGGCCAGTCGCCCCCAGCCGTCGCGCACAAATACATAGATGCCGCCGGTCTGCGGCAGCGCGCTCGCCACCTCGGCCATCGTCAGCGCGCCGCAGAGCGCAAAGATGCCGCCCACCACCCAGACCAGGAGCATCGCGAACGGGCCCGGCAGCTTGTCGGCGATGCCGGCGGGCGAGCGGAAAATGCCGGAACCGATGGTTGAGCCGATGACGACCGCGATGGCGGTCCAGAGGCCGAGGCGGCGCTGAAGCGTCGGGGTGGCGGCAGAGGTGGGTTCGTGCATCGCGCTAGTGTAGCGATCATCGCGCCAGAGCGCGAGTGGGCACCCAACGGTGGGCACCCAACGGTCACCGGCGGCCTCCCCGACTCGATGGCCCGCAACCGACGTTGAATTGCCGCGACCGGCGGGCAATCGTTATTCCCAGTCCCCCGCACCGCCCCTGCCGCTAACCCCTGCATCGTTCCGTGCCCCTCTCCCTGCTCTTCTGGGCCGCCATCGCGCTCGTCGTCGCGAGCCAGGTGAAGATCCTGCGCTCGACCGTCCGCGCCATGCGCCGCGCCCACTCGGCGCGCGCGCGGCGCGGCATCGAGTGGGCCTACGCCATCGTGCCGGTCGTCGCGCTCGCCGTGGCGCTCGTCTTCACCTGGCAGGCGGCGCGCGCGCGCGCGGAGCGCACGGACATGGAAGCGCGCGCCAACCAGGCGGGACCGTCGTGACCAGCCCCGCCGCCGCCGCGTCCCCTGAACCCGCGCTCGCCCGTGAGCCGTCGCTCGCGCGCGACCTCATCGCGCTCACCAAACCGCGCATCATCTCGCTGCTGCTGCTGACCACGCTCGCCCCGATGTTCGTGGCCGGCACGCCGTCGTGGGCGACGATCTTCTGGACGGGCATCGGCGGCTACCTGATGGCCGGCGGCGCCAACGCCGTGAACATGTACCTCGACCGGGACATCGACACGTTGATGGCGCGCACGAAGCTGCGGCCCATCCCGAGCGGGCGCATGACGGCGCGCGCGGTGCTCGCCTTCGGCGTCGCCATCGCCACGGCCGCCACCTGGCTGCTGGGCCATTACGTGAACGTGCTCACGTCGGCGCTCGCGCTGGCAGGCTTCTATTTCTATGTCTTCGTCTATACGCGCTGGCTCAAGCGCAGCACGCCGCAGAACATCGTCCTCGGCGGCGCGGCCGGAGCCTTTCCGCCGCTCGTCGGGTGGGCGGCGGTCACCGGGCGCGTCGACCTCGCCGCGATCTACCTGTTCCTCATCATCTTCTACTGGACGCCGCCGCACTTCTGGGCGCTCGCCCTGCTGAAGCAGCGCGACTACGACAAGGCCGGCGTGCCGATGGCGCCCAACATCTGGGGCGAACGCGAGACCATCGACCAGATGTTCTGGTACACGGTGCTGCTGATCGGCCTCACCGTCCTGCCGGTAACGTTCGGCGTCTTCGGCATGGTCTATCTGGGGTCCGCGCTAACGCTCGGCGGCATCCTCCTGCGGGGCGTCTGGCGTATTCGCGCGCTCGACCTGCGCGGCGAAAGCTGGACGCCGGTGGCATGGCGGGTGTACAAGTTTTCGCTGCTGTACCTGGCGCTGCTGTTTGTGGCGATGGTGGTGGATAGGCACGCCTGACGGAGACGGCAGATGGCAGACGGCAGACGGCGGCCGCACGGCGTGGCGCTACGCGCGCTGTTTGCGCGCGCCGATCCAGATCAGCGCGCCCAGCGCCAGCAGCCCGGTGCCAAAGAGCGACATGCGCAACTCGCTCACGTAGGCGCTGGTAATGCCCACCAGCCCGGCGACGACGAAGAACGCGGGCAACCACGGATAGCCAAGCGCGCGGTAGGGCCGCGTGGCGTCGGGCCGCAACTTGCGCAGGCGGAAGACCGACGCCGCGCCGAGCGCAAAGAAGATCCAGTCGGCAAAGACGACACCGCCCAGCAGCGCGCCGATGCTGCCGCGCGTCGCGAGCAGGAGCGTCAGCGACCAGCCGCCGAGCAGCGACAGCGCGACCCACGGCGACCCGAAGCGCTCATGCACGCGCCCCGCCGCGCGCAGCACGGGCACGTCGGCGCCAAGCGCAAAGACCACGCGCGCATTGGTGAGCAGGGCGACGTTCACGAAGCCGAGGATCGACAGCATGGCCGCCACCGTGATGGCCGTGGCCGCCGCCACGCCACCAATGCGCGCGGCCGTGTCGGCCGCAGGCGCGACGCTCGCCGCGAGCCCGTCGCGCCCCAGCGCGCCGAGGTACGTCCCCGTCACGCCGAGGTACACCGCGATGACGATGCCGATGCCGATGGACAGCGCGCGCGGGATGTTGCGCGAGGGATCGCGGATCTCGCCGGCAATCATGTTCATCTGCTGCCAGCCACCAATAGTGAACAGCACGGCGACGAACGCCGACGCGAAGCCGCGAGCGAGCGACGGCGCCACGGGCACCGTGGCGCTCACCGGCGCCACGCCCGTACCGCCCGCCACGAGCACGATGCCGCCGACGATGAGCCCGGCGAGCGCGGCGATCTTGGCGATGGTGAGCACGTTCTGCACCGCCACGCCCGGACGAATGCCGAGGATGTTGGTGGCCGTCAGTGCGACGATGGTGATGGCCGCCACGCCGATTGGCCCGCCGACGGCTTGCAGCGGCACGAACCGCGCGAGGTAGCCGGCAAAGCCCATCGCGACGGCGGCGATGGCGCCGCTGGAGATGAGACCGGCATTCATCCACGCCGACAGGAAGGCCGGGAGCGGCCCGAACGCCTCGCGGATGTAGACGTACGCGCCGCCGCCTCGGGGAGCATTGCGCCCAACTCGGCGTAGGTCAGTGCGCCCGCCAGCGCGACCGCTCCGCCGAGGGTCCAAACGAAGATCACCCATCCGGCCGACGGGAGCGCAGCGGCCGTCGCGGCCGGCGTAAAGAAGATGCCCGAGCCGATGATGCCGCCGACGACGATGAGCGCCGCCGAAAAGAGGCCGATCCGCCGTTTGAGCGCCATGAGCGGTCAGACCACGAACAGCTCCACCTGCGGCTCCGTCGGCGTGACGACGAGCGTCTTCCCCAGCACATAGGCATTCACTTCGGTACGCATGCCGATTTCGCCGGCGATGTAGATGCCCGGTTCGATGGAGAAGCCGCAGCCGTCGAGCAGCACGCGCTCTTCACGCGTCTCGAGGTTGTCGAGGTGCGCTCCCGAGCCGTGCAGCCCGCTGGCGTCGATGCTGTGCCCCGTGCGGTGCGTGAAGTACGCGCCGAATCCGCGCTTGGCAATGACGGCGCGCGAGGCGTCGTCGGCCTCGCCGCCGCGAACGGCCGCGCCGGAGGCGAGCTTTTCGCGCAATAGCACGATGGCCGCATCGCGCGCATCACGCACGGCGTTCCACACCTCGACCGCACGCGCACTCGGCGCGCCAATGCTCGCCATGTACGTCTGGTCGGCCCACATGCCGTCGCTCGCCTTGGCCCAGAGGTCGATGAGGACGATGTCGCCCACCTTCAGATGGCGCGGCTGGTCGGGCGAGGGATCGTAGTGCGGATTGGCCGCGTTCTCGGTGGCCGACACGTTGGGTCCGTGGTCGGTCCAGAGGCCGAGTCGCGCGAACTCCCCGCGAATCCACTCCGTGAGCGCGTATTCGGTGGTCGGCGTGCCGGCGCGGGCCGCTTCGCCCGCGCGCCGGAAGGCGGCGTAGGCGATCTCCTTGAGCTGCTCAGCCGCGATGCAGTGCGTGCGCCGCTGCTCGTCGTCCCACACCGAGAGGAATTGCGTGACGAGGTCGCCCGATGATTCCACGGTGGCCCCCGCGGCGCGCACCAGCTCGAGCATGCCGGCCGGCACGAGGTCGACATACGGCACGGCGTCGCCCAGCGAGTACTCCATGACGATGCGGCGCCCCTTCACGCAGCGCGCCACCTCCGCCTCGAGCGCCGGCCACGCGCTGTACTGGCGGTTCTCCCATGTGGCGGGCCAGTCCAGCCACGGGTGCTGTTCGATGACATGCGTGATCGCCACGGGCGTGCCCTGCGCCGGCACCCAGACGAACCAGCGGCGCGACACGAAGCCCTTGATGCCGACCAGGCCGCAGGCAATGGCGTTGATGCCGCGGAAGTCGTACAGCAGCCAGCCGTCGACGCCCGTGGCGCGGAGAGCCGACTGCAGCGATGGAAGAAGCGTGGGATTCAGCATGAGATCAGCCCTTGCCGCGAACGGGACGCCACTCGGCGCGCCACTCGCAGCTGCCTTCGCGGCGCGACGCGCAGCGGACATGGTCGACGGCGCCCACTCCGCCGACCATCAATTGAATGAGCTCGCGAAGCGCCGATTCGTAGAAGGCGCATCCGGCCAGCTTGGGCGCGGCATCTCGGGTCACCGAATCGGACACGTCGAGCATGATCGTGCCGCCCATCCGGCGCGCCGACCCGTGCATGTACCGGCGGGCCACGCGCCGCACGTGGCGCAACGCCAGCGGGCGGGTGAGCAACGCGGGCAGGGAACGCATCATCCGTCGCGTCACCGGCGAAATGGTGACATAGACCTGGCGCGCGAAACACCGTCCGGCTTCGCGGAACACCGCCTCGGCGTCGGGACGGCGCCCGATGAGCTTCGCGATGCCCGTGGCCTCGACAAAATCGGTGCGCTGCTTGCGCTTCACCGCTTCGGTGAAGCGCCGGATCTGCGCAAAGACGGTGTCGGACAGCCCGAGCCGCTTGTTGCGCAGCTCGTGCACGAACTCGGCCTCAAGGTCGATGTCGGGCAGGTCGACCGTGCGGACGGCCTCGAGAAGGCTCAGCGGAATCAGGGGATCAACGGGTCCGGGCATCGGTGTCGCAAGCTAACCCGTGAACGCACCGCGGAACAGTCGGCCTGCGCTTGCGCATGCGATTGCCGCCACGGAGTATCCGAGCGAACTTCTTCGGGATTCCGCAGCCGCCCCGTGCTCATCGACATCATTCCTCGCCTCCTCGTCGGCGGCACCCTGGCGGGGTTCGCCGCCGGGCGTGCCGCCCGCCGGGGCCAACTGACCCGCGGCGGCATGTACGCGGCGTTCGGGGTCGGCACCGCGGCGGCCATCGGCGGCATCGGATGGGCCGTCGCGCTCGCCGTTTTCTTCTACAGTTCGATGTTCTTCAGCCGCTGGCGCGCGCGCGACAAGCGCCATCGGTCGCGCAACGTGCTCCCCGATGCACGCGCGCGCACGGCGTGGCAGGTGCTGGCCAATGGCGGGCCGTTCGGCCTGGCCGCGATCGGCTGGGCGCTGTTCGGGTGGTGGCAGGCCGGGCTGTTCGCGTTCGGCGCGCTGGCCACCGCGACCGCCGACACGTGGGCCACGGAAATCGGCATGGCCCTCGATGCAACACCGCGTGCGATGCTCACCGGGCGGCGCGTCGTCCCCGGCACGTCGGGCGGCGTGAGCGTGTACGGCACGGCGGCGGCCGTCGGCGCCGCGTTCGTGGTGTCGCTCTGCGCCGTGGCGTCGATCACGACGCCGTTCGACGTCTCGCGGCTCGACGGGTCTCTTCTCGAGGCGGTGTTCGTGGGCGGGATCGCCGGCACGTTCGCCGACTCGCTGCTCGGCGCCACCGTCCAGTCGCGGCGGTGGTGCGAACGGTGCGAGGCGTGGACCGAACGCCGCGTGCACACGTGCGGCGCTCCCAGCCGCCATCGCACGGGCATCCGCTGGATCACCAACGACGTGGTGAACCTGCTGTCCGGTCTGGTGGGTGGGCTGGCGGCGCTGGGGGCGTGGTAGACGGCAGACGGCAGACGGCGGACGGCGGACGGCGGACGGCGGACGGCGGACGGCGGACGGCAGGGTGGCCGCGCAGGCCGCCGCCGCCTACTGTAATAGCGCCCCCTTGGGACGCCCGATGCCCTTCTACCGGTCACCGCCATGCGCGATTCCGTCCGTCACTTTCTGTCCGAGTTCATCGGCACCTTTGCGCTGACCTTCGTCGGCAGCGCGGCCATCATGCAGGCTTCGCAGGGCGGCGGTAGTCTCGTCGCGGTCGCCCTCGCGCACGGTCTCGTGCTCGCGATCTTCGTGACGATGTTCATGCACATCGGCGCCCACTTCAATCCGGCCATCACCATCGGCATGCTCGTCGTGCGCCGCATCGAACCCGTGATGGCCGGCCTCTACGTCGTGGCCCAGGTGGCGGGAGCCACGGCCGCCGCGTTCGCGCTCAAGTTCGCCTTCCCCGCAGCGCTCTTTGCTGCGACGCGCGGCGGCGGCCAGTCGGTGTCGCTCGACATCACCTCCGGGCAGGCGTTCATGCTCGAAATGGTTGGGACGATGTTCCTCGTCTGGGCGGTCTTCGGCACGGCGGTCGATCATCGCGCGCCGCGCGTCGGCGGCTTCGCCATCGGGCTGACCCTCGCGGTCGACATCCTCGCGTTCGGCAACCTCACGGGGGCGTCGGTGAACCCGGCGCGGTCGTTCGGCCCGGCGTTCGTCAGTGGCATCTACGAAGCGCAGGGCATCTACTGGCTGGCCCCGATCGCCGGGGCGGTCATCGCCGCACTCATCTACGAGAAGCTGCTGCTGTCGGGTGACCCCGAGCCGGTGGATCATGGGGCGATTGGCGCGCAGCCGTAGACGACGGAATACCCTGAGTCCATTTCCTCAATGGCTTACCCCGTGTCCATCGATCTCGAACGCGAACGCACCGTGCAGGCGCTCTGCGCGCACTATGCACAGGACCAGCTGACCACGCAGGAACTCGAACGGCGGTTCGAGCAGGCCTATCGCGCCTCCACGGTGGATGAACTGCGCACGCTGACCCTCGGCTTGCCCGTGCTGTCGCCGGCGGTCACCGCCGACGCGCCGCCGCCCCTGTACACGGTCGCGGCCCGCACCGCGGCGCCGCAGGAAAAGCGCTATCTGGCCATCATGGCCGAGGTGCGACGGCAGGGACGGTGGATTACTCCGTCGCGCGTGAAGGCGTCGGCCTTCATGGGGTCCGTCCGCCTGGACCTGCGCGAGGCCGAGATACCGGCGGGCGGCGTGGACATCGATGCCTCGGCGATCTTGGGCGAGATTCGCATCATCCTGCCGCCCGGCCTGCACGCCGATGTCGACGGCTTCGTGGTGATGGGCCAGTTCTTCAACCGCACGGCCGGCACGGCGCCGTCCGTCGACTTGCCGGTCGTTCGCGTGCGCGGGTCGGCCGTCATGGGGAGCGTGTACGTCGAAACCCGGCTGCCCGACGAGGGCGTGCTCGAGACGTGGCGTCGTCGGCTCCGCGGCAAAGCGCACTCCGGCGACGCCAGCTGACCGTTCGCCATTTCTCCAGCGTCTGCTCGTCCCGGGCCATCGATTCCTCGATCGCCATCCTGAGTCCAGATCCTCGATCAGTACCCGACTGCCGCTCCATCCCGCCTCGGGTCGGCCACGCCGATCAGCTTCCCCTTCACGACGGCAATCGCGTGCACGCCGCCGAACATGATGTCGCCGACGCGCGACAGGGGGTAATAGCCCTTGGCGCGGAGCGCGGCGTACACGTCGGGAGCAAAACCGGCTTCCACCTCGACCGTGCGTCCCTGCGCTGGTTGCAGCCGTGGCGATGCGATGGCGAGCCACGGATCTTCGCCGAGCGCGAGGTGCCGAAACGCCACCTGCGTCGTGGCCGTCGGGATGTACTGCGACCCGGCCGCACCGACCACCATGCGCACGTCGTGTCCCTTGAGGATGATCGAGGGCGAAATGGTGGAACTCGCGTACCGGTTGGGGCCGCGCGTGGCGGCGTCGAAGTTGCTCGCCCCGGAGTTGAGGAAGAAGCCGTTGACGTAGACGCCCGAACCAAACAGCACGCCGACCGTGAAGGTCATGGCCACCGCGTTGCGCTCGCCGTCGACGACGCTGAAGTGCGTCGTGTTCGACCCGGCCCACGCCTCGTCGTCGCCACCGGAGCGCGGGATGCGCGGCGCTGCCGCCTTGTCGGCGCCGAGGGCGCTGGCGCCAAACGCGTCGAGCGACGCGCACGCACCCGTCGGCGCGACGGCGTCATCGGCCCACGGATCGCCAGCCGTCACCGAAGCACCGGCGTCGAGCGTCGCGATGACGCCCGCACGCCTGGCCGCGAATGCGGGACTCGTGAGTCCGCGCGCCGGCACGCCGAAGTACGCCGGATCGCCGCGATAGCGGCCCACGTCGGCTTCGGCCACGCGAATCGCGCCGACCATCTGCACGGCGGCCGCCCCCTGCGTGGTGGGCGAGCCCAGCTGCGCGGCATTGGACGCGGCCAGCAGATTGAGCGCCGCCATCGGGGTGGCGCCACCGAGTGGCGGCGCCGCTGACAGCATCGTGAAGCCCATCCACGCGGTGCACAGCGGACGGACCAGCGCCACGGGATACTCCCTGAAGTCGGCCGTCGTCGCCGGGCTGCCGAACGAGCGCATCCGGGCCACCGTGCGCTCGGCCATCGCGCCTTCATAGAAGACGGCACGCCCGTCGCGCGCGATCGCTTCGAGCGTCTGCGCCAACTGCGCCTGCACCAGGCGCTCGCCGGGCCGCAGGGCGACGCCCCCGGGCAGGAAGAGCGCAGCCGCGGCACTATCGGCCGTGAGCTTGGCGCGGGAGCTTTCGGTGGTACGCGCCAGCAGCGGCGACACGATGAATCCGTCGCGCGCCAGCGCGATCGCCGGCGCCATCACCTGCGCGCGCGTGAGCTTGCCCCACCTGCCGTGCGCCTCGAGCAGCCCGGCCACGGCCCCCGGAATGCCCGCCGCGCGACCATTGATCGGACGGCGCGCGGTCGCCGTGTCGACGCGCGCCCAGTCGGGGTCGGCGCCCGTGCGGGCGTAGAAATCGAGCGCATCGGCCCGCGCTGCGTCGTGCCGCCAGACAATCATGCCGCCGCCCGCGCCCAGTCCCGTCTGCGACGGATCGACCACGGCGAGCGCGAAGGCCGTGGCGACGGCGGCGTCGATGGCATTGCCCCCCTGACGCAGGATCGCGGCACCAGCCGCCGCCGCATCGGCATGCGACGCGGTCACCATGCCGCGCGCCGACTCGGCGCGCTTGGCAAACATCGGCGTCGGCGCCGCCGCGGGGGGCTGACGCCCGCAGGCGGCAAGCAGGGCGGCGCCAAGAACCGCGGCGCGCGAGCAAGTGGCGAATGAGGTCGTCATGACGCGAGGGGGTGAGAAGTCAGAATCGGGTCCGGCCACGTTGGCCAGACCCGATAGAAATACGGCAGTGCGAGGTCGTGCGCTGGAGAGCGACGCCGCCCGACGGCCGATCAGTCCTCGAACTCGAACAACACTTCGAGCTGCGTCAGCTGCAGGAGGTGCCGCACGGAGGGCGGCGTATTGGCGAGGCAGGTGGCGAGAAATCGCTCGCGCGCCCGTTTCTGCACCAGGACGAGCACGCCGAGTCCGCTGGCATCGATGTCGCGCGTGTCGCGCAGGTCGATGGTGATCCGCTGCGCACCGTCGTCGGCCGCCTTCGACATCCGATCAAGGGCACTGCGCCGGAACTCGATTCGGTATTCCGACACGAGGCGTTCGGGAGCTTGCAACACGACCTGATCAGCTTGAGCCATCGGACACATGGGGAGCCTCCTCTGTTACCCTCCACCAAGGCGAGAAGCGTGCCAGTCAATCCGGCGTTTCAAGTGAGTGGTATATAAAGAGTTACCATATTGGCGTATCGTGATGGCTGATATTCTCCCGGCTTCCCGCAGCGCAGGTGGCAAGATGCATGACACTGTCTGTTTTAGTTATAGTCACCGCAATTTGGACATCCAGCAAGGCTCGTGGGGCGTATCATGGCAGTCTGTCCGCATATTGCTGACGACAAGCCAACGGGGTATCGTCAGTCCCCATCGTTCGATCCCGCCATCGGAATCCGCGCCCGGAATCCGGAACCCCCTCTCCCGCACCTTCCTTCATGACCGACCTCGACACGCTGCTCACCGAGAATCGTTCGTTCCCGCCATCCGAGCACTTCCGTCATCAGGCGATCGTGCGGGACGAGTCGCTGCACCGCGAGGCGGCGCGCGACTACGAGGAGTTCTGGGCGCGGCATGCGCGCGAACTCGAGTGGATGGTCCCCTTTACCGAGACGCTCGAGTGGACGCCGCCGCACGCCCGGTGGTTCCACGGCGGCCGGCTCAACGTGTCGGTGAACTGCATCGACCGCCACGTGCGCGGCGCACACCGCAACAAGGCAGCCATCGTGTGGGAAGGGGAACCGGGGGATGCCCGGGTGCTCACCTATTGGGACCTGTATCGCGAAGTGCAGAAGTTCGCCAACGTGCTCAAGTCGCTGGGGGTGGAGCGCGGCGACCGCGTGGGGATCTACCTCCCGATGGTTCCCGAGGCGGCCATCGCCATGCTGGCGTGCGCCCGCATCGGCGCCATTCACAGCGTGGTGTTCGGCGGCTTCTCGCCCGAATCGCTGCGCGACCGAATGAACGATGCGCAGGCGAAGGTACTGATCACCGCCGACGGGGGTTACCGCCGTGGCCAGGTAACGGCGCTCAAGCGCAATGCCGACAAGGCGCTCGAGGGGGCGCCAACGGTCAAGCACGTCATCGTCGTGCAGCGTCGCCCGGGCGGCATGGGGGACGAATCGTTCGCGCAGATGCGCGAGGGGCGCGACCACTGGTGGCATCGCCTGATGCAGACGGCCAAGGCCGACTGCCCGCCCGAGGCGATGGACGCCGAGGATGTGCTGTTCATCCTGTACACGTCGGGCACGACCGGCAAGCCGAAGGGCATCGTCCACACGACGGGCGGCTACCTGACCGGCGTCACGGCGACCACCAAGTACGTCTTCGACCTCAAGGAGGACGACGTTTTCTGGTGCACGGCCGACGTGGGGTGGGTGACGGGCCACTCGTATCTCGTCTACGGCCCGCTGGCCAATGGCGCCACCTGCGTGATGTACGAGGGCGCGCCGGACTGGCCGGAGCGCAACCGCTTCTGGGAGATCTGCGAGAAGTACGGCGTGTCGGTGTTCTACACGGCGCCGACGGCCATTCGCGCGTTCATGAAGTGGGGCGAGCAGCATCCGGCGCGGCATGACCTGTCGCGCCTGCGCCTGCTCGGCACCGTCGGCGAACCGATCAACCCCGAGGCCTGGATCTGGTACCACAACGTGATCGGCGGCCAGCGCTGCCCGATCGTGGACACGTGGTGGCAGACGGAGACGGGGGCCATCGTCATCTCGCCGCTGCCGGGCGTGACCGCCACCAAGCCGGGGAGCGCGACACAGCCGCTGCCGGGCTACAATGCGGCGCTGCTCGACGCGAAGGCCAACGAGATCCTCGTGGGAGGCGGCCTGCTCGCGCTCACCAAGCCGTGGCCGTCGATGTTGCGCACCATCTGGAACGACGACCCGCGTTACGTCGAGACCTATTTCACCAAGTGGCCGGGGCGTCCCGACCTGTACTTCCCGGGCGACGGCGCCAAGCGCGACGACGACGGCTTCTACTGGATCATGGGGCGCGTGGACGACGTGCTGAACGTCGCCGGCCATCGCCTCGGCACCATGGAGGTGGAGAGTGCGCTCGTCGAACACCCGGCCGTGGCCGAGGCGGCGGTGGTGGGAAAGGCGCATGAAATGAAGGGGCAGTCGATTGCCGCGTTCGTGACGCTGCGCGACGGCTTCCATTCGAGTCCCGCGTTGCGTGACGAACTGCGCGAATTCGTGGCCGAGAAGATCGGCGCGATCGCGCGTCCCGACGACATCCTGTTCAGCGCCGACCTGCCGAAGACGCGGTCGGGGAAGATCATGCGCCGGCTCCTGCGCGACATCGCCGAAGGGCGCGCGCTGGGCGACACGACGACGCTGGCCGACCCGTCGGTGGTGGCGGCACTCAAGGATCAGTACGAAGCGGACGAAAGCTAGATCGTGTAACCTCTGACCCGCGGCGGTCGTAATTAAGTCGTGCTAGAGAACTTCCTTCCCGAATCGCTCTTTCCCCGCAAGCTGCCACCGGCCGCCGAGCGCCTCATGCGCCTGGCACAGGCGCGCGCCGAGGAAGCCCTCGTGCGCACCCATGTGGAGAACGCGCTGATCTTCGTGGATGCGCTGGCCGAGGAGCTGCCCTTCGACCGCGCCATCGACACGTACATTCGCGAGCTGTCGGTGGCGGAGCCGTTGGCCTCGGTCGTGGTCACGCGCGTGCTGGTGGTGCTGGGCCGCGAGCTGCTGCCGGCCCGGCGCGAGGAGCGCGGCGACGAACTGCGCCCTCGCCTGCGGCTCACCGAGGCATCGGACGGGAAGCGCGGGACGATCAAGCGGGCGTAGCGCGGTCCGCCCGGAGTTCCAGCATTGCGAGGACGAACATGATCACCACGATCACCGCGCTGATGACGCAGTACATGCAGACGGCGTGGATGACGGCCAGCTCGAGCCAGGTGAGCCAGGCGCTGAACAGCACGCCCCATCCCGTGAGCACCACCAGTACCACCGCGAAACGCCGGTCGGCGACGAACCGCTCCGCGGTGCCGAGCAGCGCGGCGACGAACATCGCCACGTAGTAGGCCACTCCCCAGAACGCCACGGGCCGGCCGAGCAGCACCGCGTACGGGCTGGTGTTCACCTGCTCGCAACCGCCCACCTTGCAGGCGAGCGACCCGACGAGACCGAGCTTGAAGAGCCACAGGTACATCGCCACGTACAGACCGACGAGGGCCAGCGCGGCGATGATCATGCGACGGGTCATTTGGCGCGCTTCCCGGCGGTGTCCGCCTTGCCGAGCTTCGCGATCTCGTCGTCGACGAGTTTCTTGATGAAGTCGTACGAGAGGTTCTCGAAATACCTCTTGCCACCGATGATCAAGGTCGGAGTGGCGGAGACGCCGAACCGCTCGGCCTCGGCGCCGCTTGCCTTGATGTCGGGGTAGTGCTTCTTGCTGTCGAAACACGCCTCGAACTTCGATACATCAAGGCTGATGTCCTTGGCGTAGCCCTTCATCTTCTTGTCGGGGCTCGACGTCGCGAGGCCGTTCCACAGGTCCTGCGTGTAGAACAGGCGGTCGTGCATCTCCCAGAACTTCCCCTGTTCGCCGGCGCAGTAGGCGGCGTTGGACGCCGGCCAGGTGTTCTTGTGCATCGGGAGCGGGAAGACGAAGAACTGCATCGAGACCATGCCCGTCTTGATCAGGCGCTCACGCAGGTCCGGCTCGGTGAGTGTGGCAAACTCGCTGCAGGCCGGGCACTCGAAGTCGGCGAACTCGACGATCTTCACCGGGGCGTCGGGCGATCCCATGAGGAAGCCCTGCGCGGTGCCGAGCGGCATGTTCGGGTCGATGACCTCGCCGCCACCCTTGGGCCGCGTGATGACCCAGCCCAGTGCGCCGGCGCCGATGACGGCGATGGCGATGAGGAGGACCGTGAACTGCTTCTTCGACGGGTTCTTTTTGGACACGGGAGACCGAATGAGGTTAAGGGATGGTGGAAAGGTACGCTTTTGCGGGGGAGGGGCTCAAGGAGACGGTGGACGGTAGACGGTGGACGGTAGACGGTGGATGGTCCGCTTGAATCGCTGCGTTGATACGCCAGACGGCGTAGCTTTGATCCGTTGCCCGCCGTCTACCGTCCACCGTCTACCGTCCATTTGTCCCGCATCGACCACCTCCGCATCGCCGTTGGCCCCGGCGAACTTCACGCCGAGCGGTTCGGGTTTGGCGACCATCCGCTGGTGTTGCTGCACGGGTTCGGCACGTCGACGTTCCTGTGGCGGCATGTCGCCCCTGCGCTGCCGCTGGGGCGCGTGTCGGCGTGGGCGATCGACCTGCTGGGGCACGGGGAGTCCGACCGTCCGGTGGAGGGGGCGTTCGGGATCGCGGCGCAGGCGCAGTGGGTGGAACAGGCCATGACCTCGCTGCGGATCGGACGCGCGACGGTGGTGGGCGTGGACCTCGGCGCGGCGGTGGCACTGCGACTCGCCGCCACGCGTCCGGCGCGCGTGCATGGCATCGTGCTGATCAGCCCGCCGCCGCCTGGGCGCGGGCGCGGTGACGACCTGGCCGAATTCGGCCGGCTCGCGGCGACCCACCTGTTTGAGGCATCGCGCGGCATGCTGGGGGCCGCCGCGTGGCTCGGACCGCTGCTCGAGCGCAGCGTGGCCAGCGCCGACGCCATGCCGGCCCGGCTGGTCGCGCGGTACGCGGCGCCGTTTGTGGGGGCCGAAGGCCTTCGGCACCTGCAGGTGCTGGCGAACGCGGTGAGCGACGACGACCTCGACGACGTCGAGCTCGGGGGGATCACGGCGCGCGCGCTCGTGCTCCGAGGCGAAGCGGACGCCTGGTGCGCGAGTGCCGATGCCACGCGACTCGCGACCGCCATCCCTGGCGCGGAATTGCGGACGGTTCCGCTGGCCGGACGCCTGATCCCCGAGGAGGCGCCGGCGGCACTGGCCGCACTGTTGGCCGAGTGGGCCCCGCCGCTACGCGCCGGTGCAGCGCCGGAATCGCTCTTGGGCGGGGAGGGTTGGGCGGCGCCGTCGGGGAGCGAGTAAACAGATGACGGTCAGTGCGCGTACAGCCTAGGAATCCCGACGGGGCCCGATTATCTTAATAGGACGCGGTTATCACTATTCTTCGAGTGAGATGAACAAGGTACGCAATAGAAGTCGCAAGCCAGGCAACGATCCGTCGCCGAAGGATCAGGCGCGAGATGAGTTGTTCCAGCACATCATTGGTTGCGGAGTGGTCGGGTGCGACCCGGAGCATCAGCGGGAGTGGTTCGACGAGACGCTACGGTACTTTGCCGAGCGGTACCACGAGCTGTCGGCGGTGGATATCGCCGAACTCCGCACCCTCGGTGAACGATTTGCCCAGCCCCCACGGTCGGCCGCCTCGGCGCCAGCCGGCGGTGGCATCGTCGCCACGGCGTAGCTGCCGGCGCATCGACTGAAAGACCGAGCCCTCCGCCACGCGCTGGCGGGGGGTTCTTTCGGTGTTACACCTCAAGTGGCGGCGATTGCCACCGCGAACGAAAGATGAACTCTTTCAATTTTTCGAAGAGTTGCCGCCTCGGTTAGCTCGCGAGACTCATCAGTCTCTGCCAGATAGCGACTTTTCGTCTTGCGAAGCCCTTATCGCCCGTTCGCCCGTGCCCGGCGCAGCACCACGCCCAATCGCGCCCCCTCGCCGAGTCCCGCTTCGACGGACGGCGTCCACCGGCGGCCGCGGCGCCCCTCGACGCCCAGCACGAAGAGCACGCCAGCGGCGGGACGCGCCCAGCCGTCGCGGCGCACGGTGAGCCCGCCGCCGGCGTAGGGCCCCCACCGGTTCTCGCCGAATGGGTCGAGCAGAAAACGCAGGGTGACGTCGGCGCGCGTGGTCGCCTGCGCGGCACCGCTCGTCCACACCGCGCCGGCGCCGAGCGCGGCCCCGACGCGCACGTAGGTGCCGGCCGGCACGTTGACCCCTGCCATGGCGAGCACCGACGCCTGGCGTGCAATCCCCACCTCGACGCGTGCCTCGGGCTGGACGCGGGGAACCACGACGAACTGCTGCGCCCCGAGCGGCGCGGCGGCGGCCATCGCGAGGGCAACAATCGCGAGGGCGATGATCGCGCCACAGCGCGCCCGGCGGGGCGCGCGGGGTCTCGCAGCATCGTCCGCGAACGGGACGCTGGCGCGCATGCTAGGCGTGCTCCCGCGTGCGGGCGAAGGCGATGGCGTAGTCGAACACCGAAATGAGCGAGACGAGTCCGACCATGCCGACGGCCCACGCGGTGGCGCGCCGGTCGATGACGATGGCGGGGAGCGCGACCAGTTGCAGCACCGTCGCGAGCTTGCCGGAGAAGCGGGCCTTGAAGGTGGCGGCCCGCAGCGACGCGACCGACTTGGCCAGCACGAATGCGGCCGCCGTGGTGATGTCGCGCAGGAGGAAGATGAAATACTGCCCGGTGGAGACGCGCCCCTCGAGCAGCAGCGTGCAGAGGGCGACGAGCACGAAGATGCGATCGGCGAACGGGTCGATGAGCGCGCCCACGCGGCTGAACGCGTGGCGTCGCCGGGCGAACCAGCCGTCGAAGAAGTCGGTGAGTCCGGCCGCCGCCAGGATGAGCAGGCGGAGGTCGTGATGGTGGACGACCGGGAACAGCGCCGCCAGGAAGAGGCGGGACATCGAGATGGCGTTCGGGAGTGTCGCCAGAGTGTCGCGGCCCATGAGGCGCAACTTAACCCGCGATGCGGAATGCTTGCCAGCACCCTCGGTGCGGGGTAGCTTGGCCCGTAGTCCCGCATCACTCGCCGAGGGCGCGATGGCCGATTTCATCGAACTGCTGAAGGGCATCGCCATCTTCCAGGATCTCGACGAGGGCGAGCTCGAGCGCGTCTCCGAAATCTGCCGCACGCAGGACTTCGTGTCGGGCGAGGTCGTGTTCAAGGAAGGCGAGCCGGGCAACCGCCTGTTCCTCGTGATCGACGGCGAGGTGCGGATCAGCCGGATGATCCCGGGCAGCGGCGAGGAGGCGCTCGCCATCCTCAAGAAGGGCGCGCTGTTCGGCGAGATGGCGGTGTTCGACCGCAGCGAACGATCCACGGACGCCATCGCCAACGGCGGCTGCACGCTGCTGTCGATTGCGCGCAGCGATTTCGAGTTGCTGCTCGACTTCAACCGCGAACTGGCGTACAAGGTGCTGTGGGCCTGCACGCGGCTGCTGTCGACCCGCCTGCGCTCGACGAACGACAGCCTGCGGAGCTTCCTCGCGATGTCGATGTTCTAGCGTCGCCACGCCGGCAGCAGGCGACGGGGCACGGCGGGTCGAGCGGGGGCGGGCCAACGGGGGTCGCCCCGCGGTCGTATCCGTGGTACGCGCCCGAGCGCTGTTGTCCTCCGCTCCATTCCGTGATACTCTGAGCCTACCCATGCGCCTTCTTGTCCTGCTCCCTGTCCTGCTGTGCGCCACGACCGCCGCCGCCCAGCGTCCGAAGGGGGCGCCGCGCCCAACGGGGGCGCCGCGCCCCGTCGCCGCCGTCGCCGCCGCGGCGGGCCCCGACGTCACCATCGGCCTGGCGCGCGATACACGCATCGTCGCGGCCTTGGCCGACGTTTCGCCATCGCGCATCCGCGCCACCGACAGCGCGCTCGTGGCGTTCGGCACGCGGCACACGCTGAGCGACACGGTGTCGGAGACGCGCGGCATCGGCGCGGCCCGCCGCTTTCTGTACCGCGAGCTGCGCGCGTACAGCCGCGACTGCGGCGGCTGCCTGCGGGTGGAGTACGACGCGTACGACGTGCAGATCGCGCGATTTCGCGACCGTCCCACGGCGCGCGTGGTCAACGTCCTCGCCTGGCTGCCCGGCCGCGACACGTCGCGCGTAGTGGTGATCAGCGGGCATTACGACTCGTGCATCTGCGCCACCAACGTCGCCGACGCGACGAGCGACGCGCCGGGGGCCGACGACGACGGGTCGGGAACGTCGGCCGTGGTGGAGCTGGCGCGCGTAATCTCGAAGCGGTTTCCCAAGGGGCTCGACGCGACCATCGTGTTCGCCACCGTGGCCGCCGAAGAGCAGGGACTGCTCGGCGCCACGGGCCTGGCGCGCCGCCTGCACGAGGACGGCAGGACCGTCGTCGCGGCATTCACCGACGACATCATCGGCAACGTGGTGGCCGACGATGGCCGCGTCGACTCGACGAGCGCGCGCACCTACGTCGTGGATTCCGTCCCGTCGCGCAGCGGCGAGCTGGGGCGGTACGTGTGGGGCATCGGCGCGTTGTACACGCCGGCCTTTGCGGTGCGCCCGACCTTCCGCCTCGATCGCATCGGGCGCGGAGGCGATCATGCGCCGTTTCACCGGCTGGGGGACCCCGCGCTGCGGTTCACGGAGCGGCTGGAGGACACCAAGCGGCAGCATCTCCCGACCGACGACCTGAGCGGCGTGAATTTCGGGTATGTGGCGAACATGGCGCGGCTGAACCTCGCCACGCTCGTCTCGCTCGCGTCGGCGCCATCGCCGGTGGACAGCGTGATGGCGCGCCGCGACCGCGCGTCGGGCGGGCAGAAGTGGATGGTGAACTGGAAGCCGACGTCCGGCGCCGCGCGCTACGAGGTGCTCTTTCGCGCCACGACCTCGCCGACGTGGACGAAGGTGTACGACGCGGGAACGGCGACCAGCTACCTGCTGGACGAGCAGCTCGACGACGGATGGGCCGCGGTGCGCGCGGTGAGTGGCGACGGCCATCGGTCGCTCACGACCGTCGCGTCCACCAGCGCGCCGCCACGCGCCGCCGCGCCGCCCGCGCCGCCCGCGTCGCCCGCGCCGCCCGCGCCGGCGCCATCCGCGCCAGCTACCTCTGCCGCGGCGCCGCCCGAGCACGAGTGATGCGCAACCCGGCCCCGCCGTTGATGACGCACGATGCCGCCGATTTTCGCGGCATCGCGGCGTCGCTCCTGCGGGACCAGGCGGCGCTGTCGGGCCTGCTGATCGCGGCCGCCGGCGCCGCCGGACTCACGCCGGTGGAGCCACCGATCGTGCGGCTGCTGCCCCGCGGCGGACTCGTGATCCTGCTGCTGCTGGACGTCGGGCACGTGGCGCTGCACACGATGCCGGATGATGGAGTGCTGGCCCTCGACCTGCTGGTGAGTGCCGCGAAGGACGCGCGCAAGGCGATCGACGTGGTGACGCGGCGCCTTGATGCGCGCCCGGCGCGCGCGACGCACGGTGATCGCGGCTGACGCGCCGCGCGCGGCAGTCGGCGTGACGAGTCCGACGTGACGATGCCCGCGTGGAGCCTTGTCGTGGCACTTGGCGCGGGCGCCGCGACACTGATCGCGTGGAATTTTTCGCTTGGGGTGCGGCTGTCTACCCTGCCCGGCGCCAGCCCGGCGTTTCGCACGCTGTCGGGGTTGTGCGCCTTTCTGTTTCTGCCGGGACTCGTGATCGGCCTGCTCGGGGCCGGCACGCTGGGCGCGCGCGTTCTGGGCCCATTGGCCTGGATGTGGCCGGTGGTGGCGGTCGGCATGGTCGTGCAGGCCGCGTGGGCCACGCTGCGGGGCCGCTCGAGCGTGATCGTGGCGCTTCCGATCGCGGCGTTCAATGCCCTCATCGCCTGGGTAAGCGTGGTGCGGTGGCTCGACGGACTTGGCGCAACGCAGCCGGCGTGGGCCCTGACGCCGGGTATGGCTCTCTCGTCGCTTGCCGCGCTGGTGGCTGGCGACGGCGCGTTTCCGTGGATGGCGGCCGCGCTGGTGCCGGCGCTCGTGCCGGCCGCGCCGGCGCGCTGGCGCAGCACGCGCGTGGCTCGCTCGCTGGTGGCCGCGGCTTGCGCAACCACCGTGGGGCTGACGGCACTCGAGGCACCACGCGCGTTCGACACGCTCAGCGACGTGCGCACGCTGGACGCGAGCGCGCCGCTGGCGCGCTCGCGCACCGCGCCCGCCATTGGCGTGCGCCTGTTCGGGACGCTGTCCGAGGCGCCGCCGGTCGCGGTGGCGAGGCAGGACATGGCGCTGGCCGACTCGCTGGCGGTCACGGCGCTGCAGGTGGACCTCGCCGCCGATGGGGCGCGCGCCGCGACGCTCGACTCGGTGGCACGCTGCCTCGAGCTGCGCCGCGACTCCGTGGTCCTCCTGGTGACGTTCGACTTGGGCGCTGCTGGGCCACGCGAGCGCACCGACGGCGCGGCGATGCGCGTGCGCCTCGCCGCCATCGAGCGGATCGTGCGGCGGTTGCATCCGGACGTACTCGCCCCGGCCGCGCGCATCGACACGGGCGCCGGCGCGCCTTCGGTGGCGTGGTGGCAGTCGTATTACGAACAGGCAGCCGCCGCGGCGCGGCGCGCGGATCGCGACATCACGGTGGCGCTCGCCACCGATGCGTCCATGACCGCCGACAGCGCCCTCGTCGACTGGGTGATGCGGGGCGACTCGCCCGTGGATGCCGTCGCGCTGACGGTGCGCGACGGCGGCGCTCGACCCACGCAATTCACGGCGGCGCTCGACGCGATCACGCGCTGGGTGTCGCGGGCGCGCACCGCGCCAACCGTATGGATTGCCGGCGTGAGCGCGGCCCCGGCCGTCACCGGCGAGACCGTGCAGCAACACCTGGTGCGGCGTGCGCTGGCCTGGAGCGCCGCCCACGCCTGGGTGCAGGGCGTCATTGCCGGCGATGCCTCCGACGGCCTGGCCGCCACCGGGCTTCGCACCGCCGCTGGCCGCGCCCGTCGCGCACTCGCCGACGTGGGCGCCCTGCTGCGCGCGCAACGCGACCTGCCAAGCGCGCCGTCGGGCGCCGACGCACTGCCTCCCCACGACACGCTAGCCGTCGACCTTCGCCGCCCGGCGCCCGACACTCTGCCCCCGCCACCGCCATGACCGCTCTTCCATTTGCCGGCATCCGGCCCACCTCTCTCACGTTTCTGCGCGCGCTCCGGAAGCACAACCGCCGCGACTGGTTCGAGGCCAACCGCGCCACGTTCGAACGCGAAATCAAGACGCCACTCAAGGCGCTGGTCGAGGAACTCGACGTGCGCTTCGCCACGCTCGCCCCGGAGTTCGTCGGCGATCCCAAGTCGTCGCTCTTTCGCATCTACCGCGACATCCGGTTCTCGAAGGACAAGTCGCCCTACAAGACGCACGCGGCATTCTGGATCTTTCACCGCGCGCCGGGACGCGGCGTGGGGCAGACGGTCGACGGCGGCGCCGGATTCTACTTCCATCTCGAGCCGGGGGCGTCGCTCGTCGCGGCGGGACTCTGGATGCCTCCGCGCCCCAAGCTGCAGCTGGTGCGTGACGCCATCGCCGACGACGTCGCGTCGTGGGAATCGGTGGCGCTGGCCAAGCCGTTCGTGCGGCGATTCGGCGGGCTCACCGAGGACGACCCGGGCGCGATGCTCAAGCGCCTCCCGCGTGGCTACGCCCCCGGCCACCCCGCCGAGCGATGGCTGCGGTTCAACTCGTTCACCGTGTCACGCGCGCTGTCGAACGCCGAGGTGCTCTCGCCGAAGGTGGCCAGCGCGGTGATGAAGGACTACGCGGCGATGCTGCCGATGGTACGGTGGCTCAATCGGGCGCTGGGGTTCCTGCCAAGCACGCACCGGTAGGTCGGCACGCTAGACGCTCCGCCCGGCGACGCCGCGTACCGCCCCTTCCACGCGCCGCGCGGGATCGAGGCATTCGACGGCCACCGCCTGCAGGTCGGCGGCGGTGACCGCGCGCATCTGCCGTTCGTAGTCGGCGAGTTCGGCGAGCGCTCCAAACAGCCACGCGTCGGCGATGTCGCCCATCACGGCGCCTCCGCTTTCCTGGCGGATGGCCCACGCGCCGAGCGCGTACGTGCGGGCGCGCGCCAGTTCCTCGCCGGTGACGGGCGCCGCGCGCAATCTGGCGATCTCGTCCAGCAGGCCGTGGCGTGCCGCCTCTTCCTTTTCGGGCGACGTCGCGATGTACGTCACGAACAGTCCGGCGAGTGGCCGGACGATGGGCGAGGCAAGGACGGTGTAGGCGAGTGACCGGCGGTCGCGCAGCGCCTCGAAGAAGCGGCCGCCGAGTCCGCTGGCCACGCCACCGAGGAGACCCGCGGCAAAGCGGCGCGGATCGTCGCGCGAGGGACCCGGAAAGGCAAAGACGAGCGCCGTCTGCGCCTTGTCGCGCCGTTCGCTCTCGCACCCGCCGTCACTCGACCAGGCCGGCGCCGCCAGCGGCTGGTGCGACGCGGGGACGAGTGACGCGAACGCCCCCGCCGCCATCGCGGCCAGCGCGTCGGGTTCGGCATCGCCAACGATGACGATGACCTGTTCGCCCGTGAGCACGGCCTGTTGATGCCAGTCGCGCAACGCGGCCGCGGTCAGGGCGCGGAGCGTCTGCTCGGTACCGAGCGTGTGGCGCGCGTACGGATGCGCGCCCCAGGCGGCGCGCGTGGCGAGATGCAGCGGATAGCGGTACATGTCGTCGCGCAGCTGCGCGAGCTGGGCGACCGCGACGGTGCGCTCGCTCTCGAGCGCGTCGTCGGGCATGGTGGGCGCCTGCACCACGTCGGACAGCAGGGCCAGCGCCCCTTCGATCTGCGCCACCGGCACCGACACCGTCCACGAGAGCGTCTCGGCGCCGGCGAGCGCCGAGAGCGAGGCGCCCAGGCGTTCGCCCTCTTCGGCGATGGTGGCCGCGGTGCGGGTGCGCGTCCCCTTGAGCGAGGTACGCGCCATGACCGCCGAGACACCCTGTCGCGCGTCGGGTTCGGCATCGACCCCGGCGCGCACGAAGACGCCCGCATAGGCGATGGACGCGCGCGGCGTCCGCCGGACGAGGATGGGGACGCCGGCGGCGGTGCGGTAGACCCGCACGCCGGCGGTTTCGTCCTCGGCGCGAACCGGCGCGACCGCGATCGTCGCCGCGTGCGCCGCCGTGCTCGGCACGAGCGGCGCCGGTGTGGCCGCGTCGAGCGCGGCGCGGAGCGCGTCGGCACTCTGGCTCACCGGCGGCGACGCGAGCGGCCGGTAGAGCACCACGGAGGCCGCGTCCGGATCGAGCCACCGGCGCGCCACGTCGGCAATGTCGGCGGCGGTGGCCCGCTGCATGGCGTCGAAGTACGCGTTCGCGAGGCGCCAGTCGCCGAGGGCCTCCCACGACGCCAGGTGATTGGCGCGCCCCTCGACGGTTTCGAGCCGGCGCAGCCACCGTGCCTCGTGGACGCGGCGCACGCGGTCGAGTTCGTCCTCGCTGACGTCGCCCTTGCGCACGCGCGCCAGCTGATCCCACGCCGCGGCGGCGCAGTCGAGCGCGCGGTCGGGGCGTGCCGTCGCGTGAACCACGAAGACGCCGAGGTCGACCGGCGCGTACTGATACGCCGCGATCGACGACGCCAGTTGCCGGTCGCGCACGGCGCGGAAGAAGCGCGACGACCGGCCGGCGGACAGGACGCTGGCGAGGACGTCGAGGCGCGGCGCGTCAGGACTGGCCAGCGGCGGCGTGCGCCAGCCGAGCGCGACTTCGGCCTGCGTGATGTCGCCCGTCCATTCGCGCAGGCGAAAGCCGCGGTGCGGCGGCTCCGCTGGGCCGCGATCGCGCACGACCGGCGCGCCGGTCAGGCCGCCGTAGCGACGTTCGGCCAGGCACAGGGCCTCATCCACGTCGACGTCGCCGGCGATCGCGAGCACCGTGTTGGACGGGCGATAGTACGAGCGGTAGAAGCCATGCACCTGATCGCGCGTCAGGGCGCGCAGCCCCGGCTCGCGGCCAATGCGCCAGCGGCGCATGCGATGCCGGTCGTGCAGGAGCTCGAAGAGGGTTTCGGTGGCGACGGCGTGCGGGCTGTCCGCCTTGCGCTTGGCCTCCTCGACGATCACTTCGATCTCGCGGGCCAGCTCGTCCGCATCGATCAGCGAGTTGGCGTACGCATCGGCCTGGATCTCGAGCCCGGCGGCGAATCCCGACGCGGGGAGCACCGTGTAGTAGCTCGTGTGGTCGTAGATCGTGCCGGCATTGAGGAAGCCGCCCAGCGCCTTGGTCTGGCGCGCGATGTCGCCGACGCCGCGGGTGGGCGTTCCCTTGAAGAACATGTGCTCGAGCACGTGCGCGACGCCGGCGATGTCGTCGGGTTCGTCGAAGTAGCCGGCCGACACCCAGGTGACGATCGAGACCACCGGAACGCGGTCGTCGGGCGCGACGAGCACGGTGAGGCCGTTGCCGAGCCGATGCCGCTGCACGCGTTCCGGCGCCAGCACGGCATCGAGCGAATCGGCGGCGCTCAGTGGACGATGCGCAGGAGGCCGGCGTCCGCGCTGCCGCGCAGAAAGCTCTCGGCGTCTCCGGCGGGGATGAGCCGACCGGTGAGCGAGAAGCCGCGGCGGGCTTCGCTCTGCATGAACTCCTCGACGGTGCGCTGGGCGGCGATCTCGCTGGCGTCGCGCATCTGCCGCACGATCTCGTCCCACGTGCCGTCGAAGCCCCGCCCGTCGCTGCGGACGATGCGGTGCGGTTCACCCGCCGCGCGCGCGCCCGTGAGTTCGTCGAGGAGCGTGCCGAAGAGTTCGAGCTGGTCGCGCGCCGCGCGTTCGTCCTGCTCGTTGAACCGCGTCTCGAGATCGTTGAGCAGTTCGTCGGTGGGGTCGACCGTCGGCGCCAGCTCGGCGAGGCGCGCTTCCCACGGCTCGAACGACGCATCGCCGTCGGCGAGGCGCAGGTGCGACTTGCGCAGTTCGATCAGCCGCCAGATGCCCAGCTCGTCCCAGTGGTCGTCGGGCCGGGTGCGGTCGAGGTGGTAGAGCGCGGCATCGAAATCGCCACGGTCGTAGAGCAGGTTGCCGAGGTAGATGCGCGCCTCGGCGAAGTGCTCGTCCACCTTGAGGGCGCGGCGCAGCGTCTCCACGGCGTCCGCGTCGCGCCCGACGCGGTGCTCGGTGTAGCCGACCAGCGCCACGGCTTCGGCGCTGTCGGGCGCCTGGCGCAGCGCCACCGCGAAGTACTCGAGCGCGTCCTCGAACGCCTCGCTGCGGAACAGCGCGCGTCCGATCTGCTGCATCAACTCGATGTCGTCGTCGTACCCCAGGGCGCGGACGCGCCCGAACAGCCGCCTGGCCACATCGGCGTCGCCGAACCGCAGCATCGTCTCGCCCAGGCCGGCCAGCCCGTCCTCGTGCTCGGGGTCGAGGACGAGGGCTTCCTCGAAGCTGCGGCGGGCCCACGCGAATTCGTCGCGCGCAAGGCGGGCATAGCCCACGCCGACGTGCAGCTCGACCGCGTGGGGATACAGGGCCAGTCCGTCGCGCAGCGTCACGAGGGCTTCATCGTAATTGCCCTCGTTGTAGAGCTGGTGCGCTCGTTCGTCGTACTCTTCGGAACTCAGGAACGAATGCGACATCGTTCGACTGACCTCCAGCGACGGTGAGGGTTGACCACAAGCTAAACGAGCGTGCGCCACGCATTCAACCCAGGGGGGACCAGCGAAGCGGTCATCGCGACCCGGCGCGGGGCCCGCCATCGACGTGCCGCATCGGGGATTCCCCGTCAGCTTCGCCGACGAGGCCCATATGCGGCAGGGGCCCGGACGGCAATTCGCGTCCGAGCCCCTGGCCGGTACTGAAGCGCAACGCGCGCGGCCGCTATGGCTTCCAGGCATTGACGACGGCTTCGCCGATGCGGCCGATGACCGCGTTCCCTTCGCTATCGGTCCAGTAGCGCTTGTCGGCGTTTTCCCTGGTGAGCACGCACGTCACGACGCGCGCCGGCAGGTAGAAGATGCCGCAGTCGGTGCGCGACTGGTCGACATCGCCCGTCTTGTGCGAGAGGCGCACGCTGTAGGTGAAGCGCGCGAGCTTGGAGTCGTCCTGGTTGTGCCGCAGGATCCAGAGCATGGTGGAATCGGCCGACGGGTTCACCGCCTTGCCCTGCGCCATCAGCGTGAACAGCTGCGCCATCTCGTTGGGCGTCGTGACGCCGAGCCCGTACTTGGCGGAGCTGTCGGGGGCCACGGACGCGATGCGCGTCATCGACCCCGAATGGACCTTGGTGTGCGGCAGACCCAGCGCCTCCATCTTCTGCCAGACGCGGCGGATCTTGATCCGGTCGAGCACCAGATTGGTGGCCGTATTGTCGCTCAGCGTGCTCATCAGCCAGGCCACATCCCAGAGTCGGACCGTCAGCGGCGTGCGGAGAAACTGCAGTTCGCCCGCCCCGCCCACCTTGTCGATATCGGTGAGCACCACGGGATCGTCGAGCGTGAGCTGTTTCTTCTCGGCGAGGTCGAAGAGCGTGACCAGCACCGCCACCTTGATGAGCGACGCGGTGGAAAAAGTCTCGTCGCCACGCCGCTCGAGGTGTTCGCCCGTCTCGAGGTTGGTGATGCTGTAGCCGACGATGCCGCGGTGCGCGTCCGCCAGCGCGTCGATGGCCCGGCGCAACGCCGCGGTGTCGGCCCGGGTATCGAGGCGGCGCAGCGGCGTTCCCTGCGCGCGCACGCCCGAACACCCCGCGAGCGCCGACGCGAGAGCGAAAACCGCCAACCGGGCACGCATCACCCGTTCAGGCGTCGTCAAATGCGTCGGCCTTCTTCGTGCCGACGAGCGTCCGCTCGCGTTCCTCGGGATCGATGATGGCGAGCAGCTTGATGGTCTCGCCGGCCCAGCAATCGAACGTCTTGCCCGTGCCCTTCATGATCCGAATCTCATGCCCATCCTCGAACTTGAGCACCAGCTTCGGATACTCGGCGTTCACGTACTGCTTGCGGAGTTTCTGTGGGGGAGTTGGCATTGGGCGAAGCTACGTTTGCCGCTAAGGGGACGCAACCAGCCGGTTGCGCCCGTGGCGCCATGCCAGGCGGCCACGGGCATGCACGTGGGCACGGCGCGCTACGTGACCGTCGTCTGCACGCCGTCGAACGCGGTCCACGCGCCGGTGCGCAGGATATCGTCGATCTCGCCCACCGCGCGCTCGACCTCGGCGTCGCTCGTATAGAAGTGCGGCGCCACGCGGATTCCGGCGCCGGGGCGGTAGTCGATCACGACATCCCGCACGAGCAGCGCGCGAGCCACCTCGGCCGCGTGCGGCACGTCGAACGCCACGGTGCCGCCGCGCCGTGCGGCCTCGCGCGGCGCCGACACCGCGTAGCCGCGCGCATCGGCCAGTTCGACGAGCCGCGCCGTCTGGCGCATGGACTTGGCGCGCACTGCGTCGAGCCCCGCGCGCCGCAGCACGCGCGGCCCTTCGATGTTGGCGTACAGCGCCGGCACGGCCGGCGTGCCCCCCAGCCAGCGCCACGCCCCCGTCGCATAGGTCATCTGGTCGGCGAACGCGAACGGATGCGCGTGCGCCTGCCAGCCCGTGAGCGCCGGCGCGTACCGCGCACTCATCTCGGGTGACGCCCACACGAACGCGCCGCCCGGCCCCCCGCACAGCCACTTGAGCACGCCGGCGCTGTAGAAGTCGCAGCCGATCGCGCGCACGTCCACCGGCATCACTCCGGTCGCATGATAGCCATCCAGCGAGACGAGCGCCCCCATGGCATGCGCGTGCGCACAGACGCGCGCCACGTCCAGAATGGATGCCGACCGGAACAGCACGTGCGAGATGGCCACCAGCCGCGTGCGCTCGGTGATGGCGGCGCACAGCCGCTCCACGTCGATGCCGAGGCCATCGTCGCTCGGCACCACCGTCACCCGCGCGCCCAATCGCGGCGCCATCTGCTCGATGGCGTATCGCACCGATGGAAAGTCGAGCGCGGTCATCACGACCTCGTTGCGGTCGGCGGGATAGTCGAGCGCCGAGAGCACCGCCACTTGCGCCAACGTCACCGTCGGCACCATCGCCACTTCGCCGGGGAGTGCGCCGATAAGCGGAGCCACCTCGTTTCCGACGGTCACGGGCATTTCCCACCACCCGTCGGCCCACGCGCGCACGCCGCGCTCGCTCCACGCATCCACGTACTCGGCCAGCCGATCGGGAACCGCACGCGGCATCGCGCCCAGCGAATTGCTCACCAGGTAGCAGCAGCGCTCGAGAATGGGAAACTCGGCGCGAAACGCGAGCAGCGGATCCACGCGCCTACTTGCGGCGGAAGAAGAACAGGCCGGTCGCCACCGCCAGCACGTAGGCGACCGAGCGCCACTCGGCCGCGGTGATGCTCGTCAGCAGCCAGGCGATGACGACGCACGTCAGCACGTGCACCGTGGGGCCGAGCGGCAGGTTGAACGGCGTCGTCCCCTCGTTCTGCACGCCGCGCCGGCGCAGCTCCCACGCCGCCACCGCGCACATGAAGTAGAGCAGCAGGGCCGACAGGTTGGCGAGAACGGCGAGCGCTTCGAACTCGTTGGCCACCGCCAGTGCGCAGACCACGGCCGACTGCAGCACGATGGCCAGCCACGGCGTGTGAAAGACCGGATGCACCGCGGCCATCTGCCGGGGGAGGAAGCCGTCGCGCGCAAAGGCGAACAGCGCACGCGGCACGGCCAGCGTCATGCCCGACATGTAGCCGAACGTCGAGATCGCGGCGCCGATCAGGAGCAGCAGCCGCCCCGGCGACCCCATGAGCCGCTCGGCGACGGCGGCGAGCGGCGCCGCCTTGGCGGCGGCGAGCGCGTCGGCGCCGAGTACCCCCTGCGCCACCAGCTGGATGGCGATGTAGAGAATGGTCACGCCGATCATCGCGATGGCCAGCGCCCGAGGCACCGTGCGCGACGGATCCTTCATTTCACCCGACGGCACCAGCGCGCTCTCGGCGCCCGTGAACGCGAAAATGAGCACGATCGCGGTGCGGGCAAACGAACTGGCGGCCGGCAGACTCTCCACGACGAGGTTGGCCGGCGCGATGGCCACCGCACCAACCGCGACGAGGATGAGCAGCGGCAGCAGCTTGGCCACGCTCACGGCCGCGATGAGCCGCGTCCCCTGTTGCACGCCGCGGACGTTGACGCCGGCGAGAAAGGCGAAGGTGGCGGCGAGCACCAGGGCGCGCGGCACCGGGGAACCGAGCGCGGGAATGAGCGTGCCGATGAAGCCCGCGTAGGCGCTGGAGACCGAGGCCATGGCCGTGGTGCCAAGCAGCCAGAGCAGGACGCCACTCATGAACCCGGCGTACGGGCCGAAGACCAGTTCGACATAGGCGTAGGGGCCGCCCGTCATCGACACGCGGCTTCCCGCCTCGGCAAAGGTGAGGACGATCAGGCCCATCGCCAGCGCGCAAATGACGTAGACCAGCGGCGCCGACGGCCCGATGAGCCCCGTGACGGAACCCGGCAGGCGGAAGATTCCACCCCCGACCGTGGTGTTGAAGACGGCGGCGGCCAGACCCCAGACCCCGATGGCCCGCGTCAGTCCGCGATCGGCGTCGAGGAGGTGCGAAGAGCGGGAGGCAGCGTTCATCGGCGTGGTGGTGGGGTGCGAAGGGAACGGACTTTGTGTATCGTCGGTAAAGGTACCGAAGGTCCGAAACCCCCGCACCCCGAACCGAGGAGTCCGTCGTGCCACTCGTTCGTCTGGTACTTGTCGCCGCCATTGCCGCGGCCACGGTGTCGTCTCCGGCGCTCGCGCAGAGCGCCATCGGCGTTCGCACGTCCGGCGTTCGCGCGTCAGGCGCCCCCGTGGCGTCGCAGCTCACCGTGGGCGCGCGCAAGGCGTTGGTCGCGCCCGCGCCAACGGCTGGCAAGCCGGCGCCCGTTCGCCAGGACACCAGGCAGAACCGCGCGCTGATGATCTTCGGCGGCGCCGGCATGCTCACGGGCGCGGTGGTCGGCGGCAACCCCGGCACACTGATCAGCGTCGGTGGCGCGGTCGTGTTCCTCTGGGGGCTGTACCAGTACCTGCAGTAGGCCGTGACGATCCCCGGCACCGGCCTCAGATCGTGACGACGCGTACTCGCACCGGCATCCCGCCGCGCGTCGCGCTGGTGCTCGGCGGCGGCGGGCTGAAGGGGTTCGCGCACATCGGCGTGCTGCGCGCGCTCGAGGAGCGCGGCATCCGGCCGTGCGTGATCGCCGGCACCAGCATCGGCGCCCTCATCGCCGCGAGCTACGTGCGCGGGCGCAGCGTGAAGCAGATGGAAGAGCGCGCCCTCTCGCTGCGCAAGCCCGACCTCTTCCGCATCGACCACATCGGCATGTTCACCAAGCGGATGCTCGCGCCATCGCTCTACCTCGAGCGGCCACTGCAGGAGATCGTCGACAGCCTCGCGCCCGAAGGCACGTTCCGCGACCTCCCGCTCACGCTGCTCGTGAACACGGTCGATCTGGAGCGCGGCTCGCAGGTCACCTGGGGACTCCCCGGACTGCAGGACGTCCGGGTGGCGGACGCCGTGTACGCCTCGTGTGCGCTCCCCGGCTTCTTTCCGCCGCGCGTCATCCACGGCCGGACGTGCGTGGACGGCAGCGTGCTCGAGAACCTGCCGGCGCTCATTGCGTCGCGCGACGTCGACGCCGTGATCGCCGTGGACGTCGGCAGTTCGAGCCTCACGGCGGCGCGGCGCATCCGCGAGAAGGGCTTTGCCGCCATCTACATGCGGTCGGCGCAAGTCATGATGCGGTCGCTGCAGCAGATGCAACTGGCCGCGTGGAGCGGGCCGCCGCTCCTGCTCGTGCGCCCGCCCGTCTGGAAATTCAACTGGTTCAGCTTTGCCCACACGCGCACGATGATCGAGGCCGGGTACGCCGCCGCGTGCGAAACGCTCGACGGCGTGGGTGACTCGCTGTACGCGGCGGGCGGCGTCTTTCCGCGCCGGCATGTCGAGGTCTTCGTCGACAAGGAGCGCTGCACCGGCTGCGGCATGTGCACCACGCTTGCCCCCGACGTGCTGCAGATGGGGGCCGACGGCAAGGCGGCACCGGTGAGCAATACGTTCGAATGGTCGCAGGCCGACGGCGCGTTCGTGAACGAGTGCCCCGTGCAAGCCATCACCGTCGAGACCGTCGACGGCGACGGAAACCGACACCGCACGATGGAGTTCAAGGCGGTCAACGACTAGCGGCCGGCCAGCGCGACGGAGCCGGTGCCCTCGCCCCTCTCGGAGACGGCTCCTATAATTGAAGCAGCCTGGACAGCGAGTTGACCTCGGTGTTCAGTGGCTCCGGCCATCACCACGCCCCAACGCTTCCTTGCGGGCGACAAGACCACACGGCCATGGCATCCTCGAACAGCTTCGGCAGCCGCGCGACGCTCAGCGTCGACGGCAAGACGTACTCCTACTACCGCCTCGACGCCGTCGCCGGCCTGCCCGGCAGCACGTCGCGCACGCTCCCCTTCTCGCTCCGCGTGCTGCTCGAGAACCTGCTGCGCAACGAGGACGGCGCCTTCGTCAAGAAGGGCGACGTCGAGGCGCTCGCGACCTGGAACGTCAAAGCGGCGGTGGACAAGGAGATCGCGTTCCGCACCAGCCGCGTGCTGCTGCAGGACTTCACCGGCGTGCCCTGCGTGGTCGATCTCGCTGCGATGCGCGATGCGCTCGCCGCGCTCGGCGGCGACGCACGCAAGATCAATCCACTGCAGCCGGTCGACCTCGTCATCGACCACTCGGTGCAGATCGACGAGTATGGCACGGCCGACGCGTTCACGACCAACGTGAACCTCGAGTACCAGCGCAACCGCGAACGCTACCAGTTCCTGCGCTGGGGCCAGACGGCGCTCAAGAACTTCCGCGCCGTGCCGCCGGGCACGGGCATCTGCCACCAGGTGAACCTGGAGTACCTGGGGCAAGTCGTGTTCGTGGGCGAGGAGACGGTAGACGGTGGACGGTCGACGGTGGAGAAGGTCGCGTACTGCGACTCGCTGGTCGGCACCGACTCGCATACCACGATGATCAACGGCCTCGGCGTGCTGGGCTGGGGCGTGGGCGGCATCGAGGCCGAGGCGGCGATGCTCGGGCAGCCCGTCTCGATGCTCATCCCCGAGGTGGTCGGCTTCAAGCTCACCGGCAGGTTGCCGGCGGGCGCGACGGCGACCGACCTGGTACTCACCTGCACCGAACTGCTCCGCAAGAAGAAGGTCGTCGGCAAGTTCGTCGAGTATTTCGGCGACGGACTCGCCGGGCTGTCGCTCGCCGACCGCGCGACGATCGCCAATATGGCGCCCGAGTACGGCGCGACGATGGGCTTCTTCCCCGTCGACGACGAGACGCTCAAGTACCTCCGCCTGTCGGGGCGCGACGAACATCACGTCAAGCTCGTCGAGGCGTATTGCCGGGCGCAGGGGCTGTTCCGCGAGGCGGGGTCGCCCGATCCCGTCTACACCGACACGCTCGCCCTCGATCTGTCGACGGTCGTGCCGTCGCTCGCCGGTCCCAAGCGGCCGCAGGACCGCATTCCGCTGACGCAGATGAAGGCGGCCTACGCCGCGGCCTGCAAAGCCGAGCGGGACCGCCTCGCCGCCGCGCAGGGAAGCGGCGCACCGGCGGCGATGATCTCCGAAGGCGGCCCGGTGACGACCGTGCCGTGCGAACATCGCGGCGCGAAGTTCAACCTCGCCGACGGCGCCGTGGTGATTGCCGCCATCACGAGCTGCACCAACACCTCCAACCCGAGCGTGATGCTCGCCGCCGGCCTTGTCGCGCAGAAGGCCGTGGCCAGGGGGCTCACGAGCAAGCCGTGGGTGAAGACGTCGCTCGCCCCGGGCTCCAAGGTGGCCAAGGACTACTTCGCCAAGGCGGGCGTGCAGGGCGCGCTCGACGCGCTCGGCTTCCAGATCGCCGGCTACGGCTGCACGACGTGCATCGGCAACTCCGGACCGCTTCCCGAGTCGATCAGCAAAGCGATCGACGACGGCAAGCTGACGGTGGCCGCGGTGCTCAGCGGCAACCGCAACTTCGAGGGGCGCGTGAATCCGCAGACGCGCTTCAACTACCTCGCCTCGCCGCCCCTCGTCGTCGCCTACGCGCTCGCCGGCCGCGTCGACATCGACTTCGACCGCGAACCGATCGGGAGGGGGAAGGACGGTACGGAGGTCTTCCTTCGCGACATCTGGCCCTCGCCCAAGGAAGTCGAGGACGTCGTGCTGTCGAGCGTCAAGCGCGAGTACTTCGTGCAACAGTACGCCGACGCCTTCGGCGGCGACGCGCAGTGGAAGGCCATCCCCGTGCCGACGGGCGACCGCTACGCGTGGGACGACAAGTCCACCTACGTCAAGCATCCGCCGTACTTCGAGGGGATGACGATGACGCCGCCGGGCGTGCAGCCGATCGGCGGCGCGCGCGTGCTCGGCATGTTCGCCGACTCGATCACCACCGACCACATCTCGCCGGCCGGGTCGATCGCCGAGAAGTCGCCGGCCGGCGTCTGGCTCAAGTCGCTGGGCGTCGACAAGAAGGACTTCAACTCGTACGGCGCACGGCGTGGCAATCACGAGGTGATGATGCGCGGCACGTTCGCCAACATCCGCCTCAAGAACGAACTGACGCCGGGCCTGGAAGGATGGTGGACGCGCATGGCGCCCGGCGCCGAGCCGACGTCGTTCTTCGATGCCAGCGAAGCGTACCGCAAGGCAGGCACGCCGCTCGTGATCGTCGCCGGGAAGGAATACGGCACGGGGTCGTCGCGCGACTGGGCGGCCAAGGGCACCATGCTCCTCGGCGTGCGCGCGGTGATCGCCGAGAGCTTCGAGCGCATCCACCGCTCCAACCTCGTCGGCATGGGCGTGCTCCCCTGCGAATTCACCAACGGCGAGACGCGGCAGTCACTGGGGCTCACCGGCTTCGAGACGATCACCATCTACGGCATGAGCGACGCAATGACGCCGCGCGCCACGCTCACGGTGCAGGCCGTCGGCGCGAACGGCGCCACCAGGACATTCCAGGTGCGCAGTCGCATCGACACCCCGGAAGAACTGAACTACTACAAGCACGGCGGCATCCTGCCCTACGTGCTGCGCAATCTGGCCAGGTAGAGCACGAGCGCGCCCGCGGGTAACTTCGGCGCCGTGATTCGCACCGTCGTCATCGTCAATCCGGCGTCGGGACGCGGTTCCGGCGCCCGGCTGCTGGCGCGCCTGACCGCGCTCTTCGCCGGGCACGGCATCACCGACATCCGCACCACGACCGCTCCCGGCGACGAGGCGCGCGTCGTGACCGAAGCCGTGCGCGACGGCGCCCAGACCATCGCCGTCGCCGGCGGTGACGGGACATGGGGCAAGAGCGCCGTGGCGCTCGCCCGCCTCGGCTCGCCCGCACGCATGGCTTTTCTCGCCAACGGCACGGGGAACGACTTCGCCAAAAACCTGCCCATGCCGGCCACCGACCATGCCGCCATGGCCGCGCTCGTGGCGAGCGGGACGCGGGAGCAGCGCGTCGATCTTGGCCGAGTCGACGAGCGCTGGTTCCTCAATGTCGCAGGATTCGGTTTCGACGTCGCCGTGAGCATCGACGCACTGCGGGCCGCCGGCTGGCTGCGCGGCGGCGCCGTGTACATCGGCGCCGCGCTGCGCCAGCTGCTGCGCTACCGCGGGTTCGGCGCCAGGGTCGACGTGTTCGGCGACACGGCGTCGCGCCGCCGCATGATGCTCGTCGTCTCGAATGGCAAGAACTTCGGCGGGGCTTTCCTGATCGCGCCGGCGGCGCGCGTCGACGACGGCCTGCTCGACTTCGTGAGCATCGGCGACGTGCACCGCTTGGCGCGCCTTCCGCTCTTTGCGCGCGTGCTGCGGGGCGCCCATCTCGCCCATCCCGGCGTCGAGGCCGTGCGCGCGTCCGCCGCCACCCTCACGTTCGACACGCCGCCCACCTATGAACTCGACGGCGACCTGTACGACGCTCCGGACCGGACCCTGCAGATCGGCGTCGTCCCTAGTGCGCTGCGCGTGCTAGTGGGCTAGGGCTCGGCCGGCTTCTGCGATGCGGGCGGCACGGGCTGCGGCACGCGTTGCGGCATGGGCTGCAGCACGGACTGCGGCATGCGCTGCGGATATCGCCCGGCCATCGAGTCGCGCATCTGGGCCCCCTGCATGACCGCATTGCGCTGCTGCGCGGGCGACATGCGGCTCCATCGCGTTCGCAACATCCCCTGCTCCTGCGCCGACAGGTTCTGCCAGATCCGCGGCGGGAGCGCAAACGGATTCATCGGGCCAGCGGATGGCGTCCACGCGTTCGTCGCCGGTGGCGTGCCGCCCGACGATCGATACGCGGCGCCGGCGCTGTCGGCCCGGCGCGGCCACCCGGTGCGCTGTGCCTGCCCACCCGTCATCTGCTGCAGCTGCTGCTCGAAGCGCGCGACGTCCCGGTTGCCCACCCGCGGATCGGCAAAGACCAGCCGGCTCGTGTCGCCCACCCCCACGTCGATCACATACTGCTGCGGCTGGTAGCGGCGTCCGGCTTCCTCGACGCGCACGATGTGCCGCCCCGTCGGCACCGAGATGATGGCCGGCGTGGACGCCGCGCTCTCCTTGCCGTCGATCAGCAGTCGCGGCGCGCCCCCCCGCACCTGCACCATCACGTGTCCGAGCGGAGCAGGCGCTGCCGACTTCACCCTGGCCTCTTCGCGCTGCAACGCCTCGGCGCGCTCGGCACGGCGTTGCGCGTCGAGCGCGATCTTCCGTGTTTCTTCGAGTTCGCCGGCCAGTCGTTCGGCGAGGGTATCGGCAGGAGCCGCACTCTGAGCTGCCGGTGCCGTGGCCTGAGGTGCCGCTGCCTGCGGCGCCGCACGCGATCGGCGCCACTCATTCAGTCCCACCGCCGCGGCGGTCAGCACCATCACGAGGGCGAGCGCATTCCCGATCCACTGCCGTCCGCGATGCGTCTCCGGTGCCCCGGGCGTCGCCCGGGCGGGTGTCGCACGCGCGAGCAGCGCGGCGGCCGCGCCCCCCTGACGCACCACGGTCTTCCGGGACTGCAGCTCACCTACCGCCGCCTCGCCCGCGAGCGCCGCCACGAACGCCGACACCGTCGGAAACCGATCGGCGGGATTCTTCGCCATCGCGCGACGGATCGCCTGCCCGACGCACGGCGGAAGCCCCGCACGCACGGTCTCGATCGCGGGCGGATCCTCGGCGAGGTGCATCCGCAGGAGTTCCTGCATCGAGACGTCGCGGAACGGGCGCTGGCCGCTGATCAGTTCGAACGCCAGCACGGCCAGCGCGTACTGGTCGGCGGCGCCGCCGGGCTTGTCGCCACGCCACTGTTCGGGCGCCATGTACGCCGGTGACCCCACCACGCCCGTCTGCGACCCGGACGTCGACGTCCCGCCCTCGTCGGTGAACGCGCGCGCGATGCCGAAGTCCGCCACCATCGCGTGAGCGCCGTCGGAGAGCAGGATATTCGCCGGCTTGACGTCGCGGTGCACGATCCCCTGACCGTGCGCAAAGTCCAGTGCCGATGCCACCTCGCGCAACAGCCGCACCGCGTCGTCGAGCGGCAGCGCGCCCTGGTCGGCGATCAGCGACTCCAGGCTGCCGCCCCGCACGTAGCGCATGGTGTAGAACGCCGCCCCGTCACCCTGCCCCACCGCGAAGATGGGGACGATGTTCGGGTGGTCGAGCCGCGCTGCCAGTCGCGCTTCGCGCTCGAATCGCGTGAACGCCTCGGGGTTCAGCAGGGCGTCGAACGCGAGCACCTTGAGCGCCACCTCGCGGTCGAGCGACACTTCGCGTGCCCGAAAGACGATTCCCATGCCGCCACGGCCGATCACCGGACCCATCTGGTACGAAGGCCCCACCTGTCCCTGCAGGCGCTGCCGCAGCCGCTCGGCTCGCTCTCCGTCCGACCCGCCGCCGGTGATCACGGCGCCGCATCGCGCGCACGCCGTGGTCAGCGCGTCGAGCGAAACGCCGCACTGCGGGCAGATCGTGGTGATGCCCGCCGGTGTGGTGACGGCGTCGAGTGAATCTAGGGGCTTGGACGGTTCGGTCATTGGTGGTGGCGTGGCCTTCAGGTAATAGACACGCGTGCAGGCCGAAGCGTTATGCCGTCGTGAGTTTGCGCAGGGCCGCGCGGGCCTGCTCGCGATCGCCCCAGGTGGGCACCATCTCGCGACCGGCGGCCACGCATCTCGAGTCCGGCGTGGCACTCACCGGCGATCCCATCGGGAGCCACGCCATGACGCACTTCATCACGGCCTCCCCCTCTTCGCGCGACCATCCCACGCCGGCACCGGCGGCCGACGGCGGCGCGGCCACACTGGCGTGCGGCGAACCGCCGTGCTCGCTCGGCGCGGTGGGCGCCGCACCGCGCGCGCGGAGTGCATCGGTCGCTTCGCGGATGAGGTGGCCGTATCGCGCCTGCGCGGTCGCTTGTCGCACGTCGCCGCGATACAAGGCATGAACCGCCGCTTCCACGTCCTTGGCCAATGTGTCGAGCACGTCGTCGATTGCGTCCGCCATACCTGCCTCCCCCGCCTTGCCAGGCCCCGCCGACCCCAATTGTCTTCTTGAAAATTCGTTCTGAAAGTAGGATCGTCATTGTGCGCACGGTCCTTCACCCGCGGAGTCCCCCGAGAGCCCGGTCCGCGCCGTTCCGCCGGCCAGGCACGCCGCAGCCGCCACCACCGGATTGGCGCCCTGGCGGAGCGACCTGCGGCCTCCGGCAGTCGAATTTGGCGATTGAGAAAGCCTCTCAAACGAGAACCCCCTGCGAACCGGCGGGTATGGATATGCAGGAAGCAGCTGTCTGGAACGGCCGGAGGAGGTCAGGCGCTGGTCAGGAGCGATGGGGCGTCGTGCGCCGGCACCGGTCATCGGCTGTCGGCGTCCGCTGACAGCATTCTGACGGCAACGCAGTATCGTGTCGAGGGCTGGGTCACTCGCCCATGGAGGGGTAAGGCGGCGCCAGTAAATAACCTTTACAATTACAGTTTCGGATGGTACCGTGTGGGGCATGAGCATTGCCCGCGGACTGGCGGAGAAGGTGGCGACGCTGTGGCCGCATTTGGA
>Ga0315268_10000277_pt1 | contig 59061 bp, 47 predicted proteins | sample C1_top_MG_FD_204535 | JGI IMG/M metagenome (GOLD analysis project Ga0315268, IMG submission 204535) | Sediment microbial communities from Yellowstone Lake, YNP, Wyoming, USA - C1_top | ecosystem: Environmental > Aquatic > Freshwater > Lake > Sediment | place: USA: Wyoming | collected 2017-08-01 | reverse complement strand
GTTAACAGAAGCGCAAATTGGCCTCAGACCATTTTACGTTCTGCGACTCGTTGCGTTTGAAATTTTTGACCAGGTTATTTCTTCCCCCAGCCCTGGCGCAGCGCCCGCAAGGCGTTGCCACCCAGGATTTTAACGATCCGTTCCTCACTGTGACCGTCAACCAGCAGACGCTGGGTCAGGCGCGGCATCTGTGAGGCATTGTCCAGGTCATCTGGCGGGGTGGTGAAGCCATCAAAATCAGTGCCGATCCCGACGACGTCTTCACCGCCCACGTCGATCAGGTATTGGATGTGGCGCGAGATAAAATTGACCCCCTGGCGGCTCTCTTTGGGCATCAACCAGTAGGGCATGAAGATCACACCCACCACACCGCCATCCCTGGCGATCCGTTTGACCTCCCAGTCCTCCAGGTTGTAAGGTGAGGGGTTGATCCCGTAAGCCCCGACGTGGGTTGCCAGCAGTGGAACCTGCTTGCCACTGGCATCCACCAGGTCATAAATCTGCCGGCGGGCCACCGGGGTGCTGTGCGAAAGATCAATCAGCATGCCCAGCTCGATCATCCGCTCAACCACCCGTTGACCGAGATCCGTCAGGCCGAGTGTCAGGTCGCGCCACAGGGTCGGATGCGCCGAAAGGTGGGCGATATCTTCCGGGAAAGGATAGCAGGGGTGCACCACCTGGTTGGGATAAAAGTGCGCCAGGGTGATATAGGCCACACCGCGCTGGTAGAGCCTCTCCAGGTTGCGCAGCACGCCTTCATCGCTGGCCTGTTCGCCGCCCAGGCTATGTGCCCCTTCCACCGCATGGACGACGGCAATGGGCCGCTGGCCTTTGGGCTGGCTGAGGATGGCATCCAGCTCCGTCACGGAGCGCGCCATCTGCACTGCTGCATAACCGCTGGATTGCGCCACTGCTCTTTCCATATCGTCCATGATCTTGATCGTGGCAGCGAAAGGCTGCGATGCGATCAGCTTGCGCCACAGGTCGGGGCGCAGCACACGAAACGCATTGACAATCGGGAAATCCTTGCGAATGCCTTTTTCCGGCACGTGCAACACCGAGAGGATGACGTCGTACCCGCCATCTCTCAGGCGCGGAAAACTGGCGCGCACGCTCATCGGGTCGCCGTGCAACGTACGGTTGATCACCGAACGCACGCCAAGCTGGCGGTTGAATAACTGCTGCTGCATCGAGGGGTGGATATGCAAATCCACCAGGGTGGCGCTGCGCTGAATCTGTCTCCATTCTCGGGTCATGGTCGTTTTCCTGTTTCAGATAAAAAAAATATGAGAAGAACAACTTCACAAGCCATAGATATCTGACAAGATAATTATAGATAATTTTTATCTTAATTACAAGGGTTGTATTTCACCAATCCACCTGATGCCATAACAACCGGTTTTGGATCAAGGAAGGTATAATCTCAGGATGATCCAACCTCAGATGCGCAATCGGCCTTACCTGCTCCTCACCATCCTCCTGCTGGTCACCCTGGCTTGCAGCGCACCGGCCTGGCTCGCCCCTACGCCCTTCCCGTCACCCGCGCCGCCCTCATTGCCTGAATCAAACTCTACACCATCCCCTCAGCCTACCCCCACCGCTCTCCCGCCCACTCCTGCACCTCCATTGAGCAGCGCTACCCTCAAGAATGCCGTCTACCGGCTGGTGGATTTTCCGGATCTGGGCCAGGGAGGCAGCTTCCAGCTCGAAAACGGCGAGTACCACCAGGCAATCGCCCCGGGTTCAGCCAGCGAGATGGTGGTACGCCTGGATCGCTTTGCGGTCGGCGACCTGAACGGCGACGGCCTGGCCGATGCCGTGGTGCTGCTCGGCGTCAACACCGGCGGTTCAGGCACCTTTATGGACCTGGTGGCACTTCTCAACCAGGGGGAAGAACAGCCGCTCCAGGCTGCCACCCGGCCGCTTGGCTATCGTACTAAAGTGGAAGGACTGCAGATTGCATCAGGCCGGGTGCAGATTGAGATGGTCACCCACGCTCCTGAAGATCCCCTGTGCTGTCCTTCGTTGCATGTGAAGGAGGAATACCGCCTGCAGGATGGTCAGCTGGTCACCCAGCTGGAATCCACGCTGTTCTCGTTGGCCAGGGAGATCGTCCAATCTCTCAGAGAATGCGATACAGCCACGTTGGCAAAGTATGTTCACCCTACACTGGGGGTGCGCTTTGCTCCCTATACCTATGTGCGGCCAGAGTACCTGGTATTTGGGCCCGGGCAGGTGAAGGACCTGGCCTCCGATCCCGAAAGATATACCTGGGGCGTCTACGATGGTTCCGGCGCGCCGATCATCCTGACCTTCAGCGAGTATCTCGACAAGTTTATCTACTGCCGCGATTTCGCCGCTGCCACCCAGGTGAGTCTTAACCGCCCGATCGGTTCGGGGAACTCCATCAATAACATCGCCGAATTTTATCCTGGGGCAGCCGTGGTCGAGTTCTTCATCCCCGGCACCGAGCAATATGGCGGGATGGACTGGCACAGCCTGCGCCTGGTGTTCCAGCCAGAGGGCGAAAAGTGGACCTTAATCGCCATCATCAACGATCAATGGACAATATGACATGAAAATTCGCGAAATCCTCACCATCCCCTTGCTCGGCCAGACCCCCGAGGGCGGCTGGGCGCACGAGGTGGACCCTTCTGAAAACCTGCACACGCTGGTGCAGGTGCTCACCGATGAGGGCATCACCGGTTTTGGAAGCGTGTTCACCAGCCAGACCTTGGTGGAGGCCTCTCTCAAGCTGCTGCGCCCGTTCCTGATCGGCGAGACCGCAATCGAGCCCGAGCGCGTCTCCGAAAAGCTGCACCAGGCCACCTTCTGGCAGGGGCACGGTGGAGCCGTCACCCACGCCATCAGCGGCGTCGATATTGCCCTGTGGGATATCCTCGGCCAGGTGACCGGGCAGCCCGTGGCGCGCTTGCTGGGTGGTTACTACCGCCAGCGCATCAAGCCCTATGGCTCGATCCTCTTTGATGAGCCGGGCAGGTTGCACCAAAAACTTCAGGAGGTGACCGACCGCGGCTTCCGGGCCATCAAGCTGGGCTGGCGGCCCTTCGGGCGGGTCAGCGATTCCCTCGATGAGCTGCTGGTCAAGACCGCCCGCCAGGCCGTGGGAGCGGATGTGGAACTGATGGTCGATGCCGGCGGCAGCGAGGAATTTTGGCCCCACGGCTATAAATGGGCGCTCGAGACCGCCAAAATGCTCCGGGAATACAATATCACCTGGTTCGAGGAGGCCTTGCCGCCCGATGATATCGAAGGCTATATCCAGCTGCGCCAGAACGCCCCGCTCATGATCGCCAGCGGCGAGGTCTTCACCCGCCGGCAAAGCTTCCGGCCCTGGATCGAGCGCCGCGCCCTGGATATCATCCAGCCCGACCTGACCAAGGTGGGTGGCCTTTCCGAGGGGCGCAGGCTGGGCTGGCTGGCCTATGACCACAATGTCCTGCTCGTCCCGCATGGCTGGAACACCGCCGTTGGCCTGGCAGCCGACTTGCACCTGGTGGCGGCGCTGCCTGTAGCGCGCTGGGTCGAATACCTCACCCCTTCTCCCTACATCGACGATATCGTCTGCCAGCCATTTGCCCTGGATGCAGAGGGCATGTTGTCCATTCCGCAAAAGCCCGGCCTGGGCATCGAGCTGGACCTGGATAAGCTGAAACGCTATTCAAAGCTATAGCATCCATGTTACAATATTTCTAGTCTTTTCCTGTCCTGCCTATGACCTTGAAAAAGCGCGGGGAAAATCAATGCCACAGCGCCGAATCCGGCCCAATGTGGTAAGATTGATCTGACTTCTCTTGACCCTGGTTTGCCATGCTTCCTACCGGCATCATCTTCAACATTCAGCGTTTCTCGATTCACGATGGACCCGGCATCCGCACCACCGTCTTCCTTAAAGGCTGCCCGCTGCGCTGCTTCTGGTGCCACAACCCGGAAGGCCTGCGCCCCAAACCGGAGATCCAGTTTTTCTCCGCCCGCTGCATCGGCTGCGGCGAGTGCGTGCGCGTCTGCCCGGAAGGTGCCCAGCAGATCACGCCGGAAGGGGTGCGCATTTACGACCGTTCGCTCTGCCTGGTGTGCGGCAAGTGCGTCGAGACCTGCTACGCTGAAAGCCTGCAGATCACTGGGCGTGAGGTGGGCATCCCCGAGGTGCTGCGCGAGGTCCTGGCGGATCGCACCTTCTATGAGACCTCTGGCGGTGGGGTGACGCTTTCCGGCGGCGAGCCGCTTCTCCAGCACCAGTTCAGCCTGGCGCTGCTGGCGGCTTGCAAAGAAGAGCACCTGCACACCGCTGTGGAGACCACCACCTGCTGCAAATGGGAATATATCGAAGCCGCCCTGCCGGTGACCGACCTGTTCATGGTGGATATCAAGCTCATGGACCCCGAGAAACACCGCGCCGCCACGGGTGTCTCCAACCAGCTGATCCTGGAGAATATTCACAAGCTGGCTGCCACCGAGAAGCCCATCCTGTTCCGCGTGCCGGTGGTGCCGGGGGTCAACGATACACCGGAAGAAATTGGCGCCATCGCCGAATTTGTGCGCAGCCTGAGGGATGGCCAGGAATGGCAAAATAATCCTCAGCACCATCCCGATCCATCGCAGCCCCCGCCCCTCCATGAATTGGAATTGCTGACCTTCCACCGTATGGCGACGGATAAATACCGCAGCCTGGGCCTTGAATATCGCGCCGCCGACCTGCCCACCCTGGGCAAGGAACGCATGGCTGAGCTGGCCGAGGTCGCCCGGCAGGTTGGGGTGGCGGTCAAAAACAAGTAAATTACAATGTAGGGTGAAAAATATGCAGCTTCTAGAATCCACTTCCACACTCACCTACCAGGACCGCCTGGACGCGCTGCGCGCCACCAAGCTGGCCCTCACCGCTGAAAAGCAGGGCCTGATCGGCTCGATGGATCACGACGATTGGGGATTGATCCTCCCTCCGCCCGATCGGCGCAAGATCGTCCAGACCATTAGCTCTTCCGGCATGCCGATCTACGATTGCCTCCTGGAGGGCTACGAGGTCCAGCCCAATCATCCCTCGGGTGGTTTCTTTGGCCCGCGCGCCGTCGGCGAGAATTACCGCCGCCTGTTGGAAGCCCACCCGGTCTATCTGGACCCGCTCAGCTCCTTGGCGGGTGGTTACATGGTTAACTTCATGTCGTATCGCGAGCCGCATTGGAATCCTGAGATCGACATGGCGCCTTTCCTGGAAGATATCGAGCGCTATAAGCTGCTGCCTGGCATCGGCGCCACCCAACACTTCTGCCAGGACCTGGCCATCGGCCTGGAATTGGGTTGGGCTGGTCTGCTCGATAAGATCCACCATTATCGCACGGTGAACGCCGGGCGCAACGAAGATTTCTACATTGGGCTGGAGGAGGTCGTGCTTGGCACGCAGAACTGGATCAGCCGCCATGCCCAGGCTGCTCACCAGGCAGCACAAGAAGAACAGAATCCTCAGCTTCGAGCCAACCTGGAGCAAATTGCCGAGATCAACCAGCGCCTGGTCAATGAACCTCCTCACACTTTCCGTGAAGCCTGCCAGTGGATGCTCTGGCACCTGATGCTGGCGCGCATGTATAACGGCTCGGGTTCGCTCGGCCGGATGGACGTGCTGCTGCAACCCTATTATGAGCGCGATACCGCCCTGGGGATTCTCGATGATGAAGAGGCTATCTTCCATATCGCCTGCCTGCTGCTGCGTGACACCGCCTATATCCAGCTCGGCGGGCCAGATGCCCAGGGCAACGACCTGACCAGCCGGGTCTCTTACCTGGTGCTGGAGGCCGGTCACCGCCTGCGCATCCCAGCCAATGTGGGGGTGTGCGTGGGTGAGAACACCGATCCAGGGCTGTTGCATCGCGCCGTCGAGATTCAATTCTCCGATAAAGCCGGTTTCCCCAAGTTTCTCGGCATTGATCGCACATCTCAGGGCTTTGCACGTTCCGGTTATCCACTCGAACTGGCCCGCCAGCGGGCTTATTCCGGCTGCCATTGGTCAGCCATCCCCGGTCGCGAGTACACGTTGAACGACTGTGTCAAGATCAACTTCGCCGCCGTTTTTGAAGTTGCCTTCAATGATATGATGGCAGATGAGAAAATCCAGCCCTCGGTCGCCGAGCTATGGCGGCGTTTTGAAATACACCTGCTGCGCGCCGTGCAGGCCATCGGTCGTGGCCTCGATTTTCACTATGAGCACATGCACGAAGTTTTCCCTGAGCTGGTGATGGACCTGTTGTGTATCGGGCCGATTGAAACCGGGCAAGATGCTTCTCATGGCGGGGTGGAATTCACCAACCTGTGCCTGGATGGCGCCGCATTGGCGACGGTGGCGGATTCCTTCGCCACCCTGGAGCAGCGCATCGAGCGCGAGGGTCGCCTGACCTGGCAGGAGCTGCAGGCCCACCTGCAGGCCAACTGGGCCGGCCCGGAGGGCGAGCGTGTCCGCCGTATGATGAAGAGCATCCCGCACTACGGCTCGGGCGGATCGCGCGCCGATGAGTACGCCGTGCGCATTGCCCACACCTTCGCCGAGCAGGTGGCCCACCATCCCACCCCGCTCGGCTTCAAGATGATCCCTGGACTGTTCTCCTGGGCCAATACCATTCCGATGGGCAAACAGGTGGGCGCTACTCCCAATGGGCGCTTCGCCGGCGACCCAATCTCGCACGGCTCCAACCCTGATCCAGGTTTCCGCAAGGATGGCGCTCCCACCGCCATGGCGACCGCCATCGCCTCGGTTCAACCGGGTTATGGCAACGCTGCCCCGATGCAGATCGAGCTGGACCCCATGATCACCCGCGAAGAAGAGGGCGTTGAGTTGATCTCTGACCTGATCCGCTCCCATTTCCTGTTGGGGGGCACTCAGATCAACATGAACATCATGGATGCCAAACAGGTGCTTGATGCCCACAAAGATCCCAGCAAATATCCCGACCTGGTGGTGCGCGTGACCGGCTTCAGCGCTTATTTCGCCAGCCTTTCGCCGGCCTTCCGCCAGCTGGTGGTTGATCGGATCATTGCCGAGGGCACCTAGATTAAATAAATCGCACTTGGGGAGGAAACCTCATGCGTCTCAGAGCACTTGTGGCACTGGCGGTGATCCTGGGGCTGGCACTCTGGCCCGCTCACACCCGACCTGCTCAGGCCCAGGTGAGCGCACGGCTGGAACAACTCCGGGGCCGCTCCCTGGCGGCTCAGGAAGTGCCTTTCAAGCCCGGTGAGCTGGTCGTCGGCCTGCTCGAAAGCCCTCCCGCCCAGACCCCTCGGCTGCCGCAAGGTGCCCAATTGCAGCCCTCTGGCCCCGAACTGACCGCCTTGCAGGTGGCGCTGGTCAGCGTACCGGCTGGCATGGAACTCAGCTACCAGGCGGAGCTGCGCAAGACAGGTGATTACCTGTTCGTCGAACCGAATTACCGGGTGGACGCGCTGGATACCCTTCCCAATGACCCGCTGTGGGGGCCGAATGATTACACCGGCCGCGGCCAGTGGGGGCCGGTGATGCTCCACGCCCCGGCGGCCTGGGACGTGACCACCGGTTCGGAAAAGACCATCCTGGCCATCCTCGATTCAGGCCTGGATACCAGCCATCCGGAATTTGCTGGGCGCATCTTCCCCGGCTACGATTACGTTCAGAACGACTCCACTCCCCAGGATGCCTGCGGTCACGGCACGCACGTGGCTGGCATCGCTGCCGCCAACACCGACAACCAGCGCGGCATCGCCGGCATCAACTGGCATGCCCGCATCATGCCGGTTCGCGTCCTCGACCGCCATTGCAGCGGCTGGATGAGCGATGTGGCCAAAGGGCTGGTGCTGGCGGTTGATAAGGGTGCCCGGGTGATCAACCTGAGCCTGGGCAGCTCCTCCACCAGCCGCCTGCTCGAATATGCCACTTACTACGCCTACCAGCGCGGCACTGCGCTGGTGGCTGCCGCTGGCAACTCCGGCGGCCCGGTGCTCTACCCGGCCCGCTATCCCTGGGTGCTGGCAGTTGGGGCCGTCACCCCAACTGGCTCGGTTGCCAGCTTTTCCAACACCGGCCCCGAGCTGGACCTGGTCGCCCCCGGGCAGGAAGTGCTTTCCACCATTCCTTTCGAAGGCTCGTTTTATTTTCAATCCGTCTTCGGCCTGAAGAACCGCTATGGCCTGCTGACTGGCACCTCAATGGCTGCCCCGCATGCCTCGGGCGCCGCCGCCCTGCTGGCGGGGCTTCCCCAGTTTAACCATCCCGATAAGATTTACGCCGCCCTCACCGGCAGCACCCAGGATTTGGGCGATCCCGGCTTTGATCAGCGCTCCGGCTGGGGCTTGCTACAGATCGATGCCGCCCTGGCCTTTGACCCTGGCGGGATCATACCGCCCGTCCCACCTCTGCCGCTGGTCGAATATGATGCCCTCAGCTCCACCCGTTGCCAGAATATCCCCTATGCCTGGCGAGAGATCGGCCATTCCAATGCCAATATCCTCCCCATCTTCGGAAATGATGGCTATACCACCACCAGCTTGCCGTTCATCTTCAACTACGGCGGCCAGCCCTTCAACGCGGTGACGGTCAGCGCCAATGGTTATCTTGACTTCCAGTGGCAAGGTGACCATAAGGAAAATTTTCTGATCCCCGTGCCGGATGCCGGGTCTCCTTACCAGAGTCCCAACTGGTTCCTGGCTCCCTTCTGGGATGACTTAAACCCCTCAGCCAGCCCTGACTCGCGCTTCTACGCCGATACTCTGGGCACAGCCCCCAACCGCGAATATGTCATCGAATGGGTCAATATCCCCATCCAGGCCAATAACCAGAGCACCCGTCTGACCTTCCAGGTGGTGCTGGCTGAAACCAGCGGCGAGATCGCCTTCCAATACCAGTCGCTCAAAGGCGCCGGCAGCGATGGCTCTTCAGCCACCATCGGGATCGAGTATAACGATGGGTACACGGGCATCCAATATGCCTACGACCAGGTTGGAGCGGTGAAGCCCGGCCAGGCCATCCATTTCTACCCGCACACCCCCGGCATCCCCCGTACCACCCCGGGCTGCCAGATGGCCACCCCGGCTCATCCCGGGGATTCGTTCAATTTCGGCCCGTTCTGCCTGAACCTGCCGGTCGATCTGCCGCTTCCCGATCCTGCCACGCTGCGCATGTCGTTGTTCAAAAGCTTTCCCCCCACACCCGCCCGGTGGACCAGCCTGGGACACTTCGCCGAGATCACCCTTTCACCCATCCCTCAGGCGCCGCTCGACCCTCCAGTGGTCGTCTGCTATATCTACACAGCCAACGATCTGCTCAAAGCCGGTGGTAGCCCGGATAATCTGTTCCTGGCCGTCTACGATAGCGAGACCAACTTTTGGGAGAAGCTCTCGACCGCCGTAGAAACTTCCACCCACCGCTTGACCGCCCCGGTGACCCATTTTTCTGTGTTCGGTGTGTTCGCCAATCCTCAACCTTCTCGCCCGCCGGTGACCGGCGCGCCCTTTGCTCCCTGGATTCCGCAAGCCGTCGCCGGGATAATGGTTGGCCTCTTGGCTGGGATTAACCTTTGGGCAGCGTGGAAACGCCGTGGTCAACCATCGTAAAAGCCAATCGCCCAAACGTGGGCCGCGTAAAACCGGATTTATTTTGCTTTGTTTCCTTGATGCCCTTCGTGGTAAATCCTTTATCAGGAGCGCACCTTCCCCGATTGTCCCCTGGATAGCCTTGATCATCCTCCTGTCTTGGAGCCTGACGGCCTGCCAGGCATCCCCCCCGCCTCTCTCACCCACGCCGACTCTCCTCCCTCCCCGCCTGGAAAAGACACCCCGTGTGCCGATCACCGATACTCCCACCACCATAAGAATCGAAGAACCTCCCCAGGCTCAGGTTAAGACCTCCACCCCTTTCCCTCAGAGCCTGCTGGAGCAGGCGCGCAGCGTCTACGGCCAGCGACTGATCCAATGGATTCGCATCCCGACTCTTAGCCTGCTGGCCCCGGTCGCGCCGGTTGGTTGGTCGCCGGCCGAGCGTCCGGAGGGCCCTACGGAGAGCGAGTGGGACTCGCCAGGCGCTCAGGTCGGCTGGGTGGTCTCGAGTGCCCTGCCCGGCGATCCACAGGGGAACATCCTGCTTTACGGCCACAATAACATTGAATCTTCAGTGTTCCGAGACCTGTGGAAGCTGAAGGATGGGGATGAAGTTCGCTTGCAAACCGGCGAACGGGAATATCGCTTTCAGGTGGCCGAAGTGCACATCCTGCCCGTGCTGGAGCGAGAGGCAGATGCTGCCTATGCCGAGTTCCTGCAACCCAGCCGCGCCCCGCGCCTGACCTTGATCTCCTGCTGGCCTCCCTCCGGAAACACCCACCGCGTCATCGTGGTGGCGTATTGGGTGACCAACCCATAGAAAAAACCCCTCTCCCAAAAAGGAGAGGGGTTCGGGTTGAAGGGGTAAAAAGGTCTATGGCCAGTAAGGCATAAAACCGCCGATAGTCGTGCCCGTGTCGCAGAGGTTCTCGACGATCACGCTGGAACCCTGCAAAGTGGCCGCCTTCCACCAGTCATTGCTACCGTTGCAGGCCGTGTCACCTTCTTCCAGCTTGATGATATTGCTCTTCGATAGCACGCCCTTGATCCACACGCGCACCACCGGTGCGGCGAAATCCGGGTCGCTGGGGTCGCCGATCAGGTAGGCTGTATCGACCCCACTACCTCCGTTATAACCGTCCACCTTGCTGTAATCTGTGACGAAAAGGCCGTACTTCCCGGAGAACCAGGCTCCCGCGCCGTTCATGGCAATCGAGATCGATTCAGTGGGGTTGATCACCTGCCCCTGGGGATCCATCCCCAATAGCACTCCGCCATCAAAGTTGTAGAGCGCCATCGGAGAGAAATTGCCTGGCACGGGACCTAATGCTCCAATGCCCAGGAAGAGGTCCCGGGTCGGATCGGCGACATTGATCACAGCCGGGTTGTAGACCACCAGCTTGGCGTCCGGATGATCCACGCCCTGGCGGAGGCCCTGGGTTCCGATGATCCCACCCGCATTATTGCGCACCGAGGCCGGCAGCCACAGATACAGGTCCAGGTCAACGCTTGGATCGAGCATCCCTTGGGCCGGGTTAAGGGTCGGATCTACCCAGTCCAGGACGATGTTTATCGCCGTGCTGGGACCTAATCCAACCGTGCTGTATTTATCGAACACCATCTCACCGCGGTAATCTTTAAATACATCTGTGTCTACCTCGACCTTGCCATCCAAGAAGAGCTCGTTGAACACCTGTGCGCCCGTGGTGAATCCAGCCTTGGTAACGGCAAGCTGATAGTCGCTGCCATCATCGGGCACCGGCAGGTTGGTCAGCACAGCCAGGCCATTCCCGACCACCGTCTTGGCGGTATCGCGCAATACCCATGCTCCACTGACCTTCTGCTTGGCGGTCACGCTGGCGCCATCCAGCGGGGTGCCATTGGTGGCATTCTTGATCTCTGCCACCAGGGCATCGCGGCCCATGGCCCTGGCCACGTTCAGGTAAACTGCGGCTGTCCCAGGGGTGCCATCTCCAGCCATATTCTCCGTGGTTCCAAAGTTGTTGTTGATCTCCGGCCAACAGAAAGGCGCCATGATGTAGCTCTGCCCTTCATATTCAAAAGGTACGCCGTATGAAACCGGTTCACCGTCGAAAAAGCGCACATTTTGGTTACCGTAGCCCAGAGCAGCCTGGAAATCGGGGGCGGTAGTGCCATCCGATGCAAACGAATCGGCCAGGGAATCGCCCGCCTGAATAAGGAGGGTCTTGAGCTGAGCATTGCTCTTCGTCACGACGGAGAGAACCCGCGCCGCTGCTCCAGAGACAAACGCTGCCGCCTGCGAGGTGCCGCTCATCCAGCCGTTTTTGACGGTTACGCCCTCGTAGTATTGGCTGTAGAATGGGTAGCTCATGGGGGTGGTGGAATAAATCGCTTCACCTGGGGCGACGATGCTCACCCAATGGCCGTAGTTGCTGCCATAAACCTGGCCACCGGCGGTGATTCCACCCGTAGCGCATTCCTCTGGGCTGAAAATTTCTGGTTTGTCCTCGGCATTACTGGTGGTGTTATCGCCATCGCGATCCACCCAGATCATCGTCCCATCTGTAGCGGGTGACCGGGCGGCGCCCACCGCGATCAAACCGCCCGAGATTTCATTCGGACCGCTTGGACCGCTAATATCTGCCGCAGCCCAGGCTGCCGGATAAACTTCCACAGCCAGCGAGTCATTGCCCGCTGCCGCCACCACCAGCTGGTTCTTATTGATGGCTGCCTTCAATGCCCCGTATAAGACAGCGTCTTTGGCCGGGCTTGCCAGGCTCAGGTTGATAATCTTCACCGTCGAATTGGCCGCGCAGGAGTTGACACCCGCCGCCACGGTGAAGGTGGTGCCAAAGCCCTGGGAATTGAGGACTTTCACCGCCAGCACTTTGGAAAGTGAGACGCCTGCTGCGCTATCCGCGCCGCTGTTGAGCTTGGCGGTGATCACCCCGGCCACGTGTGTGCCGTGCCCGCTATCGTCATCGGGTTTCTTATCGTTGTTGACAAAATCCATCCCCAGAATGACTTTTCCAGCCAGGTCGGTATGCTTGCTATCCACACCGGTATCCAGCACACACACCGTTGGGCCAGCTTTCTTCTCGCTCCAGATCAAATCGGCCTGCACGCGGTCCCATCCCCATAAGTTTCCAGAGGGAAGCTCATTGGGAAAAGTTGGGATGCTCATCGCCCGGGCGCCCCTGCGCACCACGTGCCGCAGGCTGGCCACCTGCTCCCAGGAGAGATTGATCAGCTTGCCATTGGCTCCGCGCAGGTGGTAGCCAGTGGTGACCAGCGGCTGGCTGGCCATTCCCTTGGCTTCTGGCAGCCCGTAGACGTAGTTCGGCTGGGCAGTTTTCACCTGCCCGCTGGCGCTGATTCGCGCCACCAGCTCTTCCACATCCGCATCCGGGCTGAAGCTGAGCAGCGCCAGGCGGCCATATTGCTCTGCCACGGCGGCGCCCACCTCACCAGCCAGGGAGGATGCCTGAGCGGCATACTGGCTGGCTGTCTGGCCATCTTGAAGCACAACCACCACTTCACCTGGCACGTAAGTGGCGGTTGGTGCTGCCGGCCGGGCCGGGGTGTTCGCAGCAGCTCGCCCACCTGGCGACAGTGCAAAAGCCATCAAAAGGATCATGATCAGGTTGACCAAACGAATAGGTTTCATGAGGTTCCTCCAATAAAAGAAAAACTATCGGTAGATTGTGACCGGTAGCTTACCGCACCAGGATCACAGGACTACCACTTCGCCAGGTCAGGGCACGCTCTTAAGGTTCAAGCTGGATCTTGCCTGCCTCCAGCACCTGTCCGGCGGTAATGGTGAACACCCTGGGTTTTTGCTGGTCGTCTACCACCCGGATCGCTTCTTCTGGAGTGGGACCAACCACTAGGACGTATTGCCCCGGCGTAACATCATTCAATTGAAAGTATCCGTTGGCTTTTAGCTCATCATGAGGATGCAAGGCCGGTTCCAGGACGTAGAAACCTTCGCCGTCCTCGCCACCCACATACGGTGCAGCATAAATCGTGAACGGGCCTTCCTTCCAGCGTCCACTCAGGCCTAGCACCTGCCCAGTGATCGCCCCCTCCCCCGCTTCTGGCACGGGGATAGGGGGCGTAGCTTTTTGGCAGGCTGAGCTCACCGCCAGCAGGCATACCAGGCACAAACAGGTATACAGCAATCGTCTGAACAAGTCAGGGCTCCTGGTGTTTATTGCCCGGAGAGTACGTATGGGATGCCGTTGTAGTCATCGCCCAGCGTCGTATAGTTGCGGACGCGGGTGGTGCGGATCACGCGCACCAATACGGTCAGCGGTTGGTCACTTTCCACAATGACCGCACCCAGGAAGCCGCGAGTTCCACGCGGAATTACTCGCGCTGCGCTGGGATTGGTGCTGCGGAAGCCATTCGAGGCCAGCGGGTTGGAGGCACTCGCCAGGGTGTGGGTCTTCGCCTTGCTCACCCTGCCATCCGGTGTGTAATAGATAGCCCTGACATCTTGAGCAGCTTGCCCAGAGGCGTTAAGCACCGTAATATAGGTGCGGTATCCGGTGCTGGTGGCTGACCACTCGACATAAGGTACCAGCGTCCGGTACTTACCGTCTGAGCTGGCTTCCGTGGGCGCCACCTGCCCGGTGAAGGCCGTCAGCAGGCCATCTTTGCTGCTCACTTTGCCAACGGCCGCGATCGAAGAGCTGGAAGCATTGATCACCGCCACCAGGTTCTTCCCTGCGGTTAGATCGTGGATCGAGTCGTCACAGGCATTGATGGAAAGCTTGGCTCCCACCGGAATGGACGAGGCAGGAGTGTAGGTAGCAACTGAAACGCCGTTCGTATCATAAAAAACTGCCTGAATCGTTGCCGGGGCACTCCCCGTATTTTGCACATCCAATGTGGCCGTTTGCGTGTTGGAGCCGTATTCGCAAGGGGCCGAGGGCATGTATAATTTGGTGATGCCTTCTTTCATGCCTTCAAAGGCATAGGCGCGCCGGCCGCCAGCCTGGATTTCCTGTGCTGCGGCAACCATCTTGGCTGGGGTGCTCAGCCCATCGTTGACAATTGCCTGGATCACCAACGACCCATCGAAGCCCTCTGCCAGGTAATCAGAAGCCTTGAACACAAATGACTTTTGCTCGTCAACGATCTGCTGAACCGGCGGAACTACTGCCAGGGCGCCAGCTTGATCGTAAAAGTTCAAGGTGATCGTGATCTTCTGGCTCTCGACGTTTTGAATGCCAATCTTCGTATCAAAGAGCACCGAGTGCTGGACAGAGGGAATAAAGTACTTGCCGGATCCAGCCAGGCCGCTATCAAAAGAGGTGTAGAGCACCGGGCTATAGGGGGTGGCACCTTCCACCGTCTGCTTGTAAACCGCCACAATCGGCACGGTGGCGCTGATCACCGCCCCGCCCTCAAAATTCTTGATCCCCAGAGTCCTGCCGACCAACAGCTTGCCAGATTGGTATTGCCTTAACCGGATCAGGTTAGTTCCCAGGTCCCTGACATCGCCAGTCAGGTTATTGAAGAAGATTACATTCAATTCTTCACCCTGGTACCCCGATGGCGGATTGGTGGGATCTGGGTTGGGGTTAAAATAATGGATGATCGAGGTCCAGGTGGGTGCCGTCGCTGCATGAACGGTCGACGCTCCTGGTAGAACCATCACGGCAAGCAATACCAGAAGGGTTGGAATAATCGCCAGACGTTGCTTCATATAATTTCTCCTTGTGATTGATAATAAATCGTCCCGAAAGGGATCAAGTCTAAAACCCGGGCGCAACAGCGCCTTTTCCTGGTAATAGCATAGGGATTTTTACCACCAATGTCAATAATCCATTTGGATTATTGGACTTTTCACTTTTGCTAATTCAAGACCGGAATGGGAATCGTGTAGATTGCCTGGTAAGTCTGGTGCTGACGGCTGAGCTGTTCACCAGGTTGCCCTCCCAGGGCATGCAATTGCTCCCCAGCTGGTAGGAGCACCGCAAAAGCACCGACCGGTTGCAGAGGGAGCTCCAGCGGCAGCCACAGGTCGGCGGAAGGCGAATATTGCATCGGGGCCTGGGTCTCTCTTTGAGCCGCTCCGCTCCCCCCCACCAGGTATACCTGGCCGGCAAGTTGCGCTGCCGCACCGCCAAAGCGCCCGAAGGGCAGCGCAGACCGCTCCTCCCACGGAGATTCCCCTGCCAGGTCACGGGCGGGGAAATAAGCCAGCGTTTCATCCAGGGGGAGCCCATCCGACCGACCGCCTATCACCAGGATTTTGCCCTCGATTGCCACTGCAGCCGCATAGCTCCTGGCGCTGGGCAGCGGAGTGCCTGCCTGCCACTGTCCGTTAGCCGGGTCATAAACCAGAACCTGTGCGCTTTCCTTTTGGCCATCCCAGCCGCCGAAGAGATACAGCCGACCTTCGTAGGCCGCCAGCGCCTCTCCCAGAAGAGGGTGAGGCAGTGGGGTCTGGGCTTCCCACCGGTCGGCGCGTGGATCATATACTTCCAGCCGGTCAGTTGGCTGGCCATGTGCCAGACGGCCTCCTGCCACATATATTTTCTCTCCCACCAGGGCAGCCTGAGCCTCACTCACCGCCGTCGGCTTGGGACTGACTTCCTTCCAGCGCTGGTCAGCGCCCAGCCGCAACACCGAGGAGGTGATTCCACCTGGCGTCTCTCCCCCGATCAGATAAAGCACATCTTCATACACCGCTCCCGCCATCCCTGAGCGTGGCTCCGGCAGGGCAGTTTGCTCCTGCCAGCGGCGCGGTGTAGTGATCTGGACGGTCGCTGCCGTCGTCTGTGGCACTGGCCGGTTGAACCTTGCCCACGCCTGCCATCCCACAGCCAATATCGCCGCCAGCACGCCGACCGCTACCAGCCAGAGGCCCCGCACCCCGCGCTGCCTGGGTTGTTCAGTGATCTTTCCAACCCCTTCCGACCGCTCTTCACCCACCGGTGCTATCTCCACTGGGAAGACTCCACCGGGCTCCTGGGCCGACGGCCGGGTGGCGAGAGCCGGATCGGGTGGCACAACGATCCCCTGGCGCAGCGCGTATAAGGCGGCCTCGGTGCGCGAAGAAACCCCCGTCTTCCCAAAAATATTGCGCAGGTGCACCCGCACCGTATTTGGGCTGATCTTCAGGTGCTGTGCAATCTCCTTGTTACTGGCCCCGGTCGCCAGCAAGCGTAGAATTTCCCGTTCCCTTTCGCTCAACAGTTGCTCGCTGCCCATGTGTTCGATTATATCCCGCTTTATCTGCCCTCTTGGCTTGCTTACCAAACCGTTAAGGCATAGAATCGTTCCATATTCCCATCCTTCATCCCAGCTCGAATCAAAGGAGAGACCGCTATGCCCTGTAGAATCCTCCAGTTTCTGGTGCTCCTGCCCCTGAGCAGCCTGCTGCTTTTGGCCTGCAGCAAACCAGCCAACTCGGAGCTGATCCTGGCTACCACCACCAGCACACGCGACTCAGGTCTGCTGGATACATTGTTGCCAATCTTTGAAAAACAAACCGGTTACCAGGTCAAAATGGTGGCAGTGGGCAGCGGACAGGCCTTGCAGATGGGCCAGGAGGGCAACGCCGATGTATTGTTGGTGCATTCCCCCATGGCTGAGAAGGACTTCATGGCACAGGGTTTCGGCAAAGAGCGCCTGCTGGTGATGCACAACGATTTCATCATCATTGGACCTTCCAGCGACCCGGCCGGGATCAAGGGCAGCGCTAAAGCCATCGAAGCCTTTACAAAGATCGCCGATGCCAAAGCGGTGTTTGTCTCGCGCAACGATAAATCCGGGACCAACAGCATGGAGCTTAACCTGTGGAAGGCAGCCGGGATCAGCCCCGCAGGCGATTGGTACCTGCAGACCGGCCAGGGCATGGGCGAGACCCTGAGAGTGACCTCGGAGAAAGCTGGCTACACGCTGACCGACCGGGCCACCTACCTGGCCCAAAAATCCACCTTGCAATTAGATATCCTGGTGGAAGGCGACACGGCATTGCTGAATATTTACCATGTCATCACCGTCAACCCCGAAAAGTGGCCCAGGGTCAACGCCCAGGGTGCTAAAGCCTTTGCCGGTTTTATGGTCTCAGCGGCCACCCAGAAGCTGATCGGCGATTTCGGTAAAGATAAGTTCGGCCAATCGTTGTTTATACCGGATGCTGGCAAGCCGGATCATTAAGTCGAGATCATTATGCAACTACTTTGGAATGGCATCCTGCGCGCCCTGCAGCTCCTGCTGAGCGGAGACCCCGAGGTGCTGCAGATTGCCTGGCTCTCTTTGCGTATTTCAACGCTGGCGACCCTCATCAGCCTGGTCATCGGGCTGCCGCTGGGGACGCTTTTGGCCTTGGGCCATTTCCGCACCCGCCGCTTCTGGGTCAGCCTGGTGAATACCGGCATGGCCCTGCCGCCGGTGGTGGTGGGACTGGGCGTCTCGATCTTGCTCTGGCGCAGTGGGCCGCTTGGCGAACTGCGCCTGATGTACACCCCAGCGGCAATGATCATCGCCCAGACGGTCATCGCTGCGCCGGTGGTGACCGGCTTGACCACCGCCGCCCTGCAGCAACTCAACCCACGCCTGCAATTACAGATGCTCGGGCTGGGCGCCTCGCGCTGGCAGATGATTCTGGTGCTGTGGCGCGAGGCGCGCCTGCCCTTGCTGGCAGCCTTAATGGCTGGCTTCGGCAGCGTGATCTCCGAGGTGGGGGCCTCAATGATGGTCGGCGGCAATCTGCGCTACCAGACCCGCATCTTGACCACCGCCATCGTCCTGGAAACCAGCCAGGGCGAGTTTGCCGCTGCCATCGCCCTGAGCGTACTCTTGCTGTTCCTGGCTTACCTGGTGAACCTGTTTCTCACCTGGGTTCAGCAGAGGAGGTAAGCCATTTCTAGATAGTCCCGTAAACCGTCTGGATAAGGCTCAGGTTCGCGAAGTATAGGATGGATTTCAACGAGGAGGAAGGCAATGGATGAACGAAGGCGCATCCCCCGCAAATATCTGATGTTTTATTCGCGGGTCTTCGACGAGAAGACCGGCGAGCTGGTCGGGCATATCATCGATATCACCCGCATGGGGATGATGTTGATCAGCGAAAAACCGGTCGAAGTGGGGCAGACTTTGCAGCTTCGCCTGGAGGTGCCGTTGGATTTTCAGACCAAGCAATTTATATCCTTTGCAGCTACTAGCAAGTGGTGCGGCAAAGATGTCGATCCCCATTTTTACAACACCGGTTTCGAGATTGACGCCATTTCCCTGGAAGACCTGGATTTGATTGAGCGCCTGGTAGAGGCCTATGGCTTGCGTGACCATTGAGTTCATCACCCCACCCATGAGGGTTTTCGGATGCCCACCTTAGAACAAGCCCGTATCTGGTACACTCAGGTAGATGCTGTGCACGACTTTGACCATGTGCGGCGCGTTTACCAGATGTCCGAGCGGCTGGCGTTGGAAGAGGGGGCTGACCTGGAGATCGTGCGCGCTGCTGCCCTGCTGCACGACGCCCAGGATACCACCCCTGGCGCCGAAGAGCGCGCCGCTCACCACCATTCTTCGGCCGAGTTTGCCGCCCAGGTGTTGGAGGGCGAAGGCTGGCCTGCCGAGCGGATCGCCGCCGTGCAACACTGCATCCGTGCCCACCGCTTTCGCGACCGCAACGAGCCGCCGGCTACCCTGGAAGCGAAAATCCTGTTCGATGCGGATAAGCTGGATGTGCTGGGTGCGATTGGCGTGGCGCGCGTCGTTGCCTATGCCACCCTGGCTGGCGAGCCGGTCTTCGCCCAGCCTTCTGAGCAATTCCTCCAGACCGGACAGGAACTGCCCGGCGAGCCGCACTCCGCCTACCACGAGCATCTCTTCAAGCTGCGCAAGGTCAAGGAGCGCCTATTCACCGCCACAGCGCGTACCCTGGCCGAGGAACGCACCTCCTACCTGGAGCACTATTTCCAGCGCCTGCAGGCTGAATTGAAAGGAGATTTGTAGGCCATGTGGATGCGCCTTTCCAGCCTGATCCGCAAGGAGTTCAGCCAGATCGTGCGCGACCCGCGCACCCTGGGCCTGACCTTCATCATGCCCATTGCCATGCTTTTTCTGCTGGGCTATGCAGCCACCAATGACGTGCGCAATATTAACCTGGCAGTCTTCGACCAGGACCAGACCTCCGCCTCGCGCCGCCTGATCACCGCCTACCAGGTGGCCGATTATTTCCGCCTTTCGTACGTGGTCTCTTCCGAGGAGGAGCTGCACCGCCTGATCGATAACAACTCTGCCCGCGCCGGGATCATCATTCCTCCCGGCTACCGCCACACGCTCGAAAGCGGGCGTACCGCCCAGGTGGCCTTTATTTTGGATGGCTCCGACCCGACCGTAGCCAGCACCGCCCTGGCTGCCGCCGTCTTGATCGGCCAGGCTCAATCTACCCGCCTGATGGTGCAGCGCTTGGAGCGGCGCGGCCTGGGCAGCGCCATGCAATCCCCCATCGATGTGCGCGTCCAGGTATGGTATAACCCGGGCCTGGTGAGTGCCTTCTATATGATCCCGGCCCTCATCGGGCAGATCCTGCAGACCCTGACCACCATGTTGACCAGCACCTCGATTGTGCGCGAGCGGGAGCGCGGCACCATCGAGCAGCTGATCGTCACTCCCCTGCGTCCCTGGGAGCTGGTGGTCGGCAAACTGACCCCCTATGTCATTGTTTCATTTATGGATACCCTGGAGGTCCTGGCTGCCGGGGTCATTTTCTTCCGGGTGCCGATCAACGGCAGCCTGGCCCTGCTGCTCTTGATGGCGGCTCTCTTCCTGGTCACCACGCTGGGCATCGGCCTGTTCATCTCGACCATCGCCAACACCCAGCAAGAGGCCATGCTGACCACCATGTTCACCATCCTACCGTCCATCTTCCTTTCGGGCTTCTTCTTTCCGCTGGCGGCCATGCCCACCTGGTTGCAGGCCGTCAGCTACCTCGTCCCGTTGCGCTACTTCTTGATCATTGCGCGCGGGATCATCCTGAAGGGTGTGGGGATCGCTGCCCTTTGGCATGATGTGGTGGCGCTGATCATCTTTGCCCTGGTCATCATGGGTGCCGCCGCCTCCCGTTTCCGCAAGAGCCTGGATTGATCGGCCGTTGTTAAGAATATGCAACCACAGACCCTGGCACTGCCCGCCAGGGCAAGTGTGAACACAGATGGATAGAGATGGCTGCGGATGAACATAGATAAAATGGACTAGTTGTTTGGCAGCCAGGTAAAAAGTGAATGAAACACGAGGAGAGTAAGATGCATCCCAATCCCAAAGTCATTGTGCCTGTCCTGCTGGTGATTGTGATCGGGCTGATCGCCGCAGCCTATTTCATCCTGCAGGCCTCCTCGCCCAGGGGCGAGCTGATCGTTTCGGGGACGATCGAAGCAACGGAAATCAATGTCGGTTCCGAGGTAGCCGGGCGCGTGACCAGGGTGTATGCCAGCGCCGGGGACCGGGTGCGGGAGGGGCAGGTGCTGGTGGAGATCCACTCCAGCAGCACGGTCAAATCTCCCCTGGATGGCACCGTGTTGGATCGCCTGGTTGAGCCTGGCGAGGTGGTCGTACCAGGCAGCAATCTGATGATCCTTGCGAACCTGGACGCCCTGACCCTCACCGTGTACGTCCCAGAGGACCGCTACGGGCAAATCTTGCTCGGCCAGACCTACCCGGTGACGGTCGATTCCTACCCCACGGAGACTTTCTACGGCAAGGTCAGCCTGATCGCCAACCAGGCCGAGTTTACCCCGCGCAACGTCCAGACCACCGACAGCCGCAAGACCACCGTATTTGCCATCCGGCTGGACCTGCCGCCTTCGGGTGGCAAGCTCAAGCCCGGCATGCCGGCCGATGTTCATTTCCGCCTTGGGCAATAATGCAGGTCTTTATAAGGTGAGAGCATGTCCGAAATCCTGATCCGGGCAAACGGGCTGCACAAGACCTTCGGGAGCACCCATGCCGTGGCTGGGGTGAGCCTGCAGGTGGCTGCCGGCGAGCTTTACGGCCTGGTGGGGCCGGATGGCGCCGGTAAAACCACCCTGCTGCGCTTGCTGTGTGGCGTCTTGCATCCCGAGCAGGGCGAGGTGTGGTTGGGGCAGTTGGATATGGCCCATCAGCCCGAGCAGGCCCGCCAGCAGATCGGCTACCTGGCTCAGCGTTTTTCGCTCTACGAAGAGCTGACCGTTCTGGAGAACCTGCGCTTCTTCGCCGAGGTGCGCGGCATTTCCGCCCAGCATTGGGGACCACGCAGCCAGGAGGTGTTGGAGTTCGTCGGGCTGGCCGAGTTCAGCGACCGGCGCGCCGGGCAGCTTTCTGGCGGGATGAAGCAGAAGCTCGGCCTGGCCCTGGCGCTGATCAACCGGCCGCGCATTCTCCTGCTGGATGAGCCAACCACCGGCGTGGACCCGCTGACTCGCCAGGAGTTCTGGCGCCTGATCATCCGCCTGCTGCAGGAGGAGGCTCCCGCCGTGCTGCTCAGCACCCCTTATATGGATGAGGCCGCCCGCTGCACCCGCCTGGGCTTTTTGCAGGCCGGAAAGCTGGTCTGCGAAGGCACCGCCCGCCAGTTGCGCGCTCGCCTGACAAACCGGGTGATGGAGCTGGCTGGCCAGCCGTACAGCCTGCTGGCCAGCCTGGCCAAAGCCGACCCAGGCGTGGAAGGCGTGCAGCGCTTCGGCAATCGCTTCCACCTGCGGGTACAGGAGGGCCAGTTGCAGGCCGTGCTCCAACGGCTGGCGGGCAGCATCCGCGCCGCCGGCGGGCAGTTGGATAGCCTGCAGCCCATCGAACCCCAGTTGGAGGATGTGTTCATTCAGTTATCGGAAGGATCAGCTCTTTGAGAGCTTCCCTTCGAGATGTGGAGTATCAGGTGACCACCGTCATTCACACCGAAAACCTTACCCGCCGCTTTGGCAGTTTCGTGGCGGTGGATCACCTGAACTTCGAGCTGCAAGCGGGGGAGGTGCTGGGCTACCTGGGCCCCAACGGCTCCGGCAAGACCACCACCATCCGCATGCTGTTGGGGCTGCTGCATCCCTCCGAAGGCCGGGCGCAGGTGCTGGGCTACGACGTGGTGGCCCAATCCGAGGAGGTGCGCGCCCGCTCGGGATATATGTCGCAGAAGTTCTCCCTCTATCACGAGCTAACCGTGCACGAAAACCTGGCTTTTTACGCCGGGGTCTATGGCGTCAGGAATCCCAACCGGGTCAAGGAGGTGCTGGAGAGCCTGGGCCTGGCCCCGGTGCAAGGTCAGGCGGTGCAAAATCTTTCGACCGGTTGGCGCCAGCGCCTGGCCCTGGCCACCGCCATCGTCCACCAGCCGGGGCTGCTGTTTTTGGATGAGCCAACCAGCGGGGTCGACCCCGTGGCGCGCCGCGCCTTCTGGGACCTGATCTACGAGCTTTCCGCCCAGGGCATCACGGTCATGGTCACCACCCACTACATGGACGAGGCCGAATACTGCTCGCAGGTGGGGATCATGCGCCAGGGCCGGCTCCTGGCGCTCGAGGAGCCCGGGCGGTTAAAGCAATCGCTCCCCGGGCAGGTGTGGGAGGTATATGCCGAACCGCTTCTGCCCGCCCTGGAGGCGCTGGAAAAACTGACCGGTGTGCAGCGTGTGGCCCTGGCCGGCGACTTCCTGCGGGTGATCACTACCCCTGGCCTGGAACTGGACTTCCTTCACCAGCACCTGGCTGCCTCTGGCATGCAGGTCACCGCCCTCCAGCCCGGCGCAGCCACCCTGGAAGATGTGTTTATGACCATCTCGGGGGGATAGCTCGAATCGAATGCGATTGAATCTCGCCGCCTTGAGAAGAATCACCACTCGCAACGCCACCATCGCTGAGAATTACACCGCCATCCAGTTGGTGGAGCCATAGCGATATCTCTTTTCGATTTTCGAGAGGTCAACTGTGAAATACAGGGTCACCCCACCGAAGATCACCTTTTAGAGAGAGTCTTCGGAAACTCTCGAGTACCTTTCCGGAGTTGGATCATTCATCCTTGTCTGGCAAGCCCTATGGAAAACTGCGGCTTACCCCAGAACAACTGCTGGTGGCCATGAATCCCTGAGGGTACAGTTTTGTATAAAGGTGAAATGGAAATTGCGAGAAGGTGAGAACAATACACAAATTGAGTTCTTTCTACTGCCTTTGTTCCCACCATGTACGCCAAGCGGTCGGATCATCTCCTGGGTCCTGCCCGGTGATGTCACTCAAACAGTCTCGAACGTAGAATTCTTCGTTGGGGTGAGTTTCATAAAAAGAGAGCAAATCTGGCACGGTATCTAGATCAATGGATCCCATGCCGCACAGTCCTGTAAGCGCTCTCTGATACACAAAGGAATCCGAATCTTTTAAAGCGGTGCGATAGGGGTCAATCAATGATGGATCGTTGGGCCTGATCTTCTCAAGTGAATCAATTGCAAATCCCCGAACCTCGGTGCTAGGATCATTAAGCATTGACACCAACCTATCAAACGCAAAATCAGCCTCCTCCCCCATCCATCCCAACACCAGAACAGCATAAATGCGTACATCGCTGGAGGGATCATCCAGTGCTTCCAGCAACAGGGACTTGGGTATAAGGAAATTATGATGTAAATTATATTCATACAAAGTCCATATAGCCCATTTTCGAATCTCCTCATCTTCATCCTTGATCGCGGTATTGAGAATCTGCGGTCCAATGAGTTCAGTTAGGGCTTGCAAAACTGCACGATCAGCCGGGGTGGTGAAGGGAGCTTGAGATGGAGTGGGGCAGGTAGTAAGAATCACCAGGATTCCGGTGATTGGAGGAGATTCCTGTAATAGTTCAACCTTTTGGGGCGTTTTTCCTGGAAGGATTAGGGTGGCTGACCCGGTGGCCTTTGCACCCGTGTAACAGGTGTTTCCAGAATAGTTTTCACTGAGCGGCCATAGGATCAACTGGATATCCAGAGTGGCATCGCAATTTTCACCGATCTCCATAAAACTGTAGTGACTATTCTTGAGAATGCGAGCGGCAATATCCTTTATTGGGAGATAGGGACCATCAAACTCTCCAAAGGTTTGTTCAACATTTAGACAAATAGACTGTACAGATTTTGGCATAGCAGGTGTGATAGTAGGTAGAGGCGTTGGTGTAGGTGTTGGTGAAGGTGTAATTCTTAAATCTTTAGCCACATTAGTATTGAAGCGATCTTCAGGACCTAGTGCATACTCCGTTGCAAAGATAATAGACTCTTGAGTGAGTGTAATTTCCACGGGCGATTGAGTGCGGGTGGAGGTTTGCCCGCAGGCTGCCAATATCATGATTGCCAGCCCAAGAATAACGTAGTGGAAATATTTGGTTTTCATACTACTCTCTATTTTCCTTAAACATATCTGGGTAGCAACCAAGAACAATAATTGTGAGAAATCCCAACAGCCGCCGAATTACCGATTCTACAGACTCTTACCAGACTGAATATTGTCGTAAAGACATCCGAACTTAATTATCATATTAGCTCTTAATGGTTTAAATTCAAGTTGCAGTTTTAACAACCGTAGGGTTTCTTAAACTCGCACAATCAAGGCAAGAGCCTGGTCTTTAAAGCCTTCGGCGAGGTTGCTTATTAGTGATAGTCAAAAAACGAAGTACACTTTCACAAGGCATTGCTTGCTAAAAATCGAAAGCTCTTGACCGCTTGTGCCTGAACCTGGCACATCAAAAACAGCACAAAATTCTCCGCTTGAAGTACTTCCAAAGTTGCGCAATCCCCACCCACTTTACAATCCCTTAACCCCAGCCTGATTGTATTGCCTTCTTTCCCCATTCCGCATACAATTGGGGTATGAACATTCCTTATGGCCCCATCTTGATCGTTGAAGATGTCCCGAACGTGCAAGAGCTGCTGGAGATCACCCTGCGCTTCAAGGGCTACCCGGTGGTGTCAGCCAGCGATGGTCAGGAGGCACTGGAAAAGATCAACAAGCAACACCCCGCCCTGATCATCACCGATATTCTCATGCCGCGCATGGATGGCTACGCCCTGACCCACCAGGTGCGCAAGAACCCCTTGACCAGCCACATCCCCATCATCTTCGTCTCGGCGACCTACATCACCCCTGAGGACAAGAAGTTCGCCCTCAACCTGGGGGGCTGTCGTTTTATGGAAAAGCCTATTGATACCGAGGATTTCCTTTTGACCGTGGCCGAAATCCTCACTCAGGGGGTTGGCACCATCCCGCGCCCGATGCCCGACGAAGATTTCTATCGCGGCTATCGTGACCGCCTGGAAGCCAAGTTGCGCTACAAAAGTACCCAGATCGCCCGCACCGAGCGCCTGTTGCATTCTCTGTCCGTAGAACAGAAACCGGCCTTCGAGGCGCTGCTGGCCCAGGCTGTCCATGATCGCAATGAAATCCAGGAGGAGCTGGACGAACTGCTTAAAGTGCTGGACCAGATCAATGGCACCGCCGGCAAGAGCAGCGCACCCGAACCGCCTCCAACGAGCGGGGGATAGCTCAGCAGATCATTATGCCACCCACCTTATCCGAGCTGAAAACCCTGGCCATCCAGGCTGGCCAGATTTTGCGCGCCGGCTATGGCGAGCAGTTTGAGGTGCATTCCAAGGGGCGCATCGACGTGGTCACTGAGATTGACCACCGCTCCGAGACCTTCCTGGTCGAGCAAATCCGATCCCTCTACCCCGGGCATACCATCATCACCGAGGAAGCTGGGCTCCTGGAAGGCTTCCATAACCATTGCTGGTACATCGATCCCCTGGATGGGACAATCAACTACGCTCACGGCATCCCCATATTCGCCATCTCGATTGCCTATGCCGAGCAAGAGCAGGTGAAGCTGGGTGTGATCTACGACCCACTGCGCGATGAGTGCTTCAGCGCCGAGCGCGGCAAAGGCGCCTGGCTCAATGGCCGCCCGCTGCACGTCTCGGCCACCAACGAGCTGCTGCGCAGCCTGCTGGTGACCGGTTTCCCCTATGAGATGCACGGATTGTATGAGCAGAACCTGGAGCTATTCGCTCGCCTGAGCCGCCTGAGCCAGGGGGTACGCCGGCTGGGCTCAGCAGCCCTCGACCTATCTTATGTGGCCTGCGGGCGTCTGGAAGGTTTTTGGGAGCTGACCTTAATGGCCTGGGATATTGCCGCTGGCTCGCTGCTGGTGGAGGAGGCCGGGGGAATCGTCACCAACGCCCGCGGCGATCCGGATTACATGAAGCCGCCCCATTCCATCCTGGCTGCCAACCCTGCCATCCACCCGCTTCTGCTGGCGGAGCTGGTTAAAGAAGGGTAGAACCCTACTTCGCCAGCCTTCGATACGCCAGCGCCCAGCCGGAACCAATATAGGATTGGAGGGCACCGGTGAGCACCAGGTAGAACGGCAGGTAAGCCAGCAAGAACAGCATTCCAATTCCCAGCCCAACGCCAATCGATACTTGCATCCCAATTAAAAACCCGATCGCCGCCGGGATCAGCACCACCAGGAAGGGCAGGGCGAACAATCCCTGCGCAATCGAACCACCCAGGAAGAAGAGCAGCGAGAGCACCACCATCGGGCCGATGTTGTGCTGGATCACCTCCCAGCCACGTCGCAACGAGGCAATCAGCCCCGCGTTTTCTCCGACCACTGCCACCACCGCCTGCTCACGCAGCACCGCCAGCAGCCAGACCAGGATCACCAGCGTGCAGATCAGCGGGATGCCCACCAGGATCAGGCCGATCCCCAGCGTGGCGATCCCGAATAGCACCGCCGGCAGCACCAGGATAGCCACCAGGGCGACTGCTGCAAAAGCCAGCAGGAGGTTCAATCCCAGGACGCGCCAGAAATAAGGCATCATTTCGACCCACAGCTTGCCCAGCGGGAGTTTTTCCTCGCCGCCATCTGCCAGCCAGGCACCGCGCGCCAGCCCGGCTCGCCCGGCACTGTTGAGCACCACCACCAGGACGATCAGCAGGATTGCTGCAACCACCAGGAGAATATATGCCCAGGCCGGGATATTCTCCCACCAGTCCGTCACCTGGTGCAGGAGGTGCACTCCACCCGCCCATAGCCTGGAAGCAAGCCGCCCATCAAAGTTGGCACCGCTGCTGGAGGAGCCTCCGCCCCCACCGTTGCCTCCACCGCCACTGGCGCGCCCGCAGCTCGCCAGCAGGCCAAAAAGCCACAGCCACTTGAACTTCCAGATGATACGCCACGATTTACCCAGCACTTCTGCATAATCCATAAGTTACCTCTCAACAGCCAACCATTTCACCACACAGAATAACAAAGGAATATCTCCGTCATCTGCATGACGGCAATCTTCTCATCCTATATACGTTATTCCCATTCGATAGTTGCAGGAGGCTTGCTGGTAATATCGTAGACCACCCGGTTGACGCCCTTCACTTCGTTGATGATCCGATTGGCAACCCTGCTCAGCAGTTCGTCCGGAAGGCGCGCCCAGTCGGCGGTCATGAAGTCCTCGGTGGTCACTGCCCGCAGCGCCACTACTTCCTGGTAGGTGCGCTGGTCGCCCATCACCCCCACTGAGCGCACCGGCAGCAGCACCGCAAAGGCTTGCGCAATACTCCCCTCCCTGCTGCCACGCCGCCCCAAGAGCCCGGCCTGGGCCAGCTCACTAGTGAAAATATCATCCGCCAGGCGCAGCGTATCCAGCCTCTCCAGGGTGATCTCCCCTAGGCAACGCACTGCCAGGCCCGGCCCTGGGAAGGGCTGCCGCCAGACCAGCTCGGAGGGCAGGCCCAGCGCTTCTCCCACCGCCCGCACTTCGTCCTTGAATAAATAGCGCAGCGGCTCAACCAGCTGGAAGGAGAGATCGCCGGGCAACCCGCCGACGTTGTGGTGGGTCTTGATGCGGGCCGCCTTGTTGCGGTCCGGGGCGCTGGATTCGACCACATCCGGGTAGATTGTCCCCTGGACCAGGAAGGGCATCTCGCCCAGCCGGCTGGCCTGAGCCTCAAAGACGCGGATAAAGGTCTCCCCGATGGCGCGGCGCTTGGCCTCCGGCTCCCTCACACCCTGCAGGGCCTCCATGAAGTCCTCAATCGCATCCACCACCACCAGTTGAGCACCCAGGCTCTGGCGGAAGGCTTTTTCGACCTGCTGGCGTTCCCCCAGGCGCAGCAGGCCGTTATCGACAAATACTGCCGTGAGCCGATCGCCGATGGCGCGCCCTACCAGGGCTGCTGCCACGCTCGAATCCACCCCCCCGCTCACCCCCGCCAGGGCGCGCTGTCCCCCAACCTGCTCGCGGATGCGTTTCACCTCCTGGGCGATGATCGATTCGGGTGTCCATTCCTGTCGTGCTCCGCAAATCTCGACCACAAAACACCGCAGCATCTCCTTGCCGCCCGGAGTGTGATGCACCTCGGGGTGGAACTGCACGCCGAAGCGCCCTTCTGCCAGGTCGCCGATCGCTGCCGCCGGGCTGTTACGACTGCGCGCCAGCACCTGGTAGCCCGGTGGCTGTCTTTCGATCCGGTCACCGTGCGACATCCACACCGGGTAGCTTCCCGGCGGCAGGAGCGGGTTTTCCAGGATGGTCTCCACCTCCGCCAGACCGTATTCGCGCCGGCTGGAGGGAGCCACGCGCCCACCCAGGGCGTGGGTGAGCACCTGCATACCATAGCAGATGCCCAGCACCGGCAGGTGCGAGTCGAGCACATAACCAGGGAGGGAGGGCGCACCCGGGTCATAGACTGAACTGGGACCGCCGGAGAGGATATAACCTTTGGGGTGAATGGCCTGCACTTTCTCAGCGGGTGCATCCCAGGGAAACAACTCGCAGTACACCTGCAGCTCACGCACCCGGCGGGCGATGAGCTGGCTATATTGCGAGCCAAAATCCAGGATAGCAATCGCATCAACCATCGATGTTGCAATCTCCAAATTCGATCTGATCACCTTCCATCGAGCGGATGCACACCAGCGACTCAATCGGGATGTTGAGATACGAGAGCACCTTCCGCCCGCCCTCGAAGGTCTTCTCGATCAGCGTTCCGATCCCGACGATCGCCGCCCCCGCGGCCAGCGCTAGGCGCACCAGCCCGAGGATGGTCGCACCGGAGGCCAGGAAGTCGTCGATGATCAATACCCGCTCGCCAGCCGATAAGAACTCGGGCGAGACGATCAGCTCAACCATGTGGCCCTTGGTGTGGGAGGGGGCGATGGTCAGATATACGGTATCCGGCATGGTGATGGGCTTGGACTTGCGGGCGTAAACCACCGGCAGGTTGAGGTAGCGGGCGGTCATCAAGGCCGGGGCGATGCCGGAAATCTCCGCCGTCAACACGCGCGTGGCACCAACCGACCGGAAACGGCGCGCCAGCTCTGCACCGCAGGCATCCATCAGGACTGGATCCACCTGGTGGTTGATGAAACCATCCACCTTGAGGATGCCCCCGCCCAGGTTTTTGCCATCTCTCTGGATGCGTTCTTTGAGTCGTTGCATGGGAACCTCCACGATCCACGGATGAATACTCTATTTAACCACGAATAACACAAATCAACACGAATAGGAATAACCTTATTGAATCAACCTTCTATTCCAGCTTGCCGGAGGCACCGAAATTGACCAGCCGGCCAACCCAGTGCGTGATTCGAGGCTTCTTTTGAACAATGACCTGGCATACGCTAAATCCTCGGCGATCTGCCGGTCAACGATTGCCGGATCGCTGTACTCGGCGGTCAGGCAGATCACCCCCCGGTAGCCTCGCCGAGTGAGTTCCGCTGCCACCCTGGGCCAGGAGGCCAACCCCTGCCGCCCGCCCGTCCAATACGGCTCCCACCCGGCCTCTGATACATGGGTCCCTTCCGGCGCACTTTTACGCACCCAGGTGGCATTCTTGAGGTTCACCATGCAAAGATGCGACCACAGGATTTCAAGCGCCAGCTCAGGCTCCTCGCCGTTCAGGGCATTGTGAGCCGCGTCCCACACCGCCCCGATCCGCCTGGGATCGTAACCCTCGATCAGGTGGCGCAACCCATTGGCGTTGGCGATATACCTCCCGCTGTGATTCTGGATGCCCAACTTTACCCCATACTGCTCCAGGAGCGGCAGCAGCCGGTCGTATTCCCGGCGCATCCGGGTTTCGGTCGCCAGGTAACCCTCCGCATCGATCGGCACCATCACCCGGATGATGGGAATCCCCGCTTCGGCGCAGGCCGCCAGGGTTCTTTCATCGCTGGGACCGGCAATGCTGAAGACCCTCACCCCCTGCCTGGCAAGCTGACGGGTCGCCTGGGGCAGCTTCTCCACCTGGGCTGGCTCCACCGGGTATCCATCCCGCACCGGCAGCTCGATTCCATCAAAGCCCAGCCCGGCCACGAACTCCCCCAATCGATCCAAGCCCATCTTCCAGGGCTTGGTAAAGATGGAGAAATAGATTTGCTGCTTTTCCATTGATCTTCCTCCTGGGTGATTAATTGACAGACCATGCCGGTTTTATGGACGGTTCAAATCGTGGCGGATTCATCTCGCTCCCTGTTCCATCTCAAACACCACGCCGAGCATGCGATCTGGCTCCTGGAGGGCTGCTGAAATACCCTCATCCACCTCTGCCAGCCGGATGGTGTGCGTGGTCAGCACGTCAACGTCCAGCTTACCCTCGGCGATCAGGCGCATACACAGCCGCAGGTTGGTCTGGGTGGTCCAGCGCATGAACACCGGCGGGTAGTCAGCGCCGATCTCCCAATCCTCATCATGGTAACCGGGACCAGTGCGCGAGGCGCGCAGGATCTCCGTGTTGGTCATTGGCCCCGGGCCCGGCCAGTTGAAGTGCGGGTTGCCGACGATCACAATCCGTCCCTGCGGGTGGCCATCCGGCGCGCACTTGAGACAGCGTTCGGTGCTGGCCAGCGTCTGGTTGGCATCCCCGCCGAAGGCAAATAACGCTGCATCCAACCCCTGACCGCCGGTGAAAACGTGAGTGGCAGCCATCTCATCCTGCTCCCCGATCACCACCGCCGCGTCGATGCCCCACTGGCGGGCAATTTCGGCGCGGAAGGGGATCAGATCCCAGCCGATGACATAAGCACCCGCCATCTGGTATAGCCGGGCGCATAACTGCCCCAGGAGGCCCAGGCCAACCACCGATACAAACTCGCCCAGCTCAGGCTGGCCGCGGCGCACGGCGTGCAGCGCCGTAGCAGCCAGCATCGCATAGCTGCCCTGGGTGAAGCTCACCGCCTCCGGAAGCGCCACGCACAGGTGGTGCGGCACCACGGCGTAGGTGGCATGCAAGGCATACCCCACCCCGATGCAGGCCACGTGCTCCCCAGGGGCCAACCCCTCCACGCCATCGCCCACCTCCCGCACCACCCCAGCGTTAGAATAGCCGAATGTCTGCGGCTTGCCAGGCGGCAGGGGATGCTCGCGGAGCTGGCGCAGCGCCCGCCAGCCGCCCACCTCGGTGCCGGGGCTGACCAGCGAGTTATGCACCTCGACCAGCACCGTGCCCGGGCGAAGCGGGGGAATCTCCTCTTTTATGGTGATGATATGCCCATCGTTGGTGCGGGCTGCCACCAGGCGTTTACCGTTCATTTTTGGTCTCCTCTCGTTGGCTGGGCCGGTATTTTCCTTCCAGCACCAGCTTGCGGTCCCGGCGGGCGCGGGCCAGGTAATCGCGCATCGGCTCCAGGCCAAACTCGGCAATCAGCTCGTCGCTGGTCTTGTTCGGCAGGCGCGATCCAAAAACCAGCAGGCATTCCTGGCTGATATGCTCGGCATAGGCCGCCGTGGCCCCGTATTTCTGAAAGAGGGCTGGCAGCCGCTCCAGGTTGAAGTCGTGATGCAGCAGGCGGCGATCCAAATCCAGCGTCGCGCTCAGCAACGGCGCACTGCCAGTGCGGTCGGCGCTGGCGCGCTTCAGGCTGGCCAGCGCGCGCCCAACCAGATCGACGAACATGGCGTGCTGAGTATATACCGCCCCCATTGCAAAGCCGAACTCGATCGCCCAGCGCGTCAGGTGGCGTGCCCCCTCCCACATGGAAGGCCAGAGGACCAGCTCGGCTCCCGCCGCGCACAGGCCCGCTCCGACCTCCCAGTAATTGAGGTCGAAGCAGATCGCAAGCCCGAGCCTGCCCCGATCGGTCTCGAAGACGGGCGTCTCCGTGCCAGGCAGGATACCCTGGTCCAGCTCGCCGTGGGTGGGGAAGACTTTATGGTAGTGCCCGGCCAGTTTGCCATCCCGCCCCAGCAGCACCGCGCTGTTATAGCGCAACCCATCTTCCAGGGTGAGCAGCGGGCAGACCACGTAAATCCCGCGCTGGCGCGCCTTCTGCGCCGCGGCCGCCAGGCTGGGGCCATCCAGCGGCTCGAACTGCCAGGGATTGGCCGCCCCATCTGTGGTGCACATCTCCGGGAACGCCACCAGGTCCGAACCGAGTTCCGCCGCCTGGTCGATCAGCACCCCCATGCGATCCAGCGTCTTTTGCAGCCGGTCAGGCTCCTCCGGCGGCAGGTAGGGCAGCATAGCCAGCGATACCGTCATCATGCGGGTCATGAGAACCTCCAGATTGAGCAAGGGAATCTGAGTGTATGGTAGCAGGTTTTACGGAAAACGACAACTCCTCCATAATTAAAATCAATTTCAGTGACTCTTCTCCCCTGCACCGCAATATAATCTAGTTGTGAGTTGGTTCATTTCCACCAGTATCACCGCCAATTCCAGCGGCGCGCAGGTGGCGGAGTACCGCTTCAAGGCCTTTGGCGAGGTGCGTTACACCAATGGCACCCAGAAGACGAAGTACACTTTCACCGGGCAGTATTCGAATGTGACCGATTTCGGGCTGCTGTTCTACAATGCAAGGTGGTATGACCCTGCCCTGGGCAGGTTCACCCAGGCAGATACTTCTGTACCAAAGCCCTGGAGACCCATTGGATGGGATAGGTTTGGATATGTTGCAAACAATCCTATTCGGTTCAAAGACCCGACCGGGAACAAGTCGCGTGAATTAGATTCTCCAGATAACTGTCAAGAGATCCCCTATACTCTTGCGGCTTTGATTATCCAATTGTCAGAACGTTTCGGAGTGTCATTGACAGATAAAAATTGGACTTATAACACTGCACTAGCAGTGTATCTAGCTGTGGAACAGGCTGATACCACCTTTAGGCATCGGTTTCACACTCCTTCAAAAGAAGGTGAATTGTTTACAGGGATTTTCGGACCCCAGACATTCAAATTAATAACCACAGAAGGTTTTGGAGGCTGGTGGAATAATGGCGTGGTCGAATTATGGGGGGATTTCCCCTATGAACTAGTGGAACATGAACTTGGTCATATATTTGACACAATGCTTGGAGACATTCCTGGGGATGAATTAGATCAAGGAATATTTGCACAAAACGGAGAATTTGTCACAGGAAAACGTAGAGGATTTTATGATCGAGGAGAATTGGGATTTAAAATAACCGTTCGTCAGAAACATTCAACAAGTACACCTTATTATTACACTCAACTTCATCCACGAATCTGGGAACCCTCCGGGAATACCAATGACGAGGAGTTCGCAGATATGTTCATGAATTTCCTCAATGGCACGTTTACTGATGATATAATGGTGCTGCCCGTGTTAACTGGATGAAAACCTGGTTTGAAAATAAGATATGAACATAATGCCTGTTCCTAATATATTCAGATGGTTCTTGGTCGGGTTGTGTTTGGGTATTATTTTTAGCTGTGTAAAACAGACCCAAATACCACTCCCTGTTCAAAACACACCTGATGATACGCCTGTAATCACCCCTGGACCTGCAACGATTATGCCAATCCCTGAAATTACCAAATCTCCTCTTATGGTATCCTCGACCAATACCCCATTCAGTACTATTACGAAGAAACCGTATTCGTCCTACAAAGAGTGGGAAGAGAATGTACTTAGGTTGTTAAATACAAATGGTGGTTGTAAACTGCCGTGTTTTTGGGGTATCTCTCCTGGGAAGACATCCTGGCAAAGTGGAGTGGAATTTCTTAGGGGGATTGATTTATTTGGGCTAAAGGGCGTGACGAAAGATGGGAGATTTCCTTTTTATTCAATAGGTATTAGTGTTAAAAATCATCTGCTGTCTATGGTAGTAACAATCTATAAAGTCAATGATATGGTAGGGGCGATTGTGGTCGAAATGGATGGTTTTCAGAAAGCAGAAATAACGAAAAGAGATTGGGGGGTTTACAGTTTGAAGCGGACCCTTACACAATTAGGCACCCCTTCTCGGATATTAATTGGTCTGGAAACTCCTCATGAACCTCCGATCGAAGCGGCTGCCATTTACAACCTCTGGACGATTTATGACGAGTTTGGAGTTAATGTGTATTATCTCGGATCAAAAATAGAGGGATCGAACAGTTTTGAAATATGTCCTGAAAAAGAGAAAGAAATACAAATGTTAGCCCTTTTCTTGCGCATACCGGGAAGCAATATTGCCCCGCCGGGTTGGAATGAAGCCATAGGAGGAGATTCAATTGAGGAGGTGAGTTCCCTCACTCGAAACCAGTTTTATAATCTTTTCACTCAAGAAGGCAACTCAATGTGCTTCTTTATAAAACCTTAAAGAGAATGCTGGCAGGGCAGTCGATATAGTTATTGTTCGAATCTGATAGACTGTTGCAACCGACCCTGGTCGGCACAAATACCCTGTCTGGTTTCCTGTTTATTTGGAAAATGTCTCATCTAGCCAAGACTCTCCTCTGTTGTATAGGTTTCTGCCTCTGCATTGTTGCCTGCCAGGCCGGCATTTCGCCATCCCCCAACCCAACCTGGACTGCCACCCCTTTATCCCTATCGCCAACCGCCACCCTGGCGCCTTCCTTCATGGTGACCCCGACCCTCACCCTGGTGCCGACGGCAACCCCAACTTCATATCCATCGCCAACCAGCACTGCTACCGTCTCTCCGGAAGCTCACTTGAGTTTCAGGTGTTTAGAGATCATGCCTGAACTCCCTGAAGATCTCAAAGGTCAGGGAGATATCTTCTTCAGGCAATGGAATACCTCTCACAAATTCGTTTTGGACATGGAGAGTGGCCGTAAGTACTCTTTGTCGGACAAATGGGAGGATACATCATGGCAATTATCACCCGATGGAAAAATGCTGGTTCATGATGAGTGGAAGAAAGACGCGGCTGGGAAAGAATTCCTTTTATACCAGCTCTTGACTGCTGAAGGACAAGTATTAATCAACCAGCTTTCACTCAAAAAGGACGAATATATCGCTGGCTGGTGGGATAATCGTCACTTGAAAGTCTCCCGATGGATCAATCGGGAGATCATAGGGTTAACTTCCCTGGCTGTGATGGATATATTCACCGGCCAGCGAAGGGAGATTCCTGCCAATTTTCCGGGTTTTTACCGGTTCTATCCCTTCCTATTATTTAATCCGATCATATATGATCCAACCCTGACGCTTGTGGTTTACCCTCGCGAAACTGCTGCGGGTCCAGTCTTTGTGTTGAGAGATATCTTCAGAAAGAAGGATTTGACTCAAATATCCTCATTTCCCATCGATGCACCGAAGTGGTCACCAGAGGGCAAGCAGTTTGTTGTGGTTGGATATGTAGATATCCCAAAGGATGCAGGCGAATTCTTTCGTGTGACCCGCACGGGGAGTGTCACCCAATTGACCCATTTAGGTACGTATTACAATATCAATCGTTACAGTTGGTCGCCGGATGGGCGCTATATTGCTCTTTGGCTGGGCGATCCACAAGATGAGCAACTGGCAATCATGGACATGCAAACCCTGGAGATAACAAGTTATTGTATTCATTCGCAAGATCCGGATAATGCTCCTGAGCCGATCTGGTCGCCTGATAGCCGTCAATTAGTAGTGCAAAGCCGGGATAATAAAAATGAAGAACATGCCATATTGGTAGATATTGAGGAAGAGATTGCGGCCGAAATCGGTAAGGGATTGGGGCCTATTTTTTGGTTAAGGGCCGTTCCGCCAGTCTGGCTGACGGAGACCCCATGAAGCAGGACCATTGCTCTATGCTGTTATGAAGGCTACTAGCCCACGGAGGACAACCGCCTGGTGAGTGTGACCGCCAGCGGCCTGAGCGCCACCTTCGTGTACGATGGGGATGGCAGGCGAGTGCTCTCGCCTCCCCTGTGCCTCCAGGTTGCCGCCCTCTCCATTTGTGTTACAATCTCTCCCGTGCAGACCCCCACAATTCTCTTGGCCTCCAACTCCCCCCGCCGCCGCGAGCTCCTGGGCTGGACAGGTTGGAGCTTCATCCTTTACCCGCTGGAGATCGATGAGCAGCCGCTCCCGGGCGAAGAGCCGCGCGCTTATGTGCTGCGTCTGGCGGAAGATAAGGCGCGCTCCGCCGCAGGACGGGCGGAGCTGCAGCCTGGGACGGTGATCCTGGCAGCGGATACGATTGTTGCGGATGGTAGTGAACTGCTGGGCAAACCGGCCAACCGGGCCGAGGCCGAGGCTATGCTGCGTTCCCTGCGCGGCCGGCTGCACCAGGTCTTTACCGCCCTGGCGCTCTTCGACCCCCGGCGCGGCGCGCTCTTGCTGGATTGCTGCCGGGCGGATGTGCCCATGCGCAGTTACAGCGATGCGGAAATCCAGGCCTATATTGAAAGCGGCGACCCGCTGGATAAGGCCGGGGCGTATGCCATCCAGCACTCCGGCTTCCACCCGGTGGTTGATTTCCGCGGCTGCTACGCCTGCGTGGTTGGCCTACCGCTCTGTCACCTGGCGCGCTCATTGCGCAAGCTGGGGATCGAAGCACCGCACCCTATTCCGGCCCTATGCCAGGCCAATTTGGGCTATGACTGCCCGATCTACCAGAAAATCCTGGCCTGGGCGGATGAATGAACAGGATATAGACACAAGCTTTGCGTTGATTCGCCCCTCTCCACGGCCTGCCTTTCGGACGCGGACAGCCAGAACGAACACCCGCATCCCGCGGCGCGAATACGCGCATCTGAGGTTTAGTCAATGAAATATCGCTCTTTTTTAATACTGCTAGCTTTCTTACTGGCCGGTTGCACGGGCCTGAAGATCGGCCACACTCCCACCCCTCGGCCAACCCCCACCCCCCTGCCAACCCTGCGCAACCCACAGGTGCATACCACCCCTGCTCCCCAGGTGGAGGCGACAGCCCAGGCCTTCCTGGAGGCCTGGAAAGCAGAGAATTATGCCAGTATGTACGGCATGCTGGCCAAAGTCAGCCAGGATGCCATCACCGCTGAGGACTTCACCAAGCGCTACCAGGATACCGCTCTCAACCTGACCCTGCGTGAGCTACAATACGAAGTCCTCTCCACGCTGACCAACCCACTTTCCGCCCAGGTGGCCTACCAGGTGACCTTCAAAACCAGCCTGTTGGGGGATCTGACCCGCTCTATGGTGATGAACCTGGCATTGGAGAACGGGGCCTGGCGGGTGCAATGGGAAGATGGCATGATCCTGCCCGAGCTGCGCGGTGGCAACCACCTGGCGCTGGATCTCAAGACCCCAGCGCGTGCCGCCATCTACGACCGCAACGGGAATGCCCTGGTCACACAGATGGATGCTGTCTCGCTGGGTGTGGTGCCTTCCGATATCGGCGATGATGAAGGCAGGCTGCTGGCCGAGCTCTCCAAGCTGACCGGTCGTACCCCGCTGGAGATCAAGGCCCTCTACAATACCCAGCGCGGGGCCAACTGGTACGTCCCGATCGGCGAGGCACCGGCCCAGGAAGTTCAAGACCGCTATACTATCCTTTCCGGACTGAGCGGTCTGGTGATGCAAGAATTCAATTCCCGCTATTACTTCGACCAGGGCATAGCTCCCTATGTGACCGGCTACGTGCAGTTCATCCCCAAGGAACGCCTGGATGAGTTCAAGCGCCTGGGCTACCGCGGCGACGAAAAAGTGGGCATGTCCGGGCTGGAGAAGTGGGGGGAGACTCAGCTCTCCGGTAAGCGCGGCGCTTCGCTCTACGTGGTGGACTCCAAGGGTGGCATCGTTACCCGCCTGGTTCAGACGGATACCGAACCAGCCCAGGCCATCTATTCCACCATCGATAACCAGTTCCAGGAGCAGGTCAAGCGCGCCCTCTCCGGCTTTCGCGGGGCAATTGTCGTGATGGAGCGCGACACCGGGCGTATCCTGGCCCTCACCTCCTACCCCGATTTCGATCCCAATGCTTTCGAGCCTTCCAACTACAACAGCAGCTACCTGCTGCAGGATATCCTCCAATCCGAAGATCGCCCCCTGATCAACCGCGCCACCCAGGGTGGCTACCCGCTCGGTTCAGTGTTTAAGATCATCACCATGTCGGCTGCCCTGGAGAGTGGGTTGTATACTAAAGATACCACTTATAATTGCCAATACGAATTTACCGAGTTGCCCGGCTACGTGGGCGAAGATTGGACCAAGGCCAAGGGCTACAAGCCGAGCGGATTGCTGACTCTGCCTGAGGGATTGATGCGCTCGTGCAACCCCTTCTTCATGCACATCGGGCTGGACCTTTATCGCCAGAACCTGCCCAAAGCAGTTTCAGATCTGGCGCGCAGTTTCGGGTTGGGCAGCGCTACGGGGATCGGCGAGCTGGAAGAAGATGGCGGCAACATTCCCGACCCCCAAAACGAGGGGGATGCGGTGCAGATTGCCTTCGGCCAGAGCACCATGCTGGTCACTCCGCTGCAGGTGGTCGATTTCATCGCTGCCATCGGCAACGGCGGCACCCTCTACCGCCCGCAGGTTGTGGAGAAGATCACTGCCCCCGATGGGACCGCCTCATTCACCTTCAAACCTGAGGAGCGCGGTAAGCTGCCGGTCAAGCCAGAGAACCTGCAGATTGTGCGCGATGCCATGCGCAGTGTGGTGGAAAACCGGCGCGGCACAGCCTACTTCGTCTTCACCGGGCTGAACGTCACGATTTACGGCAAGACTGGCACCGCCCAGAACCCGGGCACCAAGCCCCACTCCTGGTTTGCCGGTTACACCGATTCTCCCCGCACCGATAAGCCAAACATTGCCGTGGTGGTTCTGGCGGAAAACTCCGGCGAAGGCTCCGAGATTGCTGCGCCGATCTTCCGGCGGGTGATTGAGCTGTATTACCAGGGCAAGCCGGGCCGGTTGTATGAGTGGGAATCGAGCTACTATGTGACGGTGACCCCCACCTCGCTCTACACCAACACGCCCATTCCTCCGCCAACGGATACTCCCACGCCAGAGATGACTCCAACGCCGATTCAATAGCCTTCTTAGGAGACTCTTTGGATCCAGAAACCCTGACCGGGACGGTCATCCGCCTGCAATCCGGCTTTTACACGGTGAAAACCGCCCGCGCCACCATCACCTGCGCCTTGCGCGGCCGCCTGAAACGCCAGACTGCCGGCACGCTGCGCGGCGACTTCATCGCCATCGGCGACCAGGTGCAGATTAGCCTGCTGCAAGATGGCACTGGCGTGATCGAAGAGATCCACCCGCGCGGCCGGGCGCTGGTGCGGCTGGCTCCCACGCCCAAGGGGGAATACCAGCAGGTCCTGCTGGCCAACCCGGACCAGGTGGCACTGGTGTTCGCCTGTACCCAGCCCCAGCCACACCTGCGCATGCTGGATCGCTTCCTGGTGATCTGCGAAAAGCAGGCCATCCCAGCCCTGATTGTAGCTAACAAAGTAGACCTGGTCGGATTGGAGCAGGCCAAGGCCATTTTCGGGCTGTATCCGCAGCTTGGCTATCCGATGATCTTCACCTCCGCCAGGAGCGGGCAAGGCCTGGTCGAGCTGAAAGAATACCTTCATAATCGCCTGACCGGGCTGGCAGGGCCTTCGGGGGTGGGCAAATCCAGCCTGCTCAATGCCATCCAGCCCCGGCTGGGGCTGGCAGTGCGTGAGATCAGCCAGGCGCGTGAGCGCGGCCGCCACACCACGGCAGTGCGCGAGATGTTCCCCCTGGAGGAGGGCGGCTTCGTGGTGGACCTGCCCGGCCTGCGCACCCTGGCGCTCTGGGATACCGAGCCAGAGGAGCTGGATGGCTACTTCCCTGAGCTGCGTCACCTGGTGGCCGAATGCCAGTTCAATGATTGCACTCACCTGAGCGAGCCGGGTTGTGCAGTGCGCCAGGCGGTGGAAGAGGGAAGGGTAAGCCAGGAGCGCTATGAATCCTACCTGCGGCTCCGCTTTGGCGAAGAGTAGAAGGGAAAAACTGCAAAAGCCACTCAACGCGCGTATAATGGAGTGTATCAGAGGAAGCCTCTGAAACCAGGTCCCACCCCGCAACCCGGACCAATGGTACTACGTACACAGGGTATAGACTTCCAAGGAGTTTTCATGAGCAACCAACCTGCACCTTCCCAGAAAGATTCCCTTACCGCACCGTTGAAACCAGGCCTCCTGCCTGACCTGGGGCCACTGACCAAGCCGCTTTCCTTGCGCGGTTGGCCAACGTGGGTGATCTACGCACTGGCAGTTCTGGGGATCATTTACATCCTCAATCCCGGAGCGGGATTTCTCGAATTCATCCCGGATAATATCCCGATCATCGGCAATATAGATGAAGGGGTGGCCTTCATGCTGGTATGGTATGGCCTGGTGGAGTATTTTGAGGGCCGCAAGTACCGGCAAACCCCGCCCCCTTCAGAACCAGAACAATAGATGTTGCTTTTTATAGCGGGTGATGAGCGGTATCCAGTTCATCCCTCATCCGGTATCCAACGCCCAATTCAGTTTGTATATATAGTGGGCGGTTAATATCTGGTTCAATTTTGTGCCGCAGGTTGCTGATGTTTACCCTGAGCAGACGGCCTTCTTCCCCAGCGTGAGTGCCCCATACTTTCTCTATGATCTGGTGATGAGTTAACACTTTCCCGGCATTTTGCATGAAAAACTGCAATAAGTCAAACTCCGTGGGTGTTAAGGCAATTTCCCTTTCTTCTAGTGTTACCCGCCGGCGGACAAGATCCATCTTTAACCTGCCGACCTGGTAAATGGCGTTATCAGTTGGCCCGGCTACCCGTCGCATCACGCCACGAATCCGGGCCAAAAGCTCTCCCATGCCAAAGGGCTTGGTCAGATAATCATCCGCGCCTGCATCCAGGGCGGAGATTTTATCCATCTCCCGGCTTCGCACTGATAAGATAATAATAGGAATCTGACTATACTGCCGGACTTCCCGGATCACATCGATTCCATCCATATCTGGCAGGCCCAGGTCGAGGATTAGCAAATCAGGATGCAACTCCAAAGCTTTTTCGATGGTTTGTTCGCCATTTTCAGCTTCTAGCACACTATGCTGATAAGCTAAAAGCGAGGCTCTCAAGAACTGGCGAATGGCTTTCTCATCATCTGCGACCAGAATTTTTAACGAGTTCTTTTTCATATCACCTGATTACACCCTCTGCGCACGGGTTGGTAAGGTAAATGCCACGGTGATCCCCTGGTCAGGGTTATTGCGAGCCCATATTCTTCCACCCTGAGCTTCAACAATGCCCTTGCAAATTGACAACCCTAATCCAGTACCCGTCACCTGGTTAGGGCGTTCAACTCGATAAAACTTATCAAAGACCCGCTCCAAATCCTCTTCCGGGATTCCCACACCCTGATCTGTAATACTCACTACCACAAAATCTCCTTGGGACTTGGCAATTATTTTGATCGCACTCCCAGGCGGAGAATACTTGCAGGCATTTTCAAGCACATTCACCAACACCTGTCCTGTTAAAACAGCATCCATATAGATTGCCGGTAAATCAGCCGGCACGTCAATATCCAATGGCCGGTTGCATAAAGAGGATGACATCTGATTGATCACGGCTCCAATCAGATCCTGCAGATCGCTCAGTTCACACCTGAGCTGAACAGCGCCAGCTTCCAGGCGGGTCATATCCAATAAATTTTCCACCAAACGATTTAACTGGTTGGCCTGATCAATCCCAGTATCAATCAAGTTGATTTTTGTCGCTTTATCCGGTTGGCTCATTTCCGGCAGATTGTGTTCTGACTCATACAATCCGGTCAAGACACCCGTGATTGTGGCAAGCGGAGTTCGAAACTGATGAGAGATGGAGTTCAACAACGCTGATTGTAACCGCTCCATCCTGCGTAGTGTCTCGGCCTGGACCGAATCTTCGGCAAACTTGGCACGTTCGATGGCTAAGGCCGAAAGGTTGCTGAAACCATTGAATAACAATCGCTGATCGGGCGTCATAAATTCGGTTAGGTCGATCAGATTGATCCCCAGAACACCAATCACTCCGCGGGCGGTTTTTAAAGGGGCATATCGCATCGCAGCCCCTGGAAGGGTTTCAGTTCCCCGCCCAGCCGGCAGGCCATTTTTAAAGGCCCATTCAGCAACGGCCAATTCGGATTCGTCTAGGACAAATCCTTGAGTTGCCTTTCTTTGTACCAGGTGGCCTTTTTCGGGCAACAGGACCACCACCTCGCGACTGAACATCTCTGCAATGTTCTTGACTACAATATCCAGCACTTGTTCCAAGGTGACTGCCCCCGTCAATTCCTGGCTGAGGCGGTTGATTGCTTGAGATTGACTCTCCCGTTTTTTCAGGGCTTCTACTTGATCTCGCAGCAATGAGGCCGAATTGCTGATAACTAACCCCACGATCAAAAGACCCAAAAACGTAAGCAGATATTGGGTATCATTTACCGCAAAACTGAACCGTGGATTCACCAAAAAAAAATCGAAGGCCAGGACACTGACTAAGGATACCAGGATGGATGGCCCGCGCCCTAAGAAAACAGCGGCAATCACCACAGCCACCAGATAAATCATCACCAGATTGGTGGCATCCAGGAATGGGCGAATGATCAGACCCACCAGGGTGGCGACCGCAACCAGGCCCAGGCTGGCAAAATAGTATCCAAAGGGGCGATGTGGCATCCGGCTTTGCATAGGAATTTTTTGCAAATCCCCTATATCATCACTAATCACATAAACATCCACCCGGCCACTCTTGCGGATAATCTCATCGCCTACAGATTGTTGAAACAGCTCCCGCCAGCGTGAGCGCAACGGTCTACCGGCGATGATCTTGGTAATATTGTGCTGGTGGGCAAAATTAATAATTTCATCTGCCGGGGATTGCCCCGAAATTCGATAAACATGCCCGCCCATTGCTTCTGCCAGTGCCAGGTTGCGCTGAATGCGGAGCCTGTTCTCAAGTGGCATATTGATGTGCCCAGGCGTTTCCACAAATAGCACATACCATTCGGCATTCAGGTCATCCGCCAAACGCCGTCCAGCGCGAACTAACCGTTCTCCTAAGGGGTGGGAGCTCAAACTTACCAGGATGCGATCTCCTGCCGGCCAGGGACCTGGAATGGCTTGGGCCTTCATGTAAGAACGCATTTGGTCATCTACTCGTACAGCAGCCCGGCGCAAGGCCATTTCCCGTAAAGCGGTCAGATTGCCCTTGCGGAAGAACTTTTCAATTGCCCTGGCAGCCTGGTCGGGAACATATACTTTCCCTTCCCGCAGCCGTTGCAACAGTTCATCGGTCGGCAAGTCCACCAGTTCAACCTCATAGGCCTCGTAAAAAGCTCTATCTGGAACTGTTTCTCGCACGCGCACACCGGTGATCTGCTGGACGACGTCGTTTAGACTTTCCAGGTGCTGAATATTCACTGTGGTATACACATCGATTCCGGCTGCCAGAATCTCCTCAATATCCTGATACCGCTTGGGGTGGCGCGAGCCCGGCACATTGGTATGCGCAAATTCGTCCACCAAAGCCAGTTGTGGTCGCCTGGCCAGCACCTCATCCAAATCCATTTCGGTCAATTGTATGCCACGATATTCCACTTGACGGCGGGGTAAAACTTCCAACCCCTCCAGAAGTTCTTCCGTCTCTTTCCGCTGGTGAGTCTCTACATAGGCGACAATGACATCCACGCCTTCCTTTTTACGCTGCTGCGCGGCTTCAAGCATCGCATAAGTTTTTCCTACACCTGCAACATAGCCCAAGAAAATTTTGAGTCGGCCACGCTTGTTCTGCTGGTCTTCGACCTGCATTTGGGCGAGGAGTTGATCAGGATCAGGGCGTTTCATGTTGCTCTGCATACGATTATTTTATCTCATCCAAGGCCAGATTAAGCTCCAATACGTTGACCCGCAGCTCGCCCAGAAATCCAAACTGCCGTTCGGTAGTATATCGGTCGATGAGCGTCTGCACACGCTCGAGTGGGATTCCTCGCAGGCGAGCCACCCGTGCGGCCTGATAGCGAGCCGCCGCCACACTGATATCTGGGTCCAATCCGCTGCCTGAAGCGGTGACCAGATCGACCGGGATGGGCAACTGGTTACCCGGGTCTGCCGCACGCAACGCGCCAATGCGATCGGAAACCTGTTTTTGCAGGGCTGGATTCAACGCCCCATAGTTGGTTCCGCTTGAAGCGGAGGCATTGTACGGGTAACCGCCAGTCGCTGAAAGCCGTCCCCAAAAATATCTGGGATCATCAAACTGCTGACCAATGAGCCGAGAGCCAACCACCTTTCCATTTTGGGTGATCAGGCTGCCATTGGCTTGCCCGGGAAAAATCATCTGGCCGAGTCCGATAATCAAGGCAGGATAAAGCAAGCCAGTGAGAATGGTCAGAAGGAAGAATAACAAGGTGGCGGTTTTGAGTTGTTTAAGCATGGAATTACCATTGTGACTTTCGTTTTGCAAGAGTGCCAAGGTTCGTCCTTTATCTAAGGCGAGGAATCATGAGCTTATTGCAGATGAAGGGCTACTAGCAGCAGGTCAATAAGCTTGATGCCGATAAACGGAGCAATCAGCCCGCCCAGGCCGTAGATCAACAGGTTGTCTCGCAGCAGCCTGGCTGCACCCACGGCCCTGTACGGAACGCCGCGCAGCGCCAGCGGGATGAGCAGAATAATGATCATGGCATTGAAGATGACCGCGGAGAGGATGGCACTCTCAGGCGTGGCCAGGTGCATAATGTTGAGGACGCCCAACTGTGGGTAGGTCGACGCAAACGCCGCCGGGATGATTGCAAAGTACTTGGAAACGTCGTTAGCAATGCTAAAGGTGGTCAGCGAACCACGGGTCATCAAGAGCTGCTTGCCGATCTCAACGATCTCGACCAGCTTGGTTGGATTGCTTTCCAGATCCACCATGTTGGCTGCCTCGCGCGCTGGCTGGGTTCCACTATTCATTGCCACGGCCACATCCGCCTGAGCCAGCGCCGGAGCATCATTGGTTCCATCACCGGTCATAGCTACCAATCTTCCACCCGACTGGTATTCACGGATGAGAGCCAACTTTTTTTCAGGCGTAGCCTGGGCTAGAAAATCGTCCACGCCCGATTCAGCAGCAATGGCGGCGGCAGTCAGTGGGTTATCTCCGGTGATCATCACGGTCTTGATGCCCATCCGGCGTAGCTGGTGAAAGCGCTCTCTCAACCCTCCCTTGACGATATCCTTTAAGTGAATGACACCCAAAGCGTGGTCACTGCGGGTGACAACCAGGGGTGTTCCTCCGCTTTGGGCGATCGCATCCACGGTATAGCGCAGCTCAGGTGGAACCTGACCACCTTGATCTTGCAGATAGGCAATCATGGTATCCGGTGCGCCTTTATAGATCGCCTGATGGTCGAATTCGACCCCGCTCATACGGTTTTGGGCAGAGAATGGAATAAAGTGCATCCCCTCGGGCATCACTTCGGATGGGCTGACAGAACGGCCGCGCAGGTTGTATTTCTCCTTCGCCAGAACCACGATCGAGCGACCTTCCGGAGTTTCATCCGCCAGCGATGCCAGCTGGGCTGCTTCAGCCAGTTCCTGCGGGCTGGTATCCCCGATCGGGATAAACTCTACCGCCTGCCGGTTGCCAAGGGTGATCGTACCAGTCTTGTCCAGCAGGAGCACATCCACATCCCCGGCTGCCTCAATCGCCCGCCCGGAAAGGGCGATCACATTACGCTGGATCAGGCGGTCCATTCCGGCGATGCCAATGGCTGAGAGCAGCCCGCCAATGGTGGTCGGGATCAGGCAGACCAGCAGAGCTACTAATACCGTGATGGTGATGGGTGTACCTCTACCTGCCACACTGACGCTGAAAATCGAATACGGCAGCAGCGTGATGCACACACCCAGGAAGATGATGGTAAAGGCTGCCAGTAGGATATTCAGAGCAATTTCGTTGGGTGTTTTCTGGCGTTTGGCACCTTCCACCAGGGAGATCATCCGGTCCAGGAATCCTTCGCCAGGTTTGGCGGTCACCCGGACTACCAGCCAGTCGGAAAGGATGCGCGTCCCACCGGTCACCGCCGAGCGATCCCCCCCTGATTCGCGGATCACAGGAGCCGATTCGCCGGTCACGGCAGATTCATCTACGGAAGCGATTCCATCAATCACCTCGCCATCAGCCGGGATGATATCCCCAGCCTCAACGAGATATTTATCTCCCTCTCGTAGCCGGGTCGAAGGGGTTATGGAGAAATTGGTGGGTCGTACACCGCTCACAAAAGTGCCTGTGAGCTTCTTGGCTCGGGTCTCCTGGCGAGTTTTTCGCAGTGCTTCTGCCTGAGCCTTGCCGCGCCCTTCGGCCAATGCCTCGGAAAAGTTGGCGAATAGTACTGTAAACCACAGCCAGATGGCGATAGCGCCAATAAAACCAGCAGAAGCTTCGCCTTTTCCAAACAGGGCTTGAATCCATAACCCACTCGTCAACATACTTCCGACTTCCACGACAAACATGACCGGGTTACGCACCTGCCCGCGCGGATCGAGCTTGCGGAACGCCTCGAGCAAGGCGCGTTGATATAATTCTCGGCGAATCAAAGGTCGTTTTCGGATAGAGTCCATCATATCATCCACCCATCATCATCAGGTGTTCAATCACTGGCCCTAATGCCAAAGCCGGGACGAAATTCAGCGCGCCGACCAAGACAATCACACCAATCAGCCAGGCAATAAAAAGGGCTGATGTGGTCGAGAGCGTCCCAGCGCCCACCGGCACGGTTTTTTTTGCAGCCAGCGAGCCGGCTAATGCCAGGGTGGGAACAACCAGCCAGAAGCGGCCAATCAACATGGCCAAAGCTCCAGTAAGGTTATAAAAGACAGTATTTGCGTTTATACCGGCAAAAGCGCTGCCGTTATTATTGCCCTGTGAAGTGTAGGCATAGAGGATCTCGCTAAAGCCGTGCGGTCCTGGGTTGAGAATGGAGCTTTGACCGGCGCTCACGGAAACTGCCACGGCGGTCAACCCTAGCACCGTCAGGGGCATGATGAGGATTAGCAATGAAGCCATCTTCATTTCATAGGACTCGATCTTCTTGCCCAGGTACTCTGGCGTGCGACCCACCATCAACCCGGCGACGAACACTGCCACAATCACGAAAACCAACATCCCATACAACCCAGAGCCTACCCCGCCGAAGATCACCTCGCCAAACATCATCATCGCCAGGAGCACCAGGCCGCCCAGCGGGGTATACGAATCGTGCATTGAATTAACCGATCCATTGGAAGCAGCCGTAGTGACAGTAGCCCATAATGCTGAATTGACCGGGCCAAAGCGCAGCTCTTTTCCCTCCATGTTTCCACCCGGTTGTGTAATACTGGCTGTTTGATCCACTCCCAGCTTTGTGAAGGCCGGGTTGCCGCTTTGTTCAGCCCAGACCGCCATCCCTAGCATAACCACCAGTACCATCAGCATGGTAGCCAGAAGTGCCCAACCCTGGCTGGTGTCACCGACCAACTTTCCAAAAGTGTAGCATAAAGCTGCCGGGATCAGTAAAATGGACAATGCTTCAATGAAATTCGACAGTGGTGTAGGATTTTCCAAAGGGTGAGCAGAGTTTGCATTGAAAAATCCACCACCGTTGGTTCCAAGCTGCTTGATTGCGACCTGGGATGCCGCAAGCCCAATGGCGATTGTTTGAGAGGTGATGGTCTGATTGTTTTGACCTGCTTCCGGTTGGATCAGGTGGGCAGTTATGCTGGGGGAGAAGGTTTGCACCACGCCCTGTGAAACGAGCACCATTGCCACTAGAACTGACAGTGGTAGCAGGATATAAAGGGTGCTACGCGTCAGGTCAACCCAGAAATTGCCCAGGTCGTGCGTATTGTGGCGGGTAAAGCCACGGATGAAAGCGACCAGGATGGCCATTCCGGTCGCAGCGGACACAAAATTCTGGACGGTCAGCCCGAGCATTCGTGTCAGATAGCTCAGAGTCGTTTCACCCCCGTAGCTTTGCCAGTTGGTATTGGTAACGAAGCTGACCGCATTGCTCAAAGACAGGTCGGGGGATACCGCCCCCATGCCCATAGGATTGAGGAACAGGAAGCCTTGAAATCTTTGCAGCAGGTATAAGAAGACAAATCCGATCAAGCTAAAAAGCAAGACAGCCACGGTGTAAATCTTCCAATCCATCTCATCAGTTGGATTCACGCCGGACAGGCGGTAGGTCAGCCGCTCCAAAGGAGCGATGACCGGGGTCAGAAAGGTACGCTCGCCCTGATATACCTTTGCCATATATAGCCCGAGGGGTTTGACCAGCAGAACCAGGGCCGCGAAATAGACAATGATTTGCATCCAACCAAAGAGTGTCATCCGAACTTCTCCGGTTTCAGCAATGCGACAAATAAGTAGACCAATATACCCAGGGCGAGCAGCCCAACCATCCAATATAAGGGTGCCATTTCTCCTCTCCTATAATTTTTCAAGAATTCGGATCAAACCCAAACAGGTGGCGAAGAAAAATAGAACAAGAAGAATGTAAAGAACATCAATCATATTCGTCTCCAGTCGCATCCTAATATACAACAATGGGTGTAAATCCAGCGTTAAGAAAAGAATGGTTATGGCGCCTGTAGATATTTCTGGTGGCATCCATTGATCAGTGGCTTACTCAGCGAGCACTGATCGAGCCGGAATCTCAATTGACCTGCATGATGTCGGTTGAGCGCATCCTCTGAGGCACAGAAGATTTGATACAATAGATGCATTCTTCTGCACGCGTTGTGCTCACGGAACGTCCCTTGAGCAGTACCCTGAAAGCGTGCTGCTCAAGGGAACCGAGCCAACTTTCTTGAACTACCAGTTTTGCCCACACTATCTTGCCAAGGAGAATTCCTATGCCGCTCACCTTTGATTTCCCATTCGAAAAACTGCAGACTTACACCGGGATCAACCCGCGTCCCAACGACTTCGATCCCTATTGGGACCGCGCCCTGGCCGAGATGAAAGCCCTCGATCCCCAGGTCAAGCTGGTCCGGGCTGAGTTCCAGGCGCCTGGCGCCGAGTGTTTCCACCTCTATTTCACCGGGGTGGGCGGGGCACGCGTGCATGCCAAGCTGCTGCAGCCCAAGAACGCCGCTCAGCCGCACCCGGCAGTGCTCATGTTCCATGGCTATACCGGCGATTCGGGCGATTGGTCCGATAAGCTGGGCTACGTGGGCCAGGGCTTTACCGTCGCCGCCCTCGATTGCCGCGGCCAGGGAGGCCTCTCGGAAGATAAAGGCGGCGTCTCAGGCAATACTCAGCACGGCCATATCATCCGTGGCCTGGATGACGCCCTGGCGGGCCATCCCGAAAAGCTGCTCTTCCGCCAGATTTTCCTCGATACCGCTGAATTGACCAGGATCGTCATGGACCTGCCGGGGGTTGACCCGGGACGCGTCGGAGCCACCGGCGGCAGCCAGGGTGGGGCGTTGACCGTGGCCTGTGTCTCGCTCGAGCCGCGCATCAAGCGGGCAGCGCCGGTCTTTCCCTTCCTGAGCGATTACAAGCGCGTCTGGGAGATGGACCAGGCTGAGCAGGCCTATGCCGAATTGAAAGAATACTTCCGCCACTTTGACCCGACCCACGAAAAAGAAGCCGCCATCTTCGAGAAGTTGGGCTATATCGATATCCAACACCTGGCCCCGCGCATCCGCGGCGAGGTGTACTGGCCAATCGGCCTGATGGATACCATCTGCCCACCCTCCACCCAGTTTGCTGCCTATAATAAAATCACTGCCCCCAAGTCAATGGTCATCTATCCGGATTTCGGCCATGAAGGCCTGCCCGGGGTGAATGATAAGATATTCAACTTCCTGATGGCGCTCTGACCTGCCCAAAGGCAATTGGGACTGGACCTTCTATCATGCAACCCCTCTCTGGTAAAGTAGCCATCGTCACAGGTTCCGGGCGGGGAATTGGACGGGCAATTGCACTGGCTTTTGCAGGGGCTGGTGCATCCATCTGTTGCGCGGCGAGGACATGGGAGCAGATCAACGCAACCGCATCCACGATCGTGGAATCAGATGGCCAGGCATTTGCCTGTCTCGTAGATGTGACATCCGAAGCAAATGTTCAACGGATGGTTCGGGAGACCGTCGAGCGGTTTGGCGGCCTGGATATTCTGGTGATCAACGCCGGCGTCGATCTAGACCCGCATCCCGTAGAGCAAAGCCGCACCGAGCTGTGGAAGCAGACCCTTGAGACCAACCTGACCGGAGCCTATTATTGTGCCAAAGCTGCCATCCCTTATCTACGTCAACGCGGCGCGGGCAAGATCATCACCATCGGGTCTGGGCTGGGGCACCAGGGCTATCCTGGAAGTGCTGCCTATGCCTGTTCGAAGGCCGCTTTGTGGATGCTCACCCGCATCCTGGCCCAGGAATTGATCGGTGACAATATCAGCGTCAACGAGCTGATCCCCGGCCCGGTGACCACAGCGTCGTCATCGCTGGATCCGCAGCATAGCGTCATAGGAAAATACCCCGGCGAATGGAAGAAGCTTCCCGAGGATGTCGTCCCGCTGGCACTTTTTTTAGCGACCCAGCCGGATTGCGGTCCAACCGCCCAGAGTTTCAGCTTGATGCGGCGTGAAAGATAAATCTGCGCCGTTCGATTAAAGTGACATTGAGAGAACTCGATCTACAAGGCCGCCCGGCCATCCCGCCACTCAGCCCCTTCCAACAGTACCGGGGGCTGCTCAACCGCTACCTGAGGCCGCGCCTGGCCCAGGTGTTGGGGATGGCCGTGCTGCTCCTGGTTGGCATTGCCCTGCAACTGGTGAACCCACAGGTCATCCGTTATTTTCTGGATACCGCCCAATCAGGTGGCGCCCCTCGCAGCCTTATGTACGCAGCCGGGCTGTTCATTGCGTTTGCCATCCTGCAGCAGGCCCTGGCCCTGGCCGCCAACTTAACCAGCCAGAATGTGGGCTGGTCGGCCACCAACCATCTGCGGGCCGACCTGGCGCTGCACTGCCTGCGCCTGGATATGACTTTCCACAAGCAGCACACCCCCGGCGAGATGATCCAGCGGGTGGATGAGGATGTCACCCAACTCGCCAATTTCTTCTCACAATTCACGGTACGCGTGCTGGGCAATGGCCTGCTCGTCCTGGGCATCCTGATCTCACTCTCCCGCGAGAATCCCTGGCTCGGCCTGGGGATGGCACTCTACACTGGCCTGACCTTGCTGGTGCTGAGCGCCATCCAGGAGCTCTCCATCTCGCGCTGGGCGGCTGCCCGCCAGGCCAATGCCGAGCAGTACGGCTTCCTCGAGGAGCATATCTCTGGAGCGGAGGAAATCCGCGCCGCCGGGGCTGAGCCTTACGCCATGCGCCGGCTATACCAACAGATGCGCGCTTACCTGGAAAAAACGCGCGCTGCCTTCGTCATCAGCAATCTGACCTCCAACCTGACCAACCTGGTCTTTGGCTTGGGCTTTGCCGCCGGGCTGGCGCTGGGGGTTTTCCTTTACACCCGCGGCCAGGCCACCCTGGGCGCTGCCTACCTGATCGTTTACTACGTAGGGATGCTCTCTGACCCCCTGCAGAACATCCGCGAGCAGGTCCAGGACCTGCAGCAGGCCACCGCCAGCATCCAGCGTATCCAGGCTTTGTTCGTTCTTCAGCCGCAGGTGACCGCATCGGTCGGTCAGGCCACCTCCCTGCCCCGGCAGGCACTCTCCGTTGCTTTCAGCGATGTATCATTCCATTACGAAGAAAACGAGAACGTTCTGGAGGGTGTCTCCCTCGAGATTCCAGCCGGGAGGGTGCTGGGAATCCTGGGACGCACCGGCAGTGGTAAATCCACACTCACCCGCTTGCTATTCCGTTTCTATGACCCCACCCAGGGCGCCATCCGCCTGAATGGTGTGGACCTGCGCCAGGTCGCTCTTCCCGAACTACGCCAGCGGGTGGCTATGGTCACCCAGGATGTGCAGCTCTTCCAGGCTACTCTCCGGGAGAACCTGACCCTGTTCAACCCACGCATCCGCGACGACCAGATCAACCAGGTGCTCAAGTCTTTGTTCCTCTGGGATTGGGTGCAGTCTCTACCAAAAGGGCTGGATACCATCCTGGCAGCCGGGGGGCAGGGCCTTTCGGCTGGCGAAGCCCAGCTCCTGGCCTTCGCGCGGGTCTTTTTAAAAGACCCTGGGCTGGTGATCCTGGACGAAGCCTCGGCGCGCCTGGACCCAGCCACCGAAGCGCTGGTGGAACAGGCGGTCGATCGCCTGTTCCAGGGCCGGACGGCGGTGGTGATTGCCCACCGGCTGAAGACGGTGCAACGCGCCGATAACATCTTGATTCTTGAGGAGGGCCGGGTGGTCGAGTACGGCGCCCGCCAAGTACTGGCCAGTGATCCGGGCTCGCGCTTCTACCACCTGTTGCAAACCGGGTTGGAGGAGGCCCTGGCATGAGCTCGAACAGCGCCCTTTCACTCCAAACGCTCAAGACCTTGGACTTCAACCTGCGCATCATCCAGTACCAGGTCTGGGCGTTCGCCATCCACTCGCTGTTCACCATCCTGGTCTTTGGCTTGCAGGTGGCGCCGGGCTGGATCGTCAAATCGGTGTTCGATACCATCAGCGGTGAGGCACCCGCTCCTACCAGCGCCTTCCTGGGCGCCCAACCGCTCTGGTGGTTGATCAGCCTGTATGTGCTGGTCGAGTTGGCCCGCCTGTTCCTTTCATTCGGTTCCGAGTGGTATGGGTGGACATTCCGCTTTGTAGCATCCGCACTGATCCGCAGCAACCTCTTCGCCAGCATCCTCCGCCGCCCGGGCGACCAGGCCCTGCCGGTCTCCCCTGGCGAGGCCATCAACCGCTTCGAACACGATGTCGCCGAGGTTACCGACTTCCCCACCTGGTTGCCGGACCAGTTGGGCAAGTGGATTGCAGCCATCATCGCCGTGGTGATCATGGCCCACATCAACCTGACCATCACCCTGGTCATCTTCGTGCCTCTCATCAGCGTGATCGTCCTCACCCGCCTGGCCTGGGGGCGCATCCTCACCTACTACCAGGTCAGCAGTCGGGCTGGGGATGCGGTCTCGGGCTTTCTGGGCGAGGTCTTCGGAGCAGTTCAGGCGGTCAAGGTCGCCAATGCCGAAGAGGATGTCACTCGCCATCTTGCTGAGCTCAATGAGACCCGTCGTCGAGCGCAGATGCGCCTGGAGCTGTTCCGCGGGTTGCTCGAATCACTCAATTCAAGTGTGGTGACGTTCGGCATTGGCGTCATGCTGCTCCTGGCTGGCCAGGCCATCACCAGCGGCCGCTTCACGGTGGGTGATTTTGCGCTCTTCGTCAGCTACCTGTGGTTCACCACCCAGGTGCCCTCCGAGCTGGGTACTTTCTATGGCGACTACAAGACGCAGGAGGTCTCCATCGAGCGCCTGCTTGAATTGGTCCACCCTGAGCAGAGTGAAGCGCTGGTGAAAGTCCACCCGGTCTACGAACGCGGTCCGTTCCCAGTCCTGGCTTTCCCCGAAAAGGCTCCCGGAGACCAGCTCGAACTGTTCGAAGTGCGCTGGCTGAGCTATCATTTTCCCTCTCCGCAAGCAGAAACTGACGGGCGCGGGTTTGAGGATATCAGCTTGCGTGTGGCGCGCGGCAGCCTGGTGGTCATCACCGGCCGGATCGGTTCCGGCAAGTCAACCCTGGTACGGGTGCTGATCGGCTTGCTCCCCCGGCAATCCGGGCAGATTCTATGGAACGGCCAGCCGGTCGATCAGCCGGAGGTCTTCCTCCGCCCGCCGCGCTGCGCTTATACGGCCCAGGTACCACGCCTGTTCAGCGATACCCTGCGAGCCAATATCCTCCTGGGATTGCCCGAGGAACAGGTCGATCTGCCAGGTGCCCTTCATCTGAGCGTACTGGAGCCTGACTTGGTCGCCCTGGAAAAAGGTCTGGATACCCTGGTCGGTCCCCGGGGCATCCGCCTCTCCGGCGGGCAGGTGCAGCGGGTAGCGGCGGCGCGCATGTTCGTACGCCAGCCAGAGCTCCTGGTGTTCGATGATCTTTCCAGCGCGCTGGATGTGGAAACCGAGCGCCTGCTCTGGGAACGCATCGAGGAAAGGCGCCGCGCCTCGCCTGGCGGGCTTACCTGCCTGGCCATTTCCCACCGCCGAGCTGCCCTCCGCCGTGCCGATTGGATCCTGGTGCTCAAAGATGGCCGGGTTGAAGCTCAGGGCACCCTGGAAGAACTGCTGGAAACCAGCCAGGAAATGCAGCGCCTGTGGAAAGGCGAACATGAAAGCTCGGGGGGTGCCTACCAGCAACAACAACTCTGAGTTCAAAAAGTCCTGCTATATCGTTCTTTTTTCAGAACCAATCCCGGTGCTAAAATAGTAACATGAGGTTGCGTTGGCTGTTCTGGTTGTTGGTGATTACCTTTTTGTCGGTGGTCATCAGCCGTCTGGCCGAGGTACAGAAGCTGGTCGAGGTGCTGGCGCGTGGCCAGTGGCAGTGGGTGTTGGTCGCCGCGCTGTTCCAGATCCTGTTTTATATCCTATTCGCCGCCCTGTACCGATCAGCGTTCGATACGGTCGAGGTGCACAGCAGCTTGCCAGACCTTCTGCCTCTTACTTTCGCCTCCGTTTTCATCTCGGTTGCGGCTCCCTCCGGGGGGGCCAGCAGTGCCGCTTTGTTCGTAGATGATGCCAACCAGCGTGGTGAATCGGGTTCACACGCACGGGTAGGAACGCTCCTGGTGCGGATTGTCGAATCCAGTGCTTTCCTGTTGATCCTGCTGGTTGGCACAATTTATCTGTTCCGCATGCATGACCTGACCTTCTACGAAATCCTGTGGGCGCTGCTGCTGCTGGCATTCATCGGCGGGCTGAGCGTCCCACTGCTGCTGGGATTGTGGCAACCCGATTGGTTGCGCCGACTCTTGGCCTGGGTGCAACGCACCACCAACCAGCTGGCAGGCTGGCTGAAGCGCCCTCATTTCCTGTCTGAGGATTGGTCCCTAAAAAACGGCGAAGAATTCACCGAGGCCGCCCTGGCCACCGCCACCCACCCGAGTCGACTGGGGCGGACGGTTACCATTGCGCTGGCGATGCACCTGATCAACTTGACCAGCCTGCACTTCGTCTTCCTGGCCTTTCACCAGCCAGCAAATCCAGGGATACTGGTGGCCGGTTTCTCGATGGGCGTCCTGTTCTGGATTATCTCGATGACCCCCCTGGGAATCGGCGTTGTCGAAGGTTTGATGACCCTGATGTTCACCTCGCTGGGTGTGCCGGTGGAACGAGCGGCTATCATCGCCCTGGCATTTCGAGGATTGAACTTCTGGTTGCCGATGGTCATTGGTTCTGTGCTACTGCGCCGGCTGCGAACCTTTCAAGGGGCTAAGCCCATCGCCAGCGAAAGAACTGGTGTGCATCTGGTTGCTCTCCTGGCTGCCTTGTTGGGTGTGATTGACCTGCTTTCGGCGGTTACCCCCAGCATGGCAAACCGCCTGCACACCCTGGAACGTTACTCCCCCTTTGGCATCACGCACGGAGGCCATCTGACCTCTGCATTGGCTGGCTTTGCCCTGCTGGTTCTATCCATTCACCTTTGGAGAGGCAAGCGGGTGGCCTGGCTGCTGGCAGAAATGGTGCTGCTCATCACCTTTGCCAGCCACCTGCTGAAAGGGCTGGATTACGAAGAAGCCCTGCTCTCCGCCGCCCTGGCCGGCTGGTTGTTCTACCTGCGCCCGCACTTCCATGCCCGTTCCGATCCGCCCTCCATCCGACAGGGCCTGGTGACTCTGGTGGAGGCGCTGGCTTTCACCTTGGTTTACGGTACCGCCGGCTTCTACCTGCTTGACCGACATTTCAAGGTCAGCTTCGGCCTGTTGGATGCCGTGCGGCAGACGATTGTCATGTTCATTGCCTTCTACAATCCGGGATTGGAACCAATCACTGGCTTCGGGCGCTACTTTGCCGGGTCGATTTACATCGTGGGCATCACGACTTTGTCTTATGCCTTCTTCATGCTGGTACGGCCTGTTCTGGTGCACGGCGCAGCCAAATCCGAGGATCGAAAAAGAGCACTTTCCATTGTAGAAACCTGGGGACATAGCGCCCTGGCCCGCCTGGCACTGCTCGAAGATAAGGTTTATTTCTTCAGCCCGGGGGACTCCCTGGTGGCCTATGTTGTCAAGGGTCGCATTGCGCTCACCCTGGGAGATCCCATCGGTCCGTCGGATGATTTTCCGGCCTGCCTGGCCGCTTTTGCTGATTTTTGCTCGAAGAACGATTGGCAGCCAGCCTTTTACCAGGTCCTGCCGGATCGTTTGGAAATCTACAAATCCCGGGGATACGGGCTGCTATGCATCGGGCAGGAAGGTATTGTGGATCTTTCTACCTTCACCCTGGCCGGGGGCGAGAATAAAAACGTGCGCACCTCGGTCAATAAAATGGGCAGGTTGGGCTACCGCACAGAGGTATTGGATCCTCCTCATTCCTCAGAGCTGCTGAGAGAGCTGCGCTTGATCAGCGATGAGTGGTTGACTGTCATGCACGGCAGCGAGAAACGCTTCTCGTTGGGTTGGTTCGATGAGAATTACCTGAACAGCGGGCCAGTGATGGTCCTTTATAATCCAGAAGGGCAGATCGATGCCTTCGCTAATATCATCCATGAATATCAGGCCAGCGAGGTCACTATCGACCTGATGCGCCACCGCCACGCAGCGGATAAGGGTCAGATGGACTTCCTCTTTGCTTCTCTCTTGCAATGGGCAAAAGAAAAGGGCTATGCAACCTTCAGCCTGGGATTGAGTGCCCTGGCTGGAATCGGGGAAAATCCGAGCGACCCGGCCGTTGAGCGTGCTCTGCACTACATCTACGAGCATGTCGACCAGTTCTACAATTTCAAGGGCTTGCACAGTTTCAAAAATAAATTCCATCCTGCCTGGGTGCCGCGCTACCTGGTTTATCCCAACCTGGCTGCCCTGCCGGCTGTGACGCTGGCTATCATCCGCGCCGATTCCGGCGATGACATCCTGGGTGGTTACCTGAGGCACTCTTGATGAGTAAAATGAACAATCGAGAGAACTTCCTGCGCACCCTGAACTTCAACCACCCTGAACGGGTGCTGAGTGAGTTGCCGGTTTATACCCTCAAGTACCTGGGGCACGATCACGAAGGTTTCGCCGGGGGCGGCGATGACAGCCCCACCGGCTCCCGCTGGGTCGATATCTGGGGCACCGAATGGCATAAAATCCAACCCGGTGTGATGGGCCTCCCCAGCCATTGCCCACTGCAAAAACCGGAAAACCTCAAGACCTATCCCTGGCCTGACCCCGATGATGAGCGCCTGTGCTCCCAAATTTATCGCATGGCGAGCCAGTATCCCGGCGGTGACCAGCTCCTGGGCGCTTCGCACCGCGACACGCTGTGGGAGAAGGCCTATATGCTGGTCGGGATGCAGGACATGATGATCTATTTCCACAGCGAGCCGGCATTTGCTCACGAAGTGCTGCACCATATCATGGATTTTCAACTTGGGATGGCCAGGCATTACCTGGAAGCCGGCATCGAGTTCATCCAGCTGGGAGATGACCTGGGCACGCAGACCGGACCGCTGCTGGGGCCGCGCATTCTCCGGGAGTTCCTGGCTCCAGAATATCTACGCCTGTTCCAGCTCTACCAGGCCCATCGCATCCCGGTTTGGTTCCACTCCTGCGGCAACCTGGATGCTGCCCTGGATTTCTTCCTGGAGCTGGGGGTGAAAGTGCTCAATCCAGTTCAGGCCACCGCAAACGACCTGGAGCAGGTGCGCAAGCGCACCCAGGGACGCATGGCGCTGCACGGCGCGGTCAGCTCAGCGACGATCATGGAAGGCCCGCCGGAGCGGATTGTGCAGGAGGTCCGCCAGCGGATTTGGCAGCTCGGCCAGCAAGGCGGATACCTGTGCGCCCCAGACCAGGGTATGCCCTATCCCCAGCCTCACCTGGCTGCCTTTCACCAGGCGGTTGAGCAATATGGCTGGTATCCGCTCCAACCGCCGTAACAAGGAGGGGCAGAGAATTCACGAGATGAAAAGGAAAGGTAGGAGCTTTATATGGCCAAGTATCCCGATAAAACTGCCCTTTTAGAAGCCATTCGCACTGAGCACCAGCGATTGGAAATAAAGTTCGCCGGGCTGACCCCCGAGGAGATGATCCGTCCGGAGGCAATGGGAGAGTGGTCCGTCAAGGATATCCTGGCTCACCTGGTGGATTGGGAACAGCGCTTCATCGATTGGTACCATGCCGGTCAGCGCGGTGAGATTCCCCAAACTCCGGCCCCCGGGATGACCTGGCGTGAACTGCCCAGGCTGAACCAGCAGGGTTTTGA
>Ga0315268_10000276_pt1 | contig 59343 bp, 56 predicted proteins | sample C1_top_MG_FD_204535 | JGI IMG/M metagenome (GOLD analysis project Ga0315268, IMG submission 204535) | Sediment microbial communities from Yellowstone Lake, YNP, Wyoming, USA - C1_top | ecosystem: Environmental > Aquatic > Freshwater > Lake > Sediment | place: USA: Wyoming | collected 2017-08-01 | reverse complement strand
CCAGCAAGGGTCGTAGGAATTACAACCCATTCAATCCCCCGCAACCACGTCGCCGCTGCGAAGCCTGCGATATCCGTAGTAGCTCCGCCACCAATGGCTACTAGCAAATCGCTACGCGTGAATCCAGACGCGCCTAAATCATTCCAGAGCGATTCCAGAGTGGTTACATCTTTGCCGAGTTCGCCATCCGGAATTTCGAAGACATGGATCTCAGAACCTTCAACATTAATGGCTTGAATTCGTGATCTCATCGCAGAGGAGACTATTACGGCAACACGAGTACGCCCTGCGATTATGACGCCGAGCTCCTCTTGCCAGTTGCACCCGATGAGAACCTCATACTGATGCTCGGCATCGACGTGAATCTTATGCATCAGGGACTCACTTTCAGAAGTATTTCCTTGGCAATTTCTTCAATACTTCGGCTCTCAACTTCTATTTTAAAAGTAGATAGAGCTTCATAAATCGGTCTTCGAACTTCCATCAGGCTCTGCCACTGTTGTCTCGGGTTATTTAGCAGCAATGGCCTGTCTCGGTTGAATCCAATCCTTGGAGCAGCAACTGCCAGTGATACATCCAGGAAGATCACCGCGGTACCACTGCTTCTAATTGAGTCTGCCACAGATGGTGTCAGGACTGCCCCTCCACCAAGCGAGAGAACACCATCTTCTTTATCCAAAGCCTTACAGCAAATCCGTTCCTCCACTTGCCGGAAATATGGCTCGCCATCATCAATAAAAATTTGCGAGACACTCTTTCCTTGGTCGGCCTCGATCAGTGTGTCAGTATCGGCGAAGTCGACGTCCAGCATCTTGGCAAGTGAGCGACCAATGCTGGTTTTGCCTGCACCAGGTGGCCCGATTAAAACTACACGCGGCGTCATTGATTTATTTGAATCGCAGATTCTTCAGATACGACTCGTAATTCCGACGAGTTTCACCGACACTGTCCCCGCCGAATTTCTCTAATACAGCCTCGGCTAATACAAGGGCAACCATTGCCTCCGCAACGATTCCTGCAGCAGGTACTGCGCACACGTCGGAGCGTTGATTGATCGCTTTGGCGCTCTCACCCGTTGCTACATCGACGGTATCTAACGCCTTGGGCACCGTAGATATTGGCTTCATCGCCGCACGGACTCGTAAAATTTCCCCGTTGGTCATACCACCTTCAGTACCACCGGCCCGATCTGTGCGTCGATGGATAAGTCCATCCGATCCAATTTCAATCTCATCATGGGCAACCGAGCCACGCCTTGTCGCCGAGGTGAATCCATCGCCAATCTCAACGCCTTTGATCGCTTGAATCCCCATCATGGCCGCAGCTAAGCGTGCATCAAGCCTGCGGTCCCAGTGCACATAAGACCCCAGCCCCGGTGGAAGATTGAATGCTAAAACTTCAACTACTCCTCCTAATGTGTCGCCATCAACACGCGCCGATTCAATCTCGGCGACCATGGCCGCACTTGTAACAGGATCGGTGCAACGGACTGAGTCTTCATCAATTCGCGGTTGATCTTGTGCAGTAGGCAAGGCGAATGAGTCCGGTAATCGCACTGAACCAATGGAGAGAACGTGGCTAACCAGGGTTACTCCAATACTTTGCTCCAGAAAATTCCGCGCTACCGCGCCGAGTGCAACACGGGCCGCAGTTTCACGCGCGCTTGCCCGTTCCAAAACCGGCCGGGCATCCTCGAGATCATATTTCTGCATTCCTGCAAGATCGGCGTGACCAGGCCTTGGTCTGGTGAGGGGCGCATTGCGTGCGAGGCCTTCAAGTTCACTAGTAGGAAGAGGGTCCGCCGACATTACTTTTTCCCATTTGAGCCATTCGGAATTTCCAATTTGAATTGCGATAGGCCCGCCCTGACTGAGACCTAAACGAATTCCACCCAGAATTGTGACTTTGTCAGCTTCGAAATTCTGACGAGCACCGCGCCCAAAACCCAATCTCCGTCGACGCAATTGAATATCAATGTCTTCTGTTGTCACGGATACAGAGGCAGGCATTCCCTCCAAAATTGCGGTTAATGCCTGACCATGGGATTCCCCAGCTGTTAACCAACGCATGTGCTTATTGTGGCAGAGAAGTGGCTCTTCTCGTCGCAATCTATGGCTTCATAGCCGCCAAACAGGCCGTACGAAGAACGGGGGCAAGAATTGCACGTTGAACCTTTTTGCCCGTCATCAACTCAACCTGATCAATGCCTTGATGTACAAGCAGATCGAGGCCATCAATTCCAAATCCCTTCAATGCGCGCCATTTACTCAGCAATTTTGTAGGCCACGGATTGTAGAGAGCCTCAAAGAAAGTGCCTTGAACATCTCCGTCCAATTTTTCGGAATAGCTATCTGCCACTCCTGCTGGAGTGGCATTGATGAGGAGATCGGCTGGCATGAGATCGGCGCCCCATGACGCAAACTCCAGATTCGACAACAGAACCGCTTTCCGCATTCCCGCCTCGCGTTCTGCGGACCGATGAATAATCCTGATCGTGCGGTTCGGTGCATCACACGCAGCCGCCGCAGCTCTTGCGGTAGCGCCCGAGCCCAGAATGACCACAGTATTGAAACTCGTCACCCCATTTGCAAGAAGAGTTTGCGTGAAGCCGTTGACATCAGTTGACAGCGCTCGCCAACCGCGCGGTGAACGAATGAGGGTATTAGCAGAATTAATGCGAACGGCAAGTTCATCGACTTCATCGGCTATCGAAAGGATTTCCTCCTTCAAGGGCATGGTCAGAGAGAGCCCGGTCCACGTTTCGTCGAGACTAGATACAAAATCCCTCAACTTCTCAGGTTGCATCTCAATTGCCTGATACTGACCGTATACACCCAACTTCTCATATGCGGTGCGATGCAAAACTGGAGAGAGCGAATGGGAAATAGGAGACCCTAAAACAGCGCCGCGAATCATGATTTCTTCCCAAAGGCTCCAGCAGCTAGATTTTTCTCATACTCAGTTTTCCAAGTTAGGAACTCCCCGTTTGAGTCGGTAAATCTAGTATCTCCTGGTTTGACCGTAATGAAGTAGATCCAGTTGCCGGATACTGGATGAAGCGCTGCATCCATAGCCGCACGCCCAGGATTATCTATCGGCCCAGGAGGCAATCCGTAATGAAGGTAGGTGTTATACGGAGAAGCAATATGTGTTGCGTCCGTGCTCAGAAAGACCTGGCCACGGGTTCGAGTTATATAATGCACCGTTGTATCTAGTTGAAGTTGCATTCCAATCGTCAAACGATTTCGAATTACTTGAGAGATTTTCCCAAAGTCCGAAGGATCGCCTTCGGCTTGAACCAACGAGGCAATCGTCAATAGTTGTTTCGGCGAGAAACTTCCCGAGCCTGCCGAGATACCCGAATTTATCGCCTCCACTCCGAATCGATCCATCATGGTCTGCAAAACAGTCAGAGCGCTGGTTCCACGGGCAAAACTGTATTGTGCGGGAAAAAAGACTCCCTCTAGCCCCGTATAGCCTTCGGGATAAATTCCGTCGATTCCAAAACCTGCAGGAAATCTGAGTCTTCGTACGGCCTGATCAAGCTCACTCTTCGTAAATCCTTGAGCTATAAGTTGAGCAAATATTTCATCAGTCCATGCGCCTTCGGGAATGCGGATGAGGTTGGTAATCCGCTTTGTGTCTAGCAGTTGAACCAGGGCCTCTTTAGCCGGAATGTGCTGGTTAATGCGATGAGAACCCGGGGCGATGTTTGAAGAGTGAGAATCCGTGACTGCCACGGAATAAAAGGCACCATAGGACTTCACTACGCCTTTAGTGACTAGAATTTTTGCGATTGCTGAACCAGTAGCACCTTCAGGTACGTCGACAATCACCTCGGCCCCTGGTGAGCCAGTGGCATAGTCAGGGTTGGCACCGATATGGCTTCGAACCAAATAAATGCCACCCGTGATCATCAGAATGCTGGTGAATGCGGCAAGAAGTCGGAGTGCCGCGTTTTTATTCACCGGACTCACGCTTCGCTTTTGATTTTTCCAAATCCATCGCCATTTCTAAGATCGCCACTGCAGCAGCTTGGTCAATCGCAGATTTAGATTCACGTGCAGACCTCCCCGCCTCTCGCATCGCTCTCTGGGCAGAAACTGTCGAGAGCCTTTCATCAATCATGACTACATCCAGATCAAATCGCTCGCGCAGTGCGGCGGCAAATAGTTCCGCTTTGGTTGTCGAATCGCTTTCGTGTCCGGCTAGATGAACTGGTCGTCCAACATAGACACACACAGGTTCATACTCGGCAAGTAGATCGAAAATTCGATCCCAGAGGTCTTCCTTCTTTGCCTCAAGAGTGAGAACAGGTGTAGCCAAAATAGAATCTTGGTCACTCACGGCCACTCCGATTCGAACATCACCAAAATCGAATGCGAGTCGCCGCCCTCTTTTCACGGTTATTCACCAGCAATGGCTGAAACAATTGCATTGAGTGCGATTTGAGATTTAGTGGGATCGACTCCCCCGCCTTGCGCGAAATCGTCCTTACCGCCGCCTCCACCGCCCAGGGCAATTGAACCGAGTTTGACGAGTGCACCGGCTTTGACCCCGGCTGCGCGAGCACCATCGCTGGCTGCCACTACCAAAATCGGTTTGCCTTCACTAACGCTGATCAACGCAATGACGGAATTAGCGACACGATTGCGAAGATCAAGAGCAATCTTGCGAAGATCCTCGCCAGTTATTCCGTCACCTAGTTTTGTAGCGATAACGGCGAAGTCCTTTACCTGCTTTGCTGAGGAAGCAATTTCTGAAACTTGGCTCATGGCCTGTGCCGAACGCAGGCTTGCCAGTTCCTTTTCAATGTCCCGCAATCTGCTAACCAAGTCAGAGATTCGCTCTGGCAATTCTTCTGCACGCGCGCCTTTGATGATTTCAGTCAGGGAATTCAATAGCAGGTGCTCGCGCGCCAGGAAGCGATAAGCATCCGCACCTACAAGCGCCTCAACTCTTCGAACCCCAGCGCCGATGGATGACTCGTTGAGCAATTTCACGACTCCGAGCTCTCCGGCGCGACTGACATGGGTTCCACCGCAAAGTTCGCGGGCCCAATCTCCCACGCTAACAACTCTGACCACATCTCCGTACTTCTCGCCAAAGAGAGCCATGGCGCCTACTTTTTTCGCTTCCGCCTGAGACATGGACTGGGCCGTCACTTCCCAGTTCTCCAACAGCAAAGTATTTACCCGAGATTCGACATCATTGAGTACAGATTGCGGAACTGCTCCAGTAGCCGGAAAATCAAATCGGAATCTGCCGGGTGAGTTTTCCGAACCGGCCTGTGTTGCCGTTTCACCAAGGATCTCGCGAAAAGCTTTGTGGACCATGTGCGTTGCCGTATGCGCCCGCGAGATAGCGTGGCGGCGCTCGATATCAATCTCCGCGTGAGCCTGCGTTCCAACCTCGACCGAGCCGGTAAGAACACGGCCGCGGTGGATGGAGACTCCTGGCACTGGGGATTGCACATCGTCAATCTCAATCTTTGCGCCGTTGCTTAAGGTGATGAATCCGCCATCAGATAGTTGACCGCCGCCCTCTGCATAGAACGGGGTACGGCTCAGAACAATTTCAACCTCTTCACCCTCCGGAGCAGAAGTAACGCCAACACCATCGACGAGTATCGCTGAGATCTTTGCATCGGATTCTAGATGTGTGTATCCGACGAACTCCGTGCGTCCTACAGCATCGGCAATATGCCGGTATTCAGTCAAGTCGGTGTGACCGCTCTTCTTAGCGCGGGCGTCAGCTTTAGCACGATCGCGTTGCTCTTTCATGAGCCTTCGGAAGCCGTCTTCATCTACTTGAAGGCCTTGCTCCTGTGCCATCTCGAGGGTTAGATCGAAGGGGAATCCGTAAGTGTCGTGCAGTTTGAAGACCGCATCTCCAGAAAGGGTTGAGCCGTGCGCCTTCTTCACTTGAGCACTGGCGACATCGAAAATTTGCGTGCCGCTCTTTAGAGTCTGCAAGAAAGTCTCTTCTTCGGCAACGGAAACGCTGAGAATGCGACCGCTTTCTAGATTCAACTCCGGATATTGCGGGCTCATAGCCCCAATGGATGCGGCAACAAGCTCGGCCATTATTGGTTCGTGAGAACCAAGTAGGCGCATATTACGAATAGTGCGGCGCATCATGCGGCGAAGAACGTATCCACGTCCTTCGTTGCCGGGAGTTACTCCATCACCAATCAACATCGCTGCGGTGCGTGCATGGTCTGCGACTACACGAAGAAGTACATCCGAGTGATGATCTTTTCCATAAATTACGTTCGTAAGCGCGGTTGCACGATCGAGAATCTGCCGAGTGGTATCGATTTCATAAATGTTCTCGACCCCCTGCAATAAGGCCGCCGTACGCTCTAAACCTAGGCCGGTATCAATACTTTTCGCGGGCAGTTCTCCGAGGATCGGAAAATCATCTTTGCCTGAACCGGCGCCTCTTTCATTCTGCATGAAGACGAGATTCCAGACTTCCATGTACCGATCTTCATCGGCGATGGGTCCGCCTTCTTTGCCGTAGGCAGGTCCACGATCGTAATAAATCTCAGAACACGGTCCGCACGGACCAGGAACACCCATGGACCAGAAGTTGTCGGCCATACCCCTTCGCTGGATACGTTCTTTGGGAATACCAATTTTCTTATGCCAGATATCTGCGGCTTCGTCGTCGTTGAGAAAGACCGTGACCCATAAACGATCTTCGGGGAAACCAAATCCGCCGTCGTTAGTAGCCCTAGTCAACAACTCCCAAGCCAGAGATATGGCGCCTTCTTTGAAGTAATCACCAAAGGAGAAGTTTCCACACATCTGAAAAAAGGATGCATGGCGGGTAGTTTTACCTACCTCGTCGATATCCAAGGTTCTGACGCATTTTTGCACTGATGTCGCCCGCTTATAAGGTGGCTTGACTTCACCGAGAAAGAACGGCTTAAACGGGACCATGCCCGCATTAACAAGAAGAAGGTTCGGGTCATCAGCAATAAGGGAGGCCGATGGTACGACCGTATGAGTTAAACCTTGGCGATTGTCGGATTCAAAGAAGCGCAACCATCGTGCACGAATTTCAGCAGATTCCACTGTCTAGAACCACTCAGCCTTTTTTCTTCTGATCACGAGATTGCTTGAACTTTGCAGCGCTCATGAGGAGGCCAAGAACTTTTACAGCAGGTCCACCCTTCTCCATGAATGAACTTGTGACATCCGAGATCTTGCTGCTTACATTTTCAGCACTCTTGGTGATTTTGTTTAGACTTTCCAGTGGCCCATTGACCAATTTAACCGTAGTGGTGACTTCTTCAAGGAGCGGTTTCGTTTCATCGGTGATCGTCTTCAAAGACAGCTTGGCTTCGTCGATCAACCTGCCAATACGGACGACCGCGTAGCTAACAGCCACCGCGATAACGAGGAGCGAGCAAGCAGCAATGATTGTGGCAATACCCCCTGGGCCCATGATCTATTCCTCCACTCTACTTTTCGTACAGGAACAGCCTACCCGATCGCCCTTGTTGGGCGGATCTACCAGTAGTGGCGACGGCCGCCAACGGATCGACCCATGCCACCAAGCAGGGCCAATATGACGCCTACAAGGATTAATAAGACGCCAAGAGTTTTTAAGACTGCGATCCCGACAAACAGACTCAAGAGTAAGAGAATGATTCCTAATGTAATCAATGTAAATCCTTCTTTCCTAAAAGTGAATGTGATCAGGCTGTGGGAGTCGGACTCTGACCAAGCGGTGGATTCACTGCGTTCCTGTGTGAAAGATTTTCTGCCTTTGCCGTGTCGAATTCCTTGGTAACTCGGTCGAAATCAACCCGAAGAGCTGCTGTTTCAGCACGAGATTTCTTGAGTTCACGTTGGAGATCTCTGGAGGCCAGACCTCTGGCGAAGAACCCTCGCAGAATGCTTAAGCCAAGTGCGCCCAGTAATCCCACGACGATCCCACCCAATAGCAATTGCCCCGTGGAAAGACCGGTCATATGTTGGCCGAAAAGGGCAAAATCGCCCTTGAGTGAATGTGCAGGACCACTGTTCGTTCCTACGCCGACAACAGCTAATAGAAGCGCTATTCCGAGAATGACAAGACCGATTATGAGAATCATCGGGTGACCTCTTTCATGATACCAATCGATTGAGTGGCAGCTCGCGATGAGATTCCGCTTCCATGCTAGCCCCCTATTGACCCTGTGCCGATCCCGAAAGAGGAGGAAGGGCAATATCAGGCGTGCGATGCTCCCTATGGGCCACCAAGGCTGCCTTGTGGTACTTCTCGATCTTGGCTAAGAAGGTCCTGTTTCGATACGGCCTCCCATCGATGATCGATCCCTGCACTCCTTCGATAACCGCCGCAACGTCCTCACCCGAAAGAGTTTTGTACGTCTCTAGAGCATGGGCTAGGGCGAGGACCTGGCTGCGATTCTCCTTCAAGACCTTCTCGGCCTTAATCAGGAGCGTTGAGAGGTTGTCCTCTATTCGATCGCCGAGGGCACGTTTTAGTTCTTTAGTGGAATCATTCTTGCCTCCCCCAGGTGCTCCGACCTCAAACTGACGGTTGCTCGCATGTGAAGAAATTGTGGAACCCATACCCCAATGACCTTCCATCAATGAGGCAATAGTTGTAGCGCTTTCTAAATCACCTGAGACACCCGATGAATTATCTCCTCCGAAGAACATTCGTTCTCCTGCCAAGGAAGCCAGAGAAACAAGGATGTCAGACTCGTACTCTGTTCGCCAACGCGTAAATTGATCATCTGGTGGAATGCTCGCAACCATTCCTAAATAATCTGATCCTTTTTCAATGGTGGCTAAATCAATAGCCATGTGTTGTCGTACGCGATGCGCCATCACGGCATGGCAAGCCTCATGAACAGCGACAGCATGTCTTTCTCGCTCGATATATTCAACATCCTCTGGTGGTCCCAATTCTTTAAGTTGCTTTGCCTTAACCACATCAGGCCAAGTTATAGAGGTGCGACCATTTCGGATCGCCGTGATGAGGGCCTCATTGATAGTGTCTTTGATGGTCGCACCAGTGGCATACGGCGTGATCGTCGCCAGTTTGTCGATCTCCTCGGCCGTAAGTGAATGGGAAACTTTGGCTAGATAGCCCTCATAGGTGCGGACGCGGCCTGCCTTACTCGGATATCCAACCCGGTACATACGATCAATGCGACCAGGGCGAAGCAGCGCTTCGTCCAAAGCCTCCGGCATATTGGTCGCCATCACCACAAGGATGCGGTATTTCGGTGGATTCTTGGGACGCATACCCAAAGTTCTGCGCAAAATCCTGTTAAAGAATCCGCGTGGCTTTTTCAGACCGGAAAGTTCAGTGAGCAGTGCTTGTAGGGTGCCCATGCCGCCACCGCCCATGCCGCCACCTGCCGCACCTCCAACCACAAAACTCTCACGAACAAGCATCGATGCAGTCGACGGTGACAAATAGGAACCGCCATGACATGAAGTGCCGAAGATTGCCGGAACACTGTGACGGTCGGCGCGTTGCTGGCCACCGGTGGAAGTCATTCCTCTGTTGCCCAGGGAATCGGCCTCATCGAAGAAGACCACGACCCCGCCATATCGAAGAGCAAGCTTGCGAAGTTTCCTGAACAGAGATTTCACCTTCAGTACACCAACACCGAAGAACATATTGGTGAATGCACCTGGATCGACGAATACGAATGGCTTTCCGGTTTCACCTGCCATGGATTCAGCCATCAGAGTCTTACCAGTACCCGGTGGACCCCAGAGCAAAATTCCGCCAGGGACGTAACCGCCGTGTTTTTCAATCTCATGCGGCTTTTCAAGGAAGAGGAGATTCTCGCGGATACGGTTGAGGACGTGGTCTTGTCCCCAGACATCGGTAAACCTGGTTCTAATATCGTCGGGAAAATAAGTATCGACTCCACCACGGCTTAGGAACCAGAACATTGCAGCGAACTGGATTATGACGAAGAAAACTCCAAAGAGTAGTTGACCCAGCATGGGCAAGGCGCGCCACAATGCACTGGGAGCTAGGAAAAGTGCGCGAATAGGTGTTTCCTTATAAATGGCTCCCAATACGACTGCCAGCAAAGCGATGAAGATAATCGCCTTTATAACTCGAGAAAGTCGGTATCTCGTCCAATCGCTGAATCGGTGCAAGGCCGAATCCACTGCCTGAAAATACTTCTGCCATATGCCGTGATATGGAGCGAGGACCTCTGAAACAAGGAAATGCATCTGTCGCAAAATTTCAATCACAACAAGGAGAAGGAGCCAGGTGCGTGTTCGAGTTACTTCATTGAACGCGTCCCCCACCGAAAGCAGGGGATTGTCCGCCAATGAAGCCCAGACAAGAATCAAGTAGACGATAACGAATAGAAGGATGAATTTGATCCGGTCGTAAAGGGAGAGATGCACGCGAGTCTTGCGATCACTGTCGCGCTGACGGCTACCCTGTGACTCGAGTGAACTCACTTAGCTCCCCTTACCGTAAATGAATCAGCGATTCTGGAAATCACCTTAATATTCTTGTTATAGCAAATAGTCGTGCATCGTACGATGAAAACATAGATTTTCTGGTGATCAGGTGACATCAATGCAGTCTGATCAACGCTCTGGGATACGCCGAATTCAGTGAAGTTATAGATAGTGCGGACTCCTCGTGCACCTTTTTGAATGACTTCGTGGTCATCAATAATGTTGTAGATAGGCGTTGTGGAAGTTGGATTGGTCACCCAGTCGGTGATCGGTTGAAGAACATCCCTCAACGAATTGTACGAAAGCGCGTTTGCCTCATCTGGAAAAAGATCACGCACGCGTACGAAGGCAACCGGAGAATCTGTCGGCCTGAGGCTGAGCGTTTCCTTCGCCCCGATCTTCTCGCCTGGGGAATAAGCCATCTCCCATCTAACCAATGGTAACTTTTCGAGGACGGCAACTTCGGTTGATTTTGCCTCTAATGCATTGAGTTGGGACATGGTGATTTCATGCCAGGAGACGGGAACGGTGAAGTAGACGCCTTCAGATTTGGATGCGCCGTATTTTTGACTCGGCTGACTACAACCAGACAATACAAGCGCAACGACAACAACAGCGCCTACCGTGCGCAGCCGCATCGTTCTATTTTCCTGACTTTTCCGCAACCGCGTCGATTCCACTCTCCTTGCGCTGAGCGGGTGTGATCGGAGTAGGTGCGCCTGTAAGTGGGTCCCCACCACTTGCCGTCTTCGGAAATGCGATGACCTCGCGGATTGAATCCGAATTGGTCAAGAGCGCGCATACTCGGTCAAGGCCAAGGGCAATTCCTCCGTGAGGTGGTGGACCGTAATTGAAGGCCTCCAACAGGAATCCGAATTTGCTGATGGCTTCTTCGTCGCTGAGCCCGATGACTTCGAAAACTTTCTTCTGCATTTCACGGTCATGGATACGGATGGATCCCCCACCGAGTTCGGTGCCGTTGAGGACGATGTCGTAGGCATAGGCCAATGCTTCACCAGGGTTTTCTGCAAATGTTGCGGCGTATTCAGGTTTGGGACCAGTGAATGGGTGATGAACCGCAGTCCATCCTCCATCATCTGTTGGCTCAAACATTGGAGCATCCAAGACCCAGAGGAATTCCCATGTGCCTTCTGCTATCAGATCGCACCGCTTGCCAATTTCTAACCGCACTGCGCCTAGGAGTGATTGCGAAGTTGTCTTTTCTCCAGCGGCAAAGAAGATTGCGTCCCCTGCTCGTGCTCCAGCTGCTTCAGCTATCCCTGCCAGTTCTGTTTCAGAGAGATTCTTCGCAACCGGACCCCCGAGGGTTCCATCGGCATTAACCAAAATGTAGGCAAGGCCCTTTGCGCCGCGAGTTTTGGCCCACTCTTGCCAAGCATCCAATTCACGGCGAGGAGAACTTGCTCCGCCGGGCATCACTACCGCACCGACGTACGGAGCCTGGAATACACGGAATTGGGTATCTCCGAAGAAGGGGGTGAGTTCTCGGATCTGTTGACCGAAACGAAGATCTGGTTTGTCTGAGCCGTAATTGGTCATGGCATCTGCATAGGTCATTCGGCGAATTGGCAGCGGAATCTCGAAGTCCACGACTTCCCTCCAAACTCGCACCAGCAGTTTTTCAGCAACGGCGATGATGTCCTCTTGGTCGATGAAGGACATCTCTATATCAAGTTGAGTAAATTCTGGTTGGCGATCAGCCCTGAAGTCTTCGTCTCTAAAGCAACGGGCAATCTGGTAGTACTTCTCCATGCCGGCGACCATTAATAGCTGCTTGAAAAGTTGCGGAGATTGAGGAAGTGCATACCAACTTCCCGGCTGTAATCGCACTGGAACAAGGAAATCGCGCGCGCCCTCTGGAGTGGAACGCGTGAGATACGGAGTTTCAATGTCGAGGAACTCCTGCTCATCCATGACGTTGCGAATTACCGACGTGACCTTGGATCGAAGGCGAAGATTTCTTCCCGGCTTTTCTCGACGCAAATCAAGATATCTGTAATGCAGTCTGACTTCCTCGTTGATTTCGCCATCGTCGCCACTGTCAATTGGGAACGGAAGAGGGGCAGACTCACTTAAAATTGTGACGTCATCACCCATCACTTCAATCTCACCAGTGGCAAGAGAGGCGTTCTCGTTTCCGAAGGGTCGTTCGAGTACTTCACCGACAATCTTTATGCACCATTCAGCGCGCAATGCGCCAGCAATTTTTTCATCGCGGATCACCACCTGTACCGACCCAGTGGCATCGCGTAAATCTATGAAGGCAACTCCACCATGGTCACGACGACGTGAAACCCATCCGGCCAATTCAACGATCGTGCCAACCTCCGATTTGCGGAGAGTTCCAGCGCCGTGAGTTCTCAACATTTTATACTCCACACATTCCGGCCAATTTTCATTCGCCTTACCAAGTTAATAACTCCGTAGAAAGAGTTGCGACCAAGGAGGACAGACTAACCGAGGTCGTTTCGCCCGTGCGCATCTGCTTCAGGTTAACCGTTCCAGTAGTTATCTCGGTATCACCGATGATTACCACATATCTGGCGCCAGTTTTGTCGGCGCTCTTCATTGCCGTTTTAAGGGCCCTGTCCCCGAACGCTATTTCAACAGTGAGATCGTGGGCCCGTAATTCTTGGGAAAGGGAGAGGGCGATGGTTTTGGCCTTCAGACCAAGGGGAATGATGTAAAGATCAGTCAGGAAGGATGCCTGATCAACAACACCTTCAGCTTCTGCCGCGAGAAGGGCGCGATCGACCCCCAAACCGAAACCGATACCGGAGAGAGGCTGTCCGCCAATTTGCTCCATGAGGCCGTCATACCGACCTCCTCCGCCGATTCCCGATTGTGCGCCGAGCAGTTCGTGGACAAATTCAAAGGTTGTCCCCGTGTAGTAATCCAATCCTCGAACCATACGGGGATTGATGGTGAATTCAATTTTTAGGTCTCGAAGATAACCTTGCACTGCCTCAAAATGCGTTCGTGATTCATCGCTTAAATAATCCAATAGCAAAGGAGCCTTGGCCATAAGGTCCCGAATTTCTTTACGTTTGTCATCAAAGAGTCGAAGCGGATTGATTTCAGCACGCGCCAGAGTTGCTCCGTCCAAATCGAGACCTTCGATGTAGTCAAGTAAATCGATGCGATGCAATGCCCTGGTGGCAGCGTCTCCAAGTGATGTTATTTCCAATTTGAATTGCTTCAAACCGAGCGCACGGAAGCCGGCATCGGCGATCGCAATCACTTCTGCATCAAGGGCAGGATCATCTGAGCCGATAGCCTCAACACCCACGGAATAAAATTGACGATAACGACCAGCCTGTGGGCGTTCAGCCCGAAAAAAAGCTCCGCTATAAAAGACTTTTGCAGGTAACGCTCCACGATCCAATCCGTGTTCGATTACCGCTCGCAAGGCACCAACAGTTCCCTCTGGGCGCAGAGTAATTGATCTTCCGCCGCGATCTTCGAAGGTGTACATCTCCTTGGTGACGACATCTGTTGATGCCCCGACTCCCCTGGTAAACAACTCCGTTTCTTCGAAAACTGGCAGCTCGAGTAGCTGATATCCAGAGCGCTTGATTGGCTCGATCAATGTGTCCCGAACCCATTCAAAGGAACGCGATCGAGGAGGAAAATATTCGCTGACCCCTTTGGGTGCTTGATACTTCATAGTTATCTACCTAGATTCTTGAGAAAGGGGTTTACTCGTCGTTCATGGCCAATTGTTGTCTCAGGACCATGCCCCGGCAGGACACGCATGTCATCGGACAGCGGCAGGATTTTTTTTCGCAGTGTGTTCTCCATGTCTTTGGCCGAACCTGTGGGCTGATCAGTTCGTCCGATGGATCCGGCGAAGAGAACATCGCCGGTGATTAAGAGCTCTTCATTGATCGAGAACATGACCGATCCACGCGTATGGCCAGGAGCATGAACCGCCTGAATCTTCATATCGAGAAAGTCCAGATGGTCGCCATTTCTCAATTCTCTAACATCGGATGGCTCGGAGAAGACCATTCCTTCGATGGTTTGCGCGAAAACTTGGCTAAGGGCTTTCTCGGGATTCTTAAGGAGGGCGCGATCCTCGCAATGAATATAGGCAGGAATTCCGTACCCCTCACAAACTGGCACAACCGAGAAGGTATGGTCCAGATGGCCGTGGGTAACCAGTGTGGCAATCGGTTTTAAACGGTGTTCTTGGCAGATTTTCATCACATCAAAGGAGACATCGGGCATCCCAGGGTCGACAACAATGCACTCTTGGCCCTCACCTGGGGCGATAATCCAACAATTGGTCGCAAAAGCGGGTGCCGCGAAAGAGGCGATCAGCATCAATCTCCTCCATTTCCGCACTTTCCAGATACAGGGTACCTTTTACCCCGTACCAAAAGACTGATCCCCATTCACGGCTAGGCCAAATGCCTAGCCAACGCACGCCGATAGCGACGGTCCACATATGGCCAACCGCGCTGAAAGGAATATGACATGTCCGAGATTACAACCACTACCGCAGCCTCAGCTCTTATTGGAGATCCCGCTCAGTTCGGAAGAGTCGGTGAAGATGGCACGGTTTATGTCATAACTCCAGAAGGCGACAAACCAGTGGGTTCATATCCGGGCAAAAGTCCCGAAGAAGCCCTTGCCTACTTTGTCCGTAAATTCGAAGCAGTCGCATCAGAGGTTGCTCTGTTGGCCGCGCGTGTGACAAGTGGTGCGATGGTTCCGTCTGATGCGAATCTGGCAGTTAATCGATTGCGCCAACAGATAAAGGAACTTAACGGCGTTGGAGATCTCGCAGCACTGGCAGCCTCTCTTGAGCAAATTCCACCACTCATTGAAGGCAACCGGGGCGCCTACGAAGCCAAGAAAGCCGCAGAGAATGCTGCTAAGGCCGCGCACCGCCAGGAGATTCTTGACGCAAAGACGAAAATCGTGACCGAGGCAGAGACCCTCACGATGTCTGAAAGTTGGAAGAGCACGGGCGATCGCCTGAAGGTTCTTTTAGACGAGTGGAAAGCAGCTCCTCGACTGGACAAGAAGACAGACGCTGAATTGTGGAAGCGATTTTCAGCTTCTCGAAACAAATTCGATAAGCGTCGTCGAACCCACTTCGCAGCTCTTGATGCAATTCAAGAGAAAGTTGCTAGTGTCAAAGTCGAACTCGTCACCGAAGCCGAACAGCTCGCCACCTCCACTCAATGGGTACCAACAGCCAAGCGGTTCAAAGTGTTGATGGATCAATGGAAGGCAACTGGTCGGGGCAAAAAGGGCGAGGATGCAAAGTTATGGAATCGCTTCAAGGCAGCCCAGGATCAGTTCTTTGCTGCAAAGAATGCCGATCTGGCAAAACGTGATGAGCAGATGGGTGCAAACCTTGCAAAGCGCGAAGCGCTAATCCAAGAAATCGAAGCCTTGCTTCCTATAACCAACATCGAGACCACACAGAAGACTTTCCGTGAATTGGCCCGGCAATGGGATCGCATCGGCATGACCCAACGTGACAAGAAAGCCGCGTTCGAATCGCGTTTTGCCAAAGTTGAAGGTGAAGTCAAAGCAGCCGAGGAAGCTCGCTGGCGCAAAGTGGACCCTGTGGCTAAAGCGCGTGCAGTAGAAGTTGTCCGCCAACTCAGCGAAGCTGTCGACAACTATGAAAAGCAGGCGCAGAAAGCCCTCACTCTGGGAAATACAAAGAAGGCAACCGAAGCAAAGGATGCTGCTGCTGCAAGGCGACTCTGGTTGGCTGAAGCTGAGAAGAGTCTGGCAGAGTTCAACTAGTTGTTGGTAGTCCGATGCACGTCATAAACGCCTTCGATCTGCCGCACCGCTGATAGCACCGAGTCAAGATGGGTTGCATCTGCCATCTCAAAAGTAAAGCGTGATATGGCGGTTCGATCTTTGCTAGTACTGACAGCGGCACTAAGGATACTGACGTGTTGATCAGAGAGGGTGCGAGTCACGTCTGAAAGCAAACGTGAACGGTCAAGAGCCTCCACTTGTATGTTCACTAGGAAGACGCTTGCGGCCCCGGCTAGCCATGACACTTCCACGATGCGATCACCCTGATGGGCTTTCAAATCCGCTGCATTAACGCAATCGCTCCTATGCACTGAAACGCCGCTGCCCCGAGTAATAAATCCGACGATCTCATCTCCTGGTACTGGAGTGCAACACCTTGCCAACTTAACTAAGACGTCATCGATTCCGGAGACTTCAATCGCATTACTAGAGCGGCGTGTACTACTAAGTCCAATCGTTGTCGTATCTATTGAAGGTTCTGGATGTGAATCTTCAACGCCAAGAGTAGAGACCAATTTTTCAACAACAGAGGCTGCCGAAACATGGCCATCCCCTACGGCCGCATAGAGGGCGGATATGTCGGGATACTTGAGTTCATGGGCAAGCTCCAAGAGAGAGTGGCCAGCGAATATCTTCTGAAGCGGCAATCCAGCTTTGCGCATCTGTCGCGCAATCGATTCGCGCCCGGCATCTATGGCCTCTTCGCGACGTTCCTTGCTGAACCACGCCTTGATTTTTGATCGAGCTCGAGGACTAGATACGAAGTTGAGCCAGTCACGGCTGGGGCTGGCGTGGTCGCTCTTGTTGGTGAGAACATCCACTACATCGCCATTGGAGAGCTTGGATTCCAGCGGGACAAGTCGCCCGTTCACCTTCGCACCTACACAGCGATTGCCTACTTCGGTGTGAACGGCATAAGCAAAATCCACAGGAGTAGAACCACCTGGAAGAGCGATCACATTTCCTTTTGGGGTAAAGACGAATACTTCGGGGCTACCAAGATCGAAACGGAGAGCCTCTAGAAATTCACTCGGATCCTCTGTCTCTTTCTGCCAATCATGCAACTGACGCAACCAGAGCATTTCAGGTGACTTCTGATTGTCTCCACCCTGTTTGTATTTCCAATGTGCAGCAATACCAAATTCAGCACGAGCATGCATGTCGAAGGTTCTAATCTGAATTTCAATGGCTTTCCCAGAAGGACCAATGACGGTTGTGTGAAGTGACTGGTATAGATTGAACTTGGGCATTGCTATGTAATCTTTAAAACGCCCAGGTACCGGACTCCATCTGGCGTGGATGGAGCCCAACACCGCGTAGCAATCTCGAACATCTTTCACAAGAACTCGAATTCCCACAAGATCATAAATATCGTTGAATTCCCGTCCCCGGATGACCATCTTCTGATAGACGCTGTAGAAATGCTTCTGTCGTCCGGTTACGGTTGCTTCAATTCCATCTCGTTTGAGGTCTTCTTCCACGAGCGCCACTACATCGGCGCTTAATGCTTCACGCGACGGTGAACGCTCCGCAACCAAACGTGTAATCTCCTCGAATTTCTTGGGCTCCAGGACCTCAAATGCAAGGTCTTCCAATTCCCACTTGATTGCGTTCATACCGAGGCGGTGGGCTAGTGGAGCATAAATATCAAGGGTTTCCCTGGCCTTACGTTCGGCATTTTCTGCTGAAACATACTTCCAAGTCCTCGCATTGTGGAGACGATCGGCAAGTTTGATGACGAGGACACGGATATCACGAGACATCGCCACGACCATTTTGCGAACAGTCTCAGCTTCAGCGGTTGGTCCGTAAATCAATTTGTCCAGCTTGGTGACTCCATCAACCAAGGCGGCCACTTGATCGCCAAAATCAGCTTTTATTTGTTTTAGCGAATAGCTCGTATCCTCAACAGTGTCATGCAGCAAGGCGGCAATGATCGTCTCAGAACTCAAACCCAGATCGGCCAAAATCTGGGCAACTGCGACCGGGTGGGTAATGTAGGCATCTCCAGATTTGCGCATCTGTCCTTCATGGGCCTGACTGGCAGCCACAAAAGCGCGCTCGACGTCCTCAACCTTGATGGCAGGGTAATGATCGCGCAAAGCCGCGATAACGGGGGCGATCATTGTGTCCACCTGCGCAAGCCTACTTCAGCACCGCAGATACCTTCAGTTCGAAAATCTAGCGACGGTTTTTTCTCTTAGGCTGATTACGCGGACCTCGTTTTTCAGCAGTTGCGACGGCAGTTCTGCTTGGCGAACTAGCAGTTGCCTTCACGACGGCTTCGGCAGGAGCCGAAGTACGGGCAGCAACCCTCTTGGCCAATGCCTGCATCGCTGGTTCACGCTCGCGCAAACGAGCCAGGATAGGTGTGGCGATAAAGATTGACGAATATGTACCGGTAGCCAGACCAATGAAGAGAGCGAGTGAAAGATCCTTCAGGGTGCCTGCCCCAAGAAGGCCCGCTCCTACGAAGAGGATCGATGCAACTGGTAGAAGGGCAATCAAAGAGGTATTGAAGGAACGGACCAAAGTCTGATTGACCGCCAAGTTAGCTGCTTGCGAGTACGTCATCTTGGAGCCGCTGGTGATAGTTCGCGTGTTCTCCCGCACCTTGTCGAAAACTACGACGGTGTCGTAAAGCGAGTATCCGAGAATAGTTAAGAATCCAATAACTGTTGCCGGTGTGACATCGAAACCAACCAGGGCATAAATGCCCACGGTGATGAAGACGTCATGGATAACGGCGATAATGGCAGCGATCGCCATCTTTGGCTCAAATGCCATCGCCAGATACAACAGAACCACGATAAGGAATCCGAAGAGGCCGTAAAGGGCCTTCTGTGTGATCTCCTTACCCCATGATGGTCCGACAATCTGTGTGTCGATTGCATCCGTTGCGATGCCAAATTTCGCAGCGAGTGCGTCTTGAACTTGATTGGACTGAAGCGTGGTCAATGGAGCAGTCTGAACACGGATCTTGTTGGTGCCCAATTTCTGGATGATCGTATCGCCCGGAATCTTGGTACTTGCAACTGCCGCACGGGCATCCGGCAACGAGATGCCCGTCTTGGTAACAGTAAATGCCGAGCCGCCCTTGAATTCAATTCCTAGGTGCAAACCTTGAATAGACAGAGCCAATGCCGAAGCGATGATTAAAACGCCGGAGAAGGCATACCAACGACGACGCTTGCCAATAAAGTCAACAGAGGTCTCTCCGCGATATAGACGGCCACCCAGACCAGAAAGTTTCGACATGACTTATGCCTCCTTGACTGCGTTTGGCGTGGTGATGACAACGCCCAAATTCTTGGGCGACAATCCAGAGAGTGGATGACCTGAGTTGTAGAACTTGCGCTTAGCCAGCACTGTGACAATTGGCTTGGTAAAGACAAAAACTACGAAAAGATCAATCAATGTGGTCAGTCCCAGTGTGAACGCAAATCCTCTGACCCCGCCGACGGCGAAGATGTAAAGAAGTGCGGAGGCAATCATGGATACAAAGTCCGCAACAATAATCGTGCGTCGAGCGCGAATCCATCCCGTTTCTACTGCGGATCGGAGACTTCGTCCCTCACGAACTTCATCTCGTATACGTTCAAAGTAGACAATGAACGAGTCCGCGGTGATACCAATGGCCACGATGGCACCTGCAATTCCAGCCAAAGTTAGAGTGAATCCAATCCACTTACCGAAGAGCAGGAACAACATGTAAGTAATAGAACCGGCGATCAACAGTGAACCCACAGAGACAACGCCCAGTCCTCTGTAATAAAGAAGCGAGTAAAGAAGAACCAGACCAAGCCCGATAAATCCTGCAAGCAAACCAGCGTGAAGCTGGTCAGAGCCCAGGGTCGGGGAAATCTGTTGAACTTCTCCACGATCAAATGCCAGCGGCAATGCGCCGTACTTAAGAACATTGGATAGATCTGTGGCATCAGTCTGAGTGAAGTTGCCAGTGATCTCTGCGTTGCCCGCGGTGATTGCTTCATTAATTCTCGGAGCCGAAACAACCAGACCATCAAGAACAATTGCAACCTCATTCTGAGGCGCGGCAAGCTTTGTGACACGAGTCGTCAATGCGCCGAACTTAGTGGTGCCTGAATCATTAAATGTAAGGAGTACGTACCAGCCGCTGCCCGTCGTCTGATTAATTGCAGCAGATGCCTTAGAAACATCTTGTCCAAGAACTTCTGCCGGGGCCAATATAAATTTACTCGTACCGGTGCGATCACAAGCAACGATGGGTTGATCGGCTCTGTCGGTACCGGTTCCTTGACGGTTAACGGCCTTCGTACAATCCAATGCCGCGTACTGCGCGTTGATTGCAGCACTCACACCTGGCGGAGGTGTCGCTGCTGTACCAGTAACCGCAGTTGCTCCAGGCGCGCCCGATACGAGTACTTGACGGAAACGAAGCTCTGCAGTCTGTCCGACCAGATCAACTACTCGACGACCTGTATCTCCTGGAACCGAGATTACGATCTGTCGATTTGCGCCACTTCCCTGCGCCGTGACTTCGCTCTCTGCCACACCAAGTGAGTTAACACGTTGGCGAATAATGGAAACAGCCTGATCGATGGCGGCGCTTGTCACCGTGCCACTCGTGCCTGCCGCAATACGCGGTTGCAAGGTGACGCTGGTTCCACCACGAAGGTCAAGACCGAGTTTGACTGAGGTCGCCCCCTGTATGAAAACAAGGGAAAGGAGGGCAACTAAGACAACACCCAAGATCGCAAGCGTGCGACCTGGCCGGGAAGCCGTCTTAGGCGTTCGAGATTGCGCGGAAGTGGACATGGGTAGAGAGTCTAGGCATCAGAGGCTGGTGTGTCGAAAATGGAAGGGGTGAGAGTCGACATAGGCGGCTCATACCCGACATGTCGCCACCCTTGAGCCGTGGCAATTCGACCGCGTGGCGTTCTTGCCATAAACCCGTTCCGCACAAGAAATGGCTCGGCAACCGATTCGACTGTCTCGGTCTCCTCCCCGACGGCGATGGCCAGAGTGGAAAGACCAACGGGGCCGCCATTGAATCTTTCAACAAGGGCAAGCAGAACTGCCCTATCAAGTCGATCTAGGCCCAGTTCATCGACTTCGTACATTTCCAAAGCCGCCCTGGCATCCTCCCTCGACAGCTCGAGGGAACCACGTACTTGTGCGTAGTCACGCACTCGTCGCAATAAGCGGTTGGCGATGCGCGGAGTTCCCCTTGATCGTCCGGCGATCTCAGTGATGGCCTGAGGATGGATGACCAGATTTAAAAGAGCCGCGCTTCGCACGAGAACCTGCGCAATCTCACCTTCATTATAGAAATCCAAGTGAGCGGTGAATCCGAATCGATCTCGCAGCGGGCTTGGCAGCAGACCTGCCCTTGTTGTAGCTCCTACCAATGTGAAATGAGGTAATTGGAGAGGTATTGCGGTAGCGCCAGGGCCTTTTCCCACTACTACGTCTACGCGAAAGTCCTCCATTGCCAGATAGAGCAATTCTTCAGCAGGGCGAGGTAGTCGATGAATCTCATCGAGAAATAAGATCTCCCCTTCCATAAGCGATGACAGGATCGAAGCCAGATCACCCGCATGCGTAATCGCGGGTCCGCTTGTAATGCGGATGGGCGTTTCCATCTCGCTGGCCAAAATCAGTGCCAAGGTTGTTTTCCCGAGGCCAGGAGGACCTGAAAGCAGGATGTGATCAGCCGATGAATTTCGATGACGGGCAGCCGTAAGCAGTACATCAATTTGCTCACGAACGCGATGCTGGCCTATGAACTCAGAGAGGGAACGCGGACGCAGAGCATTCTCTGCAGCAAACTCCTCCCTCCGGCTACCCGGGGCGACCAAGCGGTCAACAGGTTCCTCTGACATATCCTAAATACCCCGTGTTCCTTTTTGCAGTGCTCGCTTTAGGAGTTCGCCCATTGGGAACGAGGAGGGATCCTCTTTCTCTGCCTGCATTGAGACTAATAGATGACCGACGCAAGCATCCGCTTCCTTCGCCGAAAAACCAAGTGATACCAGCGCGCTACTCAGCTGCTCGCGCCAAGCCGGAATGTGCCCAATAGGAATTCCCTCTGACACGTGCGTAATTTTCCCCTTTAACTCAAGTATTAGTCTCTGTGCACCTTTCCGGCCGATCCCTGGAACACGTTCTATTGCAGTTACGTTCTCTTGCGCAATGGCCGACCCGAGATCTTCCGGAGACATGCTGGCAAGGATCGACATGGCAACCTTGGGACCGATGCCAGTGACAGTCTGCACCAAATCGAAAGCAATTCTTGAGGCTTCGTCAAAAAATCCGTAGAGGGTAAGCGAATCTTCGCGCACTACGAGCGAGGTAAAAAGTTGAGCATCATTTCCAATGCTTAAGCGTGCACTTGTTGCTGGCGTAATGATGACGGCAAGTCCGACTCCCCCGACATCAATAATGGCACGGTCGCTTTGTAGCGAACGGATTCGCCCAAAGAGCGAGGCAATCAAAGCGCGCCCAACTTCTTCAATCTCAATTTCTCAGTCGCCAACGCATCAGCAAGCCGGTCGTTTCCTCGACCGCGCCACAGGTGGCAGATCGCAAGAGCCAGGGCATCGGTACTGTCGACTGGTTTGGGGATGACATCCAAATTCAGTAATCGGCGAACCATCTCCGCCACCTGCGCTTTGTTCGCTCTGCCAGTTCCGGTGACTGCTGCTTTGACTTCACTCGGCGTATGCATGGCCACTCGGATTCCTGCACGAGCGGCTACAAGCAGGGCGATTCCTGATGCCTGCCCTGTGCCCATAACGGTGCGCACGTTGAGTTGCGAAAAGACTCTCTCCACCGCGATGACATCTGGGCGGTATTGCTCGACCCATGCCGTCAACTGATTATCAAGTTGGAGAAGTCGCTGCTCTAGGGGTGTATCTGGAGAGGTCAGAATTACGCCCACTCCTACCAATGAAATCGGAGAGCCGACTTCGCCTTCAATCACGCCCACGCCGCATCTGGTCAACCCCGGATCGACGCCAAAAACGCGTGTCACGGTTGGGTCTCTATTCCAGGCGAGTGGGCATTCACCCAATTAGCCTAGATTGGAACAGGAATGAATCATTCCAGGCTCGCCATAACTTCATCTGACACGTCAAAGTTGCCGTAAACATTCTGCACATCATCGAGTTCTTCAATAGCATCGATGAGCTTGAAAACCTTCTCGGCCTGTTCGGCATCCAATGGAATCGACATAGAAGGCAGAAGTGAGGTCTCCGCCGACTCATAATCCATTCCGGCCTTCTGCAATGCGGTGCGCACGGCAACAAGATCGGTTGGTTCGCTCACAATCTCAAAAGATTCGCCAATGTCATTGACTTCCTGAGCGCCTTCTTCGAGTACTGCTTCTAAAATCTTGTCCTCGGTTACATTCGCACCCTTATTGACAATGACTACGCCTTTACGGCTGAAGAGATATGAAACAGAACCCGGGTCAGCCATCGATCCGCCATTGCGTGTCACTGCAACGCGTACTTCTGAAGCCGCGCGATTCCTGTTATCAGTCAAACACTCGATAAGGAAGGCGACTCCACCGGGGCCGTACCCCTCGTACATGATCGTCTGCCAGTCCGCCCCGCCAGATTCCAAACCTGCTCCGCGCTTGATGGCACGTTCAATATTGTCAGCCGGCATGGAGTTCTTCTTCGCCTTGGCGACGGCATCAAACAAGGTCGGGTTGCCGACCAGGTCAGCGCCACCCGCACGAGTCGCTACTTCAATAGCCTTGATGTACTTCGCAAAAGACTTCGCACGACGCGAATCAATGATCGCCTTCTTATGCTTGGTCGTCGCCCATTTGGAATGGCCGGACATATACACCCCATCAAATTTGAATTGAAAACTGCAAGAAGCCAACTTTATCGGATTAATTTAGCCCTACTTGCACACTTCCTGGACAAAGTAGCGATGAATTCGGTTGTCATCGGTGAGTTCAGGGTGGAATGAGGTGGCAAGCAAGCGACCCTGCCTCACGGCTACAGCGTGGCTTACTCCCTCACGTATCACCGATGAGAGTACCTGCACGCTCGGGCCGATCTGCTCTACCCATGGAGCCCTGATGAAGACCGCGCGCATCGTCGAGTTGGTAATCCCCTCTATCGCAATGTCAATCTCGAAGGAATCAACCTGACGGCCAAAAGCGTTTCTGCGAACAGTAATATCCAGGCCGCCAAAAGTTTTCTGGTCCTCTGTCGCATCCAGTACCCGATCAGCTAGCAGGATCATTCCTGCGCACGAGCCGTAAACAGGAAGTCCGGCCTTAATTCGACTGGCAATGAGATCGAACACTCCAAAAGTTTGCGCCAAGTGCGCAATGGTCGTCGATTCACCTCCTGGGATCACCAATGCATCGACTGCCTCTATCTCATGGCTTCGACGAACTGATACGGCTTCGACGCCGCAACTTTGCAGCGCCAAAAGATGTTCACGCACATCACCTTGGAGCGCGAGTACCCCGACCTTCATTGCCTGCCCTAATTACCAACCACGTTCGGCAAGGCGGTGCGGAACTGGGATGTCTGCGACATTGATACCCACCATCGCATCCCCCAGACCTCGTGAAGCGTCAGCAATAACCTTCGGATCATCAAAGAAAGTAGTTGCCTTAACGCATGCTGCAGCACGTCGAGCTGGATCCCCAGATTTGAAAATGCCAGAACCGATGAAAACGCCATCGGCGCCAAGCTGCATCATCATGGCAGCATCCGCTGGTGTTGCAATTCCGCCGGCAGTAAATAAGACAACGGGAAGCTTTCCGGTTTGTGCAACTTCCTTGACCAACTCGTAAGGTGCCTGGAATTCTTTTGCTGCAACATAAAGTTCGTCATCGCGCATGGAAGTCAATCGGCGAATTGCTCCGCCGATTTCACGCATGTGTGTCACCGCATTGGAAACATCACCAGTGCCGGCTTCCCCCTTTGAGCGAATCATTGCCGCTCCTTCATTGATGCGACGAAGGGCCTCACCCAAATTTGTTGCTCCGCAAACAAAAGGTACGGTGAATTTCCATTTATCAATATGGTTGGCGTAGTCGGCAGGTGTCAGTACTTCAGATTCGTCAATGTAGTCAACACCTAGGCTTTCCAGAATTTGAGCTTCGACAAAGTGGCCGATGCGGGCCTTGGCCATTACTGGGATGGAGACCGCAGCCTTGATCTTTTCGATCATGTCGGGGTCAGACATGCGAGAGACCCCGCCTTGGGCGCGGATATCGGCTGGAACACGTTCTAGGGCCATGACGGCTACGGCTCCAGCATCTTCAGCGATCTTGGCTTGCTCGGCGTTGACCACGTCCATGATGACGCCGCCTTTGAGCATTTCCGCCATACCGCGCTTGACTCGACCTGTACCGGTGACCTCAGACATGAATACTCCCTAGAAATCTTTTGAGGAACCAATCCTACTTTGTCGGGGTGGGGCTCGCTGACGCTGTAGGTGAGGCGGGCAGGGTGAAGACAGGCGGGGAATCGGTCAGAGCCACCCAGATCTGCCCGCCAGCAAACGGAATCGGTGTGCCGTCGGGCAAGGTCCACGTCGTTCCAGTTGCCGCATCAGGTCGATTCCAATTTGCCTTATATGCAAATCCATTGCGAAGTATGTAACCCGTACCAGATCCGATGGTCGCTGAAAATGGAGTAACCCCTCCAAATTTATCGTGATATTGAGACGGAGTTATTGAGACCAATTGAATGACCAAAGTCGTAGGTCCTAGCTGACTTCCATCGGCGGCCAAATCGGGACTATTTGAATGAATGAGAAGCCACCTAGATTCAGCCGGTGACCACACCGCACCGTAAGTATTGGCCGGCCATTTCAATTTGACCGAAAGTATTGGTTGGCCGCCAGCGGGCGCAGGTCCAAATGTCCAACCCATATTCTTTGACGTGACAATCGCGGTGTTCTGCTCCTTTAATTTCGCCATTAAAAGATCGGCCTGAAGAAGGAGATTGACCGGGGCGAAGCGACTCTCATCTCGAGGGTAAAGAGTGGCTGACTCGCGTTGCGCGCCAAGATTTTCCACGTTGGCTGCGGCAATGACCGGAAGCATTTTAGTTTGAGCTCCCGAATAAGCGAATGCAACGTGGCCGTACTGAGAAAGCAGATCGATGTCGCTGATACGAGCACTGCGCACCGGACCCACTTGGGAGGGAATTTCTGAGGAGAAGACCACGGCCAGTCGAGTCAATCCGCCTTCTACTTCTTCGATGTAGACAAGATCTGCCTTATCCAAACCAATTTGCGGATGCGCTTGAGTGGTGTCATCAACTTTGACTACCAACACTGGGCCATCAGTTCCAACACGCCCACTTATGGAGTTGTAGGTCACCACTGGTGCAGGCGTTCCTGAAGAGATGTGCAGCGTCTTTCCTACCGTCGAGCAACCAGCAAGAAGAAACACAGAAACGGTGGCCGCGACAATTACCACCTTGGAGGATTTAGAGAACATCGTCTTCAAATTCATACGTAACAGGTAGGGGTGCACGGCCAGCTAACCGGAAAACCTTGAAGATCAATTTCTTTCGCACGGCACGTGTCCTATTCACTGCATCGACATGGATTGCAATTGCAACCCGAATCTTACTTGTGAGCTCAGAGAGTTCTCGTAGCAACTCCTGTTCGGCTGGTTTTGATTCAAGGGTCAGATCGTTCTGCAATAGACCCAAGGCCCCGGACAACCCGCTCTCGGCATGCGATCGGTTGATAATGGAGGCGTCTCTGGCCTGGTAGGCAGCGGCCATTAAAAGAAGCGACGATGCAGGATCGGCTCGCTCGCTTCGCGCGATTTCTAACGCGATGGCCGCTCTACGTTGCAACAGGCCATCGAGATTGGCCCAACTCGTCTCAACTCGATGGTGGAGACGATCAAGTCGAGTAGCTGAAAAAGTCAGGTACCAGAGAACGATGAGAAAGATTGAAATCCCAAGCAGTGCAAACTTCATTCGCTCTCCCCTTCGCGGTTGAGCAATCTAGTCCATCCACGAGTCTCAGAGGCTAAGCGCACACCCGCGCCGCCGACCATAGCCATCTCGTATACCGAGAAAATTTGCGTTGCCACCGTCTCCCAATCAAATACTTCTGAATGAGCCTGACCTACTGCGGCTATCTCCTCTCGCTTCTTGGTATCGCGCAGCAAATCAATAACAATCCTTGCTAAGTCAGTTGAATCCTCCGACTTGAAAAGTGATCCATATTTTCCTTGACCCAGCAATGAAGCAAATGCTGCAATGTCACTAGCCACCACGGGCGCACCCGCAGCCATAGCCTCTGCCAGAATTATGCCAAACGACTCACCGCCAGTATTAGGAGCTACGTACAACGAGACCGAACGCAGGAAATCCGCCTTATCCCGATCACTGAGGCGACCCAAGAATGTAACTCGTTTACGAATTTGCGGATCAATTTTCTTCATTACCTCCGAACTCTCACCCGGCCCGGCGACTAGCACGCGTATGTCAGGAATAAATCGCGCGATGATAGGCAGCGCATCAAGAAGAACGCTTAACCCCTTTCGCGGCTCTTCGAATCGCCCCATGAAGCCGAGCGTGTTCCCCGTCCATTCTGGACGCGGCACCCCGGCGCGAAACTTCTCACAAAAAATTCCATTGGGAATAACGATCGCATCTGTTTCCAAGTGTTGGGTGAGCGTTTGCCGCGCCTCCTCACTGACCGCGATGCGCACCGCCAACTTCTCGATCACCGGTTCGAGAATCGGGCCCACAGCAAAAATCGCACGTTGTCGTTTTGATGAAGCATGGAAAGTTCCCACCATGGGCCCCTCAGCAGCCCAGCATGCAAGTAGGGAAAGTGAAGGTATCGCCGGCTCGTGCAGGTGTAACAAATCGAAATTCCCCTGTGCAATCCACTGGCGCACTCTTGCAAATGCAATAGGACCAAAGAGCACTCGTGCAACCGCTCCGTTATACGGAATCGCAATGGGTTTGCCAGCACTCACAACATATGAAGGAAGCGAGTTTTCATCGATGGCGGGGGCAAGTACGGATACGACGTGACCCTGCGAAATCAGGTACTCGGCAAGATCGCCAATATGAGCCTGAACTCCCCCAGGTGCATCCCATCCATAAGGACAGACGATGCCGATGCGTAGTTTCTTGTTAGGCATCTACACGTTCCTTAAAGTCGGCATCAATCCAGATTCTTTGCAGCATGTGCCAATCCTCAGGATGTTCTGCGATACCGCTTGCGAAATTGTCGGCACAACGTTGAACAGTTTCTTGAACTCGTTCTTGCGCAGTTCCCGATTCACTGATTGCGATGGATTTGAAATCAATGTGAATACCTGTGGGCGTGTATGACACGTACGCGGTCAAAAGAGGTGCACCCGTGTTTATGGCAAGCAGGGCTGGCCCGGCTGGCATTCTGGCGGTGGCACCAAAGAAATTGACGGAGACCCCCGTCTTAGAAAGATCGCGGTCAGCTACAAGGGCGACCAATCCTCCTTCACGCAATCGCCTGGCCAGCGTTGCGATCGATCGAGAATCAACAGCGAGGACTTCCATTCCCATGGCTTCGCGGTATGCAACAAATTTACGGAAGAGGAGTTCGGGTTTTAAACGTTCGGCAACAGTCACCAACTTCACGCCCTTGCTGCAAAAGTAGGCACCAGCATGATCCCAATTGCCTGCATGGGGCAGGGCCACGATGACCCCTGTGCCCGCAGCAATCGCATCCATTAGAAGCTGTTCATCATGTACTTGAACTGTCTTCATGACGCGCTCGTTGGTCCAATCCGGAAAACGAAACGTGTCGCACCAGTAACGCATGTACGACTTCATAGCCGCCGACATCAGCGAGTCCAACTGGGCCTGACTGTATTCGGGTTTGACGCGAGCCAAATTTGAACGAAGACGGTTAACTCCCTTGCCTTTTCTTTTTGCGAGTGATCTTGCCATCGCACAAAACAGACCATAGGCGAATTTCTCAGGAAGCCATCGCACCACTCTCCATGCGAAGAGGTAGAGCAAGGCGACAAGTGAATCAACAAACTTGTTCATAAATTCTTAACGGCCTTTTTAACGATGACAACTCGCTGAATGACGGTGAATGTCCCAAGTACAGCTAATAGCCACATCCCGATTGCCAAGGCGTAATGCACGCCCAAGCCATGCAAGCCGATCGCCACCAAGGCGATCATCAGCCTCTCAGTTCGCTCGGCAAGCCCGCCGCTGCACTCGACGCCGATGGATTCGGCTTTGGCGCGGATGTAGGGCACCAACACCCCCGTCAGAATTGCGATCAGTATTACGGGTATCAAAGGGTCGTGATGCGCATCTATCCCAAGAACCAAGGCTATGAGGATGGATGAATCAGTTACCCTGTCAAAAGTGGAATCTAAGAAAGATCCCCAAGGGCTTGATCCCTCTTTGGAAAGTCTGGCCATCGTGCCATCAAAGAGATCGCTCAGAACGAATATGGTGATAATGATCGAGCCGAGGAAGAAATGCCCCGTGGGATAGAAAAAATAGGAGGAGGCGACCACGCCGATGCCACCGAACACGGTCATCGAGTTGGGGGTTAAACCCATTCGAAGGAGTCCCTTGGCCGTTGGGGTAATGACGCGCGTTACCGCCGGCTTCAATAGATCGCTAATCATCGCCACCATCGTAGGCTGACCTTGTGGCGATACCTAGTTCAAATCCGGCAAATCCCGAATCCGGCCTCCCGCCCCGCCTTCGCATTCACGTCTTTGGACATTCCAGCGCCCATCCTGAAGCAATTGCCGCCCAATTCGGTGGGGTGATGAATCCAGCCGAACCCAGTGAGTGCGATTTGGCAATCTTCGTCATCGACCCAGCCACCGGAATTGACCCAGATTCCATCGCTCAGTGGGAGGGTTTAAACGATTCGATGGTGCCTAGGTTGATCGTGGTCACGGGCCTTGATAATCCGCAAGCTGATTTTGACGACGCAGTCTTGTTGGCCAACCGCGTATTTGATATGACTGTTACCCCATACCTAGTTCTCCACGATGACAACGGGGTTGCATGTGCTCTGATTTCGTTGGAAGACATGAAAATCTACGACTACACAACTTTGCCACCAAAGATCGGTCCAAGTGAACCAGAGCATCAAGTACTGGTCGAAGAATTCCGCAACGAATACTTGGCAGCCATTGATGTCATGGGTAAAGACGCTTTCGCTGCCGGCCTGCTCTTCCCTGCTATCCCAGTCTGGATTGAAAAAGGAATTGGCGTAGATATTGTCAGAAACTACATTGCCCAGTTGGAGCAGTAACTACCAAGCTCCCTTTGCATTTTTCTCAGCAGCCAGTTGAAGTGCGATGTCCAACCTCTTGAAAATCTCTTGAAGGTTGGCCTCACTGGTAGCAAAGTTCAATCGCGCGAATGAGGTTGTATAAACGCTGGAGTGCCGCGAAAATTCTTCCCCCTTGCTCAGGAAAACTCTCCCAAGATTGAGAATATCTACGCTTGGGTTATTTTGATTCAAAGGAGAGTTCGTGAAATCGATCCAACTAAGGTAGGTAGCTTCTGGAGATCGATAATCTGGATCAACGCCCGAAGTCTCTACCCATTCTGCGATGAGCTGCCTGTTACTTTTGAGTTGCTTTAGCAATTCGGCAAGCCATTCGTCGCTCTCGTTCCAAGCAGCAAGTGTTGCAACTCGGCTAAGAATACTTGGCGTTCCAAAGTAGTCGAGTGGTTCCTTCTCAAGCAGGTTCCATACTCTGCTAGAACCGAAATGAGCGACTGCGCACCGCATACCCGCAATATTGAAAGCCTTCGTAGCCGAAGTTGCAGTAATAGTCCGCGTAGCAGCCATATTACTGAGAGAAGCGAATGGAATATGGGTGTGCGACGAGAAGGTCAGGTCTGCGTGAATCTCATCAGCTAGAACGGTTATGTCCAGTTCTTCGGCAACATTGCTTAAAGCGTGAAGTTCGGAGATGGTAAAGACACGTCCAGTTGGATTGTGCGGATTTACTACAACCAGCATCGTGCATTGCTGATCTCTTAGCGTTTGAGCGAGGTTGTCAGTTGAAAACACCCACCCTTTGTCGCTATTCACCATGGGCAGCGGGATAACCCTCCTGCCAGAACGCTCAATGCTTGCAAGGAACGGTGGGTAGCAAGGAATATGTATCGCAATACCATCTCCTGGCTTGGTTGCATGTTCAATAACTATCTGGAGAATTTGGATCAAATCAGTGAAGATCCGAGTACGTTCTGATTGAGGATTCCACTGATAGCGACGTTGCATCCGATCTTCAAAAGCGTGCACCACGGGGTCGCCATCAGACCAATATGGATACCCGAAGTCTTGGCTCTGCGTAACGTCGATGACCTTTTTTCGAACTGCTGGTGGTATGCCGTAATCCATATCAGCGACCCAGGCTCCTATTACGTCCTGCTCCAATGATCCCCACTTCACGCCGTACCCGGTTCGCAATCGAGTTTCGTCGATCTGCTTGAACTGTTCCGAGGTCATTGGCTCGCCTGCAATTTGCCGGTGGACTCCGCCAGAATCACATCTCTTATCAGTTCCATCTGTCCATGATGTTGGGCAAGTTCTTCGTATACGTGCTGAAGTGCCGCACCTTGATTCAACGGACGATCAGGGCCCTTGAAACTCGATGGCGGAGTGTTGCGCAGCGGAGCACTGAAATCTGCATGTTCCGCATCGCGCGCTAGTTGAGCTTTTACTCCTGGGATTTGCGCCAACAGAGGCGCAACAGGTCCTGTTGCCGTGAATTCAGCATCCCGGTCTCGCTCTACAGGGCGACCAGCGACCATGTGACCCGCCCAATACGAGACCACTCCAAGACAATGAGTAAGAAGGGCGTAGGGAGAATTGGCACCGGGCAATGTTGGGCGACGATTGGCTAGATCGTCACCTAGGTCGTTAACGATTATCGCCATCCCATCAAGGGCTCGGTCGGTGAAATACGCATAATCTTTAGGCTCAATCATCTCGTTCCTTTCAATTTTGACGCTGACAATAGTCGTCACCGGCTTAAGAGGTGACTCAACCTTGCTAGAATTTGCGTCACCTGTCAAGATGGTTACATGAACCATGTCTTCGTCAGTGGAAATCTCGCCCTTGATTTCATCGGCACACTCAAGTGGCGACGAACGGAACCCGAGGAACTTTTGAACTCGCCCGAAGACGTAGACAGGTGGGTCTTAGAAAGCGCGGTATTGAGCAGTTTCACCGGATGCGATACAGAGTCTCTAACACGCATGAAGAAATTACGGGAGATTATCTATCGACTCGCATCGGCGCGAGTGTCTGGTCTTGCGTGGGATCACAAAGACGTGTCGCAACTGAATCTGGTTGCCAACAGCGGCTTCCCTCAACTTGTCTTTACAGAGTCTGGACTTGAGCGGTTGGGAGATATGGAGTCGGTTGCTGGATCCGTGGCTCGCTCAGGTATCGATTTGCTGACCAGTCCGGAAGTCGAATTAATGAAAGAGTGTAAACGCGAGGCTTGCACTCGCATCTTCATAGATAAATCACGAAGTAAAAATCGTGCCTGGTGCGGGATGGATGAATGTGGCAACCGTATCAAAGCGGCCAATTATCGGTCTCGCCATCGACCTCACAATCGTCCAAATGCGACGACCTAATTACCAAGCAGCGGCGATATCCGAACGGGTCTGTGAAAGAAGTTGAGGTAATACTTTTACGCCGCCAATGATGGGCATGAAATTCGAGTCCCCGCCCCATCGTGGAACAAGGTGTTGGTGAATGTGATCGGCAACTCCGGCACCTGATGCTTCACCTTGGTTCATGCCGATATTGAAACCTGCAGGATGCGAAACCTTCCTCAGCGTTTGCATGGCATGCGCGGTGAGAGATGAAATTTCATTTCTCTCATCGTTGGATAAATCAGTTAGATCGGCAACATGGCGGTAGGCGCAGATCAGAAGGTGACCGGCGTTGTAGGGATAGAGGTTCATTACGACGTAAGCAGTTTCTCCGCGATGAACTAGCAATCCTTCTTCGTCACTCAACGAGGGAATACGACAGAAAGGACAGACAACATCATTCGTCGCGAGGGGACGGTTCTCCCCTCGCAAATACTCCATCCGATGCGGCGCCCACATACGTTGCCAAGAATCAGGCATTCCTACGCCATCAATCACAGAAGTCACCTACACCTGTCTGCGTTCGCGTATAGCGCTTTCAATTTCATCGATCGCATCAGCGATCAAGATTCCGTTGCGTTGTTGACCATCACGATATCGGAAGGAAACTGCTTCCGCCTTCTGGTCTTCATCGCCAGCAATGACCATGTAAGGAATCTTCTCCAACTGGGCATTGCGAACTTTTTTCTGCATGCGGTCATCAGAGGCGTCAATATCGGCGCGAATGCCCCGCTTCTTCATTTGAGAGACGACATCGCGAAGGTACGGTTCGAAAGCATCCGCAACTGGAATGCCCCTCACCTGTACAGGGGCCAACCACGGCGGGAATGCGCCGGCGTAATGCTCGGTGAGCACGCCAAAGAATCGCTCAATGGAACCGAATAGGGCTCGGTGAATCATGACAGGGCGTTGACGCGATCCGTCTGTCGCAACGTATTCAAGGTTAAAACGGAGAGGCAATTGGAAATCGACCTGAATTGTCGAGAGTTGCCACGTGCGACCGATTGCATCTTTGGCTTGAACTGAAATTTTCGGACCGTAGAACGCTGCCCCGCCTTCGTCGAGAACGAGTTCAAGATTCTGTTTCAATGCTGCTTGTCGCAATGCCTCAGTTGCTCTCTCCCACTCGGCATCCTCGCCCACCGATTTGTTTACATCGCGAGTAGACAGTTCAAGATAGAAATCGCTCAACCCGTAATCGCGCAAAAGGTTGAGCACGAATGTCAGCAGACTGTCGAGCTCGTCCAGCATCTGATCAGTTGTACAGTAGATGTGGGCGTCGTCCTGAGTGAATCCGCGAGCCCTGGTTATTCCGTGAAGAACTCCGGACTTTTCATAGCGATAAACGGTGCCGAACTCGAACAGCCGAAGTGGAAGTTCGCGATACGAGCGCTGGCGTGATCTAAAAATCAAGTTGTGGAACGGGCAGTTCATGGGCTTCATGTAGTACTGCTGACCGGCTCGCTTTACAGTGCCGTCGGCATGCAGTTCTTCATCAAGGATCATCGGTGGATACATGCCGTCGGCATACCAATCCAAGTGTCCTGACGTCTCAAAGAGCGCAGCTTTGGTTAAGTGTGGCGAGTAGACGAATTCATAATCTTCTTCTACATGTCGCTTACGTGAATAATCTTCCATCGCTTGGCGAATGATCCCGCCCTTGGGATGAAATACCGCAAGACCTGATCCGATCTCCTCAGGGAAGGAGAAGAGATCCAAGTCAGCACCGAGACGGCGGTGATCTCGCTTCTCTGCCTCAAGTAGAAAATCCAAATAGGTATTGAGATCTTCTTGGGACGCCCAGGCAGTCCCGTAAATCCGCTGCAGCATCGGGTTCTTCTCCGAACCGCGCCAATACGCACCGGCACTTCGCATCAACTTGAAAGCTGGGATGTGCTTGGTCGAAGGCAGGTGCGGTCCACGACAGAGGTCGCTCCATACCGGCTGTCCATCGCGACCGAGGTTGTCATAGATCGTGAGTTCGGCGCCTCCTACTTCAACACTGGACTCGTCTGCGGCGGGAGATTTCAAGCCAACGAGTTCGCACTTGTACGGCTCGTGCACGAGTTCGGATAGAGCCTGCTCCTCCGTGACTACACGGCGGCGAAAGCGTTGCCCCTCTTTGACGATCTTGCGCATCGCAGTTTCCAGCGCCGTCAGATCATCGGGAGTAAACGGCTTGGCAGGATCGAAGTCGTAATAGAAACCATCAGTAATCGGTGGTCCGATACCAAGACGGGTGTCCGAGAAGACCTGCTGTACTGCTTGTGCCAGTACGTGCGCCGTCGAGTGGCGCAGAACTTTCAAGCCTTCGGGTGAGGAAATCGAAACGCTCTCGACGATATCCCCTGCTTGCAGATCAGTCCAGAGATCCCTGAGTTCGCCGTTGACTCGGCAAACGACAACGTCTTTCTCTTCAGCAAAAATGTTTGTGGGTCGCTGATCGTCGGAAATAGACTTGCTCTGACCATTGATGATGACTTCAATCTGCGACATGAGTGTGAGTCTACCTAAAGGTGGGCTATGCAGGTGTCGAACCTGCTACCTCTCGCGTGTGAAGCGAGCGCTCTACCGATGAGCTAATAACCCCTTCATGGATCAATATCTTGAGCCATGCGATCTAGCAATTCTTCCCTTAACTGCGTATCTATCTCAAGGGCTCGAGCCTCTAGAAGCGATACGGGCTGCGCGTCTTTCAAACTCGAGAGAAGATAGATGGACTCGACTCTATCTAGTTGACCGCCCATCACCACGGCTTCTTCGACTCCCAGCCATTCAATGGCCAATTCCCTCGTGATCCCGGGTAGGCAACCCGAAGCCAGATTCGGAGTCAGCCAACGCCCGTCAATCTTTAACAGAAGGTTCGAAACCGCACTTTCACTGACTTCGTCATTGAAGTTGAGACGAATTCCGTCGTCAAAGCCCGCGCTGTGAGCCTCTTTCAAATACTCGATATGTTCTGTAAAAGGCAGTGTTTTGATTCCCACCGTCGGGGAACCTTCATCAATCGGACGATCCAAGATGGCCAACCTGGCCGGATTTGTCCATGGATGGTAAGTCTCGTGCACTAGATCGAACTCGCCGGATTTGTGAAAGGAGATGCGAAGTCGACCGAATTCCATAGAGTCAGGAGTCTTTTCCAGAAGCCCTGACACCGCCTGGCGAATTTGGACTTCACTTGGAATCCTCATTCCTAGAACCAATGCGCTCCTTGTGGCTCGTGCGATGTGGCGCTTCAGCGCAAATGGAACTCCGCGAACAGTCTTGATCGTTTCAAATATTCCGTCGCCTTCAGGAAATTGCGCGGTCATGAGATCTCTCCGTTTGCAATGGAAATGAGTCGACGGGCCTTCAATTGCGTTTCTTCCCATTCGCCTTCTGGATCACTGCTCCACGTAATTCCAGCACCAGTGCCAAAGTGCAATGAACCATCTCGCTGGGTCCAGAAGATGCGAATAGCCAAAGAGAGAAGCGCTTGCCCATTTTCAACCCAACCCAGAGGGCCGCAATAGGGACCTCGCCTTTGCCCCTCAAGGTCAGTAATTGTTTTTACAGCGGAGGATTTAGGTGCTCCGCTTACCGATCCGGGCGGAAGTAGCGCTTCGGAAATCTCCGACCAGCTAATGCCATCGCGAAGGGAACCTTGCACGTAGGAAACCAAATGACTCAACCCCGGATGGGATTGCGTCTCGAGCAAACGAGGTACGTGCACGCTTCCCGTCTTGCAAATTCGACCAAGATCGTTCCGTATCAGGTCAACGATCATCACGTTCTCTGCCCTGTCCTTGGTACCAAACTCCAAGCCGTCCATCTCCGGAGGCTTGGTTCCTTTGATCGGCGCTGATGTAACAATTCCCGCCTGTCGTTCCAAAAATAATTCCGGAGAGGCAGAAGCGATTTCGATCTCGGGCAACCTCAAATAGCTGGCAAATGGTGCCGGGTTGTATCGGAGTATTTGATGCATCAAGGGCAATAACGAACTGCCAGAGAATTCAGCGGATAGTTCACGACAAGCATTGACTTGATAGACCCATCCTTGTGAAATCTGCTCTCGTATCTTCTGCACATAATCGATGTAGTCACTTTGATTTATTGAAGTCTTCCAAGAATTCCCAACAGGGGTCCACGGTTCGTCAATTGGTGGCAACGGCGCATCAACTACTGCTCCAAAACGCGCGCACGTCCACTCACCTTCAAAATTCGCCGTCACTGCCCAGAATCCCGGGTTATCAGGTGAGGATGGGTCATGGGATATTTCCTGCAAGTCGTAGGCAAGACGCCCGCCCATCCAGAAGAGGGGCTCGGTCGCGGACAGGCTGGTCAATTCCACGTGGCAACCGTACGACTAGGGAGGGCTGCGTGCCTCGCTTTGGCGCAACACCCCTCGCTACGATAGATTTCGCCAAGCACAAAAGAGCACAACCGAGAGATCGAGCGTGTGTGCGGACGTAGCGCAGTTGGTAGCGCACCACCTTGCCAAGGTGGATGTCGCGGGTTCGAGTCCCGTCGTCCGCTCTAATGGTCGGCGTTCACTATTATCAAATATTGACCGCCGATTTTTTATACGGTGGAGTGGCCGAGAGGCGAGGCTCAGGACTGCAAATCCTGCTACACGGGTTCAAATCCCGTCTCCACCTCCACCTTTTGGCACTCGCTACTTAACTTGAATTGCCAGCCCATTTCTCGGAACCACATACTGGACTCCCCCGTACTGCTGCTGTTGAGAGACCACGAGGAATGCGAGAAACGTCCCCTTCTTCGCGTAAGTGTGAGAGACCGATGATGGCGGCTTCCCATGGCCGGATTGCTGATATCCGTCACCAAATTTCATAACCCACGAGACAATCACCCCTGGAATTGTTGTGCCGATGGTGAATTTCACGGCAAGTGGATGTGTGCCAGAAGTTGGCGAAGCGGCTACACCGAGTATCGGCGGAGTGCCCGCGCCAGCCGTGATCTGTGCGACGGTGTAGACGAGAGCGTACGGAGCATTGGCTCCGTACTTCACAACGAATGTCACTTTAAAACCGCCGTCTTTCGTATACGAGTGAGCCACACTGGCCGGTGGTTTTCCGGCACTACCCGCATGTTGTCCATCACCGAAATCGAGAACCCATGAGTTGATGTTGGCAACTGTTGTGCCAAGACCAAAAGTCACGCGCAACGGCGTTGGCCCAGAGGCGGGATTAGCCGTCAGACTGATCATTTGCGCAAAGTGGACCAAGACACTGGTTGTCACACTCGCACTTCCACCCGATGTGGCGGATGTGATTGTCAACAATCTCGGTCGATAATCGCCTTCTTTGCTATATGTATGCACAATCGAAGTAGGCGGAGTGCCTGTAGCAACTTTTGATTTCCCGTCACCATAATCGATCCTCCACTGAACGACTTTCGGTGAACAAATAGCAAATGAGACTGTTAGCGGTGGTTTTCCGGTATCTGGCGTGGCCTTCAAAGTTAATTTCGTGCCTTTGCATTTCGCTGCAGCCGTGCTCTTTGTTGCCTTTGGTGTTGCAATCGTCTTGGTTGCCTTCGGGCTTGGCGTTACAGAGGCCAATACAGCCTTCACGACATAAACCTGGCAGAAGCCGGTGCCGTGAGTCTGCGCATCCTGCGACCAAGTTGCGGGATCGGAGTCGACACAGCTGTAAGGACCTTTAATCACCACTGGTTTCGCGGTCGTACTCACATTCGCAGTCCAGTTCACGTTCACTGCATTGCCTTGGCCGGCACTGCCGGTTGCCGCCCATGGACCGAGTTTTATACCAGCGGCACCATTTAGGCCGATCGTTCCAGGCTTTGCTCCCTGCCCATTGTTCCAGTGATACGTAACTAATTGCATCAAACAATAAGAAGCGCCGTTGGTTGAGAAGCTTGGCTGTTTGCCTCCGCCAAGAACTCCCCCTCCATTTGAGTTGTCAAAGAGTTTTATCGTAGGTCCTTGGCAAGAGACAGCGACTTTTTTCGGCGCACTCACAATTTGTGCACATTTCGCGGCAGTTCCTACTCCCGAATTTGTCCCGCCGTAACTTGCCGTGCAAACCCAGAGACCGTCACTAACAACAACAGTGACCTTTCCTTGATGACCGCTTGGCCCCATCTTTGAATGATCACAATTTCCAAGAGAGGCATCCCCGTGCTTCCAAATAAATTCACTCGTCGTTGCCGAAAGTTTTCCTTGATTGCTACAACCCAAATCAACAGCTGCTGCCGAACCTGGCGTACCGGGATTGGTAGCCCGAGATTTGTCAATGAGTTGCAGTTTCAATGACCACGTGTAACTAAGCGACTTGCCTGAAGTATCGCTTGCATGAACAGTGAAGTGCGTTGCATATTCGACTTGCTGGAAAGTCGCTGTGATCGGGGAAAGAGATACGGAAGACGTGGAATTTAACGCCGCAAGAGCGCCCGGTTCGCCCGTGATATAAAGACCAAGGACCAGCCCAGCCGAAAGAAAAATGGACGTTAATTTCTTATCCATGAGCCATCATCGCCTCAAAGGGGAAGGTCTCAGTTGCCGCAAGTATGAATCTCGCACTTTAAGGAGTCAATATCCCGAGTTGACTCATCCCAAATGCCCGCGTAGCAGCATACGAAGAATCATTTGAAAATGCCCGCGTAGCGGTGTGTCTGCCGATGGGGCAATTGCCCCATCGGCACTGTGAGCCATGGAGCTTTCAATGAGTCAACGCAAGGCTGTCACCAAGACCATCGCCACCCGATATAAACGATCAAGCCGTGGTGCAAAGAAAATCATTTTGGATGAACTGTGTGCAATCACGCTCTGGCATCGCGATCATGCCCGCAAGGCGTTGCGCGAGGTGTTGGTCGTTAGAAAAGTTAAACCTCGCCCACCTCGGCCCTTGCTCTATGACGAGGCAGTCATTGAAGCTCTGCGATTTTGCTGGGCGGTGCAGGGGACTCCATGTGGGCGCCTATTGGCAGCGGCGTTAACTGATTTGGTGCCACGGCTGCGCGCTTTCAGCGAACTCGATATCAGCGATGCAACCGCGGCTAAGTTGCTCACCATCGCCCCGGCCACCATTGATCGCCGACTTAGGCCAGAGCGAGGCAAACTCGATCCAAGAGGGAGATCTCATACCAAGCCGGGCTCACTACTGAAGGACTCCATTCCGATGCGCACCTGGGCTGATTGGGATGATGCAAGACCTGGGTTTGTGGAGATTGATCTGGTGGGACATGAAGGTGGCAATAGCCGTGGAGATTTCTGTTTCACCCTAGATATCACCGATATTGCCACTGGCTGGACTGAAACGCGATCGGTGAAGAACAAAGCCCAGAAGTGGGTCTTTGCCGCCATCAAGGATGGCCTGGCTAGTTTCCCCTTCCCAATTCTTGGCATCGACAGTGACAACGGATCTGAATTCATCAACTGGGAGTTATTTCGCTGGTGTGAGCAAGAAAAATTGACCTTCACTCGCTCGCGCTCAGGTAATAAAAACGATGGTGCCCACGTGGAACAGAAGAACTGGCACATCATTCGCCAGGTGGTGGGTTATCACCGCTATGACAGTGCAGGTGAATTAGAGCTGCTCAATAAAATCTGGCAACACCAACGATTGTTGACTAACCATTTTGCACCGCAGCAGAAACTCATTTCTAAAGAACGAAGCGGTGCCAAGATCAGCAAGAAATACGATAAACCAGCCACCCCCTACCAGCGAGTTCTAACCGATGTGGACACTGTCTTGGCAACGGCCAAAAGGCAACTCACACAGGAGAACAGGGCACTCAACCCAGCAGCCATCCAACGTCAGATTCAGGCCCTCACTGATGAACTATTGACCTTGACCACATCAAAACAAGGGCCAAAAACTCAACCGACTAGGCGGGCATTATCAAATGATTCTTCGAATAGGGCTAGGCGGGCATCTTGACATGATTCCACGGGCTACCCTGAAAGTGAGAAACATCGAGCCTCGATGGCGAAAAACTTAATACAAACAGAATCGAAATATTATGAAAAAAGGACAAAAAGTACGTTTACTTGCCGCAATTGGCACCCTTCCCCTCCTAGCGATATTCATCTATCCGTCGGCAACTTCAGCAGCGACGCCGACAATCAACCCAGGAACTACAACAAGCTTCGCAGTCCTGGCTGCCACAACAATCACTAATACTGGCCCGACTACGATCAGCGGAACCGCTGGCGGCGACATTGGGCTAGCCCCCGGATCAGCCTTTACGGGCAGCTCAACAGTGACCACCTCTGGCGTGCAGCACATAGCTGATGCCACGGCGACGACTGCTCAAACTGATCTAGTGACCGCGTTCAATGACATCAGCGCGCCTACTCCTACAGTTCTAGCGTCCCCCGAACTTGCCTCACACGTCATAACGCCTGGCACATACTCAACAGGCGCGGGAACGTTCGCGAACTCTGGAGCGTTGACTCTTGATGCACAGGGCGATGCAAATGCTGTCTTTATTTTTCAAGCCGCATCAACCTTGATCACCTCTGCCGGAAGCACCATGACCCTTGTCAATGGCGCGCAGGCATGTAACGTTTACTGGAAAGTTGGAAGTTCTGCGACACTGGGAACGAACTCGACTTTCATCGGCCACATTTATGCTCTGACATCAATCACTGCTGAAAGTGGTGCAAACATTCAGGGACAGTTGCTTGCACGTACTGGTGCAGTCAACCTAAATGCCAACATCATCTCTAACCCAGCTTGCGCTGCCCCCACACCAACTCCAACGGCAACGGCTACGGCTACACCAACTCCTACGGCTACACCAACAGTGACACCAACAATCACGCCAACTCCTACAGTGACCCCAGTTGTCCCTGCTACGTTGCATGTTGTTAAGCACGTTGTAAATACTTATGGTGGAACTGCAGTTGCCTCTGACTTCGTCATTCATGTAACCCATAACGGAGCCGAGGTTCCTGGAAGCCCCTCTGCCGGTGTAGATGGAGCCGGCCAGGCATACAGCTTGGCGCCAGGTAGTTATGTTGTAAGCGAAGATCATCACGATGGTTATTACGGTAATTTTGCCGGAACAAGCGTAGTTACAAACGGTCTCGTAACCTTAGTTGCGGGCCAAGATCTAACGATTGTTCGAACAAATTACCAAATAGCACCGGCATACGTGCCAGTTGCTACACCATCTGCTTCACCAGTCCCACCAACTCCGGTAACGGAAACGGGTGGACAGCTTCCTAAAACAGGTTCCCCTTGGTTCAATCTCCTTGCACTTGCTGCAGGCCTGGTTGTTCTCGGTGGAGTCGGCTTCACTACTAAAAAAGCACTTAGGTAACTAGGTCCTTATGAATAAGCGCTCATTCCTAACCATCGCTTCGACACTTCTTGTAGTGGCGGGGGTCGCAATGGGCGGATATGCAACAGTTCAAATAAAAGAGATGAACGCTTACTCTGGTAGCCACGTGCTACCAGAGTTGGCGCCATCTTCTCTTCACTCTTCTCTTCACTTAAGTCCGCAAGATGTCTACAACAGCGTCGTAATAAAAACAGGTGACTACATCGGAAAAATCACAATTCCGGATCTAAAGCAGACCCTGCCGATATATGAAGGCACCGATACTAGGGAGCTCAAAATGGGCATCGGGCATTACGTAAATAGCGTCCTCCCTGGTGTTGTAGATAATTCCGTTCTCTCTGGACACCGAGATTCAGTTTTCTCTCAACTAGGCAAACTGAAAGTCGGTGAGTTCCTTATTGTCGATACCGTGGCAGGGAAATTCACCTACAAAATCTCCGGTTTTAGAATTGTTGAAGCCAATGATCGAACGGTGATAGTTCCTACAAAATCAGCAGTTTTGACCCTGACCACTTGCTACCCATTTCACTATATCGGGAGTGCTCCCAAGAGGTTCATCGTCAGCGCTAATTTGGTACCCACGTCTCCAGCAGTCTAAACAATCTACCCAGAAGACAGTTAAGTTCTGGCGACCTTAAAACTGTGAGAAACTTCCCCTCATGATTGCCACACAAAGCCTTGAATTGCGCGCTGGTGCGCGCCTTCTCATCAGCGGCGTCACAGTGAGAATAAATCACGGCGACAGAATTGGTTTTGTGGGTCGCAACGGTGCAGGAAAGAGCACTCTAGCCAAAGTACTTGCTGGCGAGACTCTGCCCGCAGGTGGCCAAGTTTTGCGAAGTGGGACCATCGGATACCTCCCCCAAGATCCGCGAACTGGCGACGAAGAAGGCACTGTCGTGGAGAGGATCCTCTCCGTTCGCGGGTTAGATCAGATCGTCGCTCGCATGCGCCAGATCGAGCAAGCGATGGCAACCGCTGAAGGTGAAGAGCTAGAAACGGTAATGAATAGGTACACCCGTGCTGACAGTGAATTCACTGCCGCTGGAGGATATGGAGCAACGGCCGAAGCCGAAGCGATTGCCACAAGTTTGGGAATCCCCGAAAGACTCTTTGATGAACCTCTCAACGCACTCAGTGGTGGCCAAAGACGTCGAGTCGAGCTGGCTCGCATTCTTTTCAGCGGTGCAGAAACCCTCCTACTGGATGAGCCAACCAACCACCTTGATGCCGATTCAGTCATCTGGCTCCGTGAGTACTTAACGAAATATTCCGGCGGACTGGTCATCATAAGCCACGATGTAAATCTGATTGAGACAGTCGTCAACAAAGTCTTCTACCTTGATGCAAATCGCAATGTCATTGATGTGTACAACATGGGGTGGAAAAAATATCTCCTGCAACGCGAACAAGATGAGCACCGTCGAAAAATCGATCGAGCCAATGCGGAGAAAAAAGCTGCAATTCTGGAGAAGCAGGCCGAAAAGTTGCGCGCAAAAGCAACCAAAGCCAAGGCCGCCCAAGGGATGTTCCGCCGAGCCGAGAAATTACTTTCCGATCTGGAGGACGTCCGCAAGAACGATCGAGTTGCGAAACTACGTTTTCCAACTCCATCCCCGTGTGGAAGAACCCCGCTTTCCGCCACAGGTCTGAGCAAGTCGTATGGATCCCTGGAGGTCTTTACCGACGTCGACTTGGCCATCGACAAAGGTTCGCGCGTTGTCATTCTCGGGCTAAACGGTGCCGGTAAAACGACTTTGCTTCGAATGCTTGCCGGAGATCTCGAGCCAGATACTGGCGAAGTCGTACAAGGCCATGGACTGAAAATCGGCTACTACACGCAAGAGCACGAGTCACTGGATTTTGAAAGAACAGTCCTTGAAAACATGTCAAGTGCCCATGCTGAACTTCGTGAGCCAGAAGCGAGAAATGTTCTCGGCTCCTTTTTATTCTCAGGCGATGATGTGCACAAACCTGTCAGGGTTTTAAGTGGTGGCGAGCGCACACGCCTGGCCCTGGCAGTACTCGTCGTTAGCGCAGCAAATGTCCTTCTCTTGGACGAACCAACTAACAACTTAGATCCAGCATCGCGAAATGAAATCTTGGGCGCCCTAGGTTCATACCAAGGCGCGGTTGTGCTCGTCTCCCACGATGAAGGCGCAGTCCGGGCGCTTAAACCGGATCGCGTATTGCTCTTGCCAGATGGTGATGAAGATCTTTGGAATGAGAGTTACCTAGATCTTGTAGAGATCGACTAATTTATTTAGTGCTCGGCCCGACGTTCGGGACGAGCTGGTAATTTCAACCGCCAAGCAAAAAAAGCGGCGCAGAGCAGCCCTCCACCAAGCAGTGCAAGCCAAAGACCCCAAAGCCCCGCACCCAAAAGCACGCCCGCGCTAGCAGGTCCCATAATCATGCCAATGAGCCAGGTATTGGTCGAAGCCGAGTTGTAACGACCTCGCAAATGATCTGGCGCTATCTGATTCACGATCGCAGGCATAATGGGAGACCACACCATTTCTCCTATCGCAAAAACGAACTGACATAGAATCAGTGCTGGGACTGCAAAGCCCTTGAAAAGACCGGCGATTGAAAGAACTGCCCAAGCCGAAGCCCAAAACAACATGGCGATCGCCAACCCCTTGGCTCTAGGCAACTTCTCCAGCCGCTTGATTACCCAGAGTTGGAATATCGCAATGACCGCAGTGTTCACGGCGTACGCCCAAGCCAGTCGAGACGGAAGAACATCCGCGACTGTGGTTGCAAAGGAAGTAAACCCAACTTCGATTTGACTGTAGCTCAAGAAGATTGCAAATAGAGCCACAATCCAAACTTTGACAAAAATGCGGTCGCGAATCACATCGCCCCAACCGCCTTCAAGGGTCGCATTGTGATCGCGTTGTGCCTTTGTACGGTGCCCCACATTTTTTAACGTAAGAATCACCAGAACGTAGACAAAAAAAGATATCCCATCGCCGATGTATAGAACTTCAAAAGTATGTGGTTTGTCGATCGAAACAATTAACGAGGATGCAAGACCGCCCAAGCCCAATCCCAGGTTCAACAGAGCAAATTGAGAACCATAGATTCTCTCGCGCAGGTGGTCTGGAGTCAGCTCGGTGGTCAAAGCCCCCTGACTAGGCCAGGCTGCCGAATTGCCAATTGAGCAGATCGTCATAACTACGAACGCATCTGGGATTGTTTTGATCAAGGAAAATGAGGCATAGCCAATCCCCAGAATTGAGAGAGAAATAATAAGAATCGGACGCGGTCCCCATTTATCGATCAAGGAGCCGACCATCGGGGCCGCCATCAACGAGATAAGGGCACCATAACTAAATATCAAACCCGCAATTGATGTAGGGATGTGTCGAACCGAGTGAAAATATACAAAGGCAAAGGGCATAACCAACCCGTTGCCCAAGGCGCTTAAGGCAATGCCCAGCAACATGCGTCGAACTTCGCTCGGAAGTTGATCGACCTTATTAGCCTTAGGCAACATCACACCATCTTAGAGGTGCCACTCATGGCTATGACTACCCAATTAACGAAGTATTAGCCTAGATTTAATTACGCGAACTGAATCTCCGTAGTCTTTCACGATTGCAGTTCATATTTTCCGAGAGATAGAAGGAACGAAAATGATCAAGAAGTCGGAATTACCCCGATTGCGACGGAAGGGTTTATCTACTCTTATTGGTGGAGTTCTTCTCTACTCTTTACTCACACCAATTGTGACAGCAAGAGCCGATGATGCAGGCTGGGTGAAACGAGATCCAAGTTGTTCTTGCCAGGCAATTGCGTCCTCAAGTGATGGATCAAAACTCGCCGGTGTTGTAAACGGCGGAAAAATAGTCACGTCCAACGATTTTGGCGCAACATGGACGGCGCACGAATCTGCCCGCAACTGGAGTGGCATTGCCTCCTCAAGTGATGGAACGAAGTTGGTTGCAACTGTCGAAGGTGGCCAGATCTACACTTCCTCAGACTCTGGAGTTACGTGGAGCGCGCGCGACTCGGTGCGACCATGGTTTGGTGTTGCTTCATCCGCGGATGGGACCAAACTAGTAGCAATCGTGAATCCTGGACTGATTTATACCTCCACCGATTCTGGCGCCACCTGGAGTGCGCATGAAACCACTCGTGCTTGGCGCGCAGTGACCTCATCAAGTGATGGAACCAAATTGGTCGCAGTCGTTCGCGATGGACAGATTTACACCTCCTCCGACTCTGGTGCGACATGGATCCCGCGCGATTCGGTGCGCCTGTGGTTCTGGGTCGCATCATCTGGTGACGGGACAAAACTTGCGGCTGTTGTATATGGAAATCCGGGAAACATATACACCTCATCAGATTCGGGGGCGACCTGGACGGTACGCGCCAGCGATCTGAATAAATACTGGCAGGGAATTGCCATGTCGGCAGATGGATCCAAACTCATAGCGAGTGCCTACATGGGTACCGTCTACACGTCGCGGGATTTTGGCGTCACATGGATCACTGATAATTCCATTCAAAATTCATACGGTGTCGCATCGTCAGCCGACGGCAGCCGACTCGTTGCTACTTCGCAGAGTTACATTTACACCTACGGCACGGCGGCCTCACCGCAACCATCTCCCTCTCCTTCTTCAACCATCGGTGGAAATCTTGATTACAAGTGGACCAAACTCGATTTCACTTGCGCCTCCTGCGATTCCATCGCCTCATCAAGTGACGGCTCAAGACTCATCACCGCCGACGATTTTGGCTCCACTGGTGGACACATCTACACCTCGACAAATTACGGAGCAACGTGGACAGCTCGCGGCCCCGTACAGATATGGAGCGGTGTTGCCTCATCCGCTGACGGGACCAGGCTGGTGGCCACCGTCAAGGAAGGCCTGATTTACACATCGAATGATTCAGGGGCTACATGGACGCTGCGCGATTCGGCTCGACGCTGGGATGGCCTCGCCTCGTCAAGTGATGGATCCAAGCTGGTGGCCACTGTAGAAGGAGGACAGATATATACCTCCTCCGACTACGGCGCAACGTGGAGCGCGCGCGACTCAATTCGAAACTGGACAGGGGTTGCCTCGTCAAGTGATGGATCCAAGCTGGTGGCTGTTTCTCGAGCTGACCAGATATTCACATCGGTGGATTCTGGTCTTACCTGGACGCCACGTGAAACGGCCAGACTCTGGCGATCAGTTGCCTCATCCGGTGACGGGACAAAGCTCGCTGCCGCTGTTTATGGAAGCTCTGGAGATAGTTTCATCTACACATCGAATAATTCTGGGTTGACGTGGACGGCGCGAGCCAACGATGCTGCACGTTACTGGCAGAGCGTCGCCATGTCGGCAGATGGATCCAGACTTGTAGCGGCCAGTTACATGGGAACGGTATATACCTCGCAAGATTCAGGTCTTACTTGGGTATCTGGCAATTCGATTCAGAACGGCAACGCCGTTGCATCATCTGGTGATGGAACCAAATTCGTCGTGGCGGGCGCGCTCGGAGGTTACATCTACTCGACCGCCAAGATCGTGAAGGTCGTAGAGAAACCGAAGATTCCACCAAGCAAGGTCAAGGGGTCAATAATTATCAAGAAGGTAAGCGCAAAGTCCTACATACTTACCGTAACGTCGAATTCGCCACTCACTAAATTCACCATCACGGCGACTAAAAACAAGAATAGGACCCTTACCTTCAAAGGAATAACAGATTCCAAGGGCGGCGCCATCGTGAAGGTTGCCGTCAATGTAATTGGTTACTCGCTCTCCCTCAAATTTGCGAGTTAATACCTCGGCTATTTCACCCAGATGACGTTTAACTCTTCATCAACCCTGCCATTGACGACCCAGCGATAATGCCGGATGCCGGGAGAATTCACTGTTACCTCTTTCCAAACAGCGTCAGGGAAATTTGGATCAGTGCAGACTCGCCTAGGAAGGTCGCCTCCCCAAAATTTCTGGAAATAGTTTCCATCCCCTAAAGAAATCCAGACTCCTCCGACCATCTCCTCAAGTGAAACGGAGCTAACTGAACTCCAACATGCCTGAAGTTCGCCGATAGGGCGCGTTCCAGTCGGGCAGTAGGCATATTGGACTCCATCGAGTCGTGCAACTGGATTGATTATGCAATCAGCCTGAAGGCCCATGTCATCAGTGTGCCCTTGCCAGACGCGCAGTTTGAGGATGTCCTGGCCCTGCGCCGATGCCCCCACGTATCGACTTCGCTCTTTATCCATGGTGTATTTGGTGGAGGAGGCGCACACTCCCCCGCCGGCCATTAGATCGCAAGGATCATCGAGGGTATGAGTAACTCCAAAGTTGTGCATCAATTCATGCACCCACGTTTTTGAGGTGTAATTGTCAAAAAATGGCGCAGACTTTCCTCTGCAGATACTTGTATCCGAGACGTTCTGCAGGGCAACTACGGCAGTCATTCCAGGAGTACCTGCGAAGCCACAGTATTTATTTTCGAATCCTGGTACCTCGATGAAGAAAATATAGTCCTTGCGATTGTCGCCGGGATTCTCCATTGCCTTGATTTCAGTTAATAGAACGGCAGCATCCGTGAGGGAATTGTCGGAGGCGTCTTCGTGGGTCCGCAAATACTCTGTCGAATACTGGGACTTCAAGAATTGGATGTCGTATCCGGTTTGGGTTCTGTCGATCGGCAGAGTTAACCCAATCTGCCCATTCAAATAGCGGTTGCCTTCATCCAGAATTCCTGCAAGGTAGCCATTTGTGTCGTAGAAGTTATCAGTGCCATCCGATGGAACAACGTAAACCGCCTTCACCTGAAAGCCCGAGATAGTGTCAGGCAAATCGGCACTCACTCTATTTGTCGAGATCTCCACACTGAGAGTCACCGGATCTGCTGCCGGAATCAAATCGGCGCCAGTCTGGGTTGCAACGACAGTGCAGGTTCCGACCTGCAAAAAAGTCATCGTTGATTCTGCTATAGAGCAGACTGAAGGAGTGTTACTGGCAAATGTAACCACTAGATTCGAGCTGCTAGTGGCCGACAGTTGATAAGTTCCCTGACTGAGCAACAGTGCCCCTGGCAGACGAAAGTCAATGGTGTTTGTTGCATAGACCTTGAGTTCGACTATCACTGCCTTAGCTGCCAAATAATAGGAATTTCCGCTCTGCTTCAGCGAAATGTGGCAGAGGCCAGACGTTCCCGATATCAATATCAGAGATTTTCCCAGAGTGCACACAACGGGGGTAAGCGAAGTTGCAACAACAACCAATTTAGATGAGGAAGAAAAGGTGAAATTGACAGACTTGTCAGTTATTGATGCTTGCAAAGGGAGGGAATACTTGATTGTCTGAACTTTTTTTACAATCTGCCATTTCAGTTTTCCTGCGACCTTTGCGCAGATCAATGATCCGGATTTCAACCCAACTTTTGTACACGATCCACCCGCCTTCGCTGTGGCACCAAAGGCCTGGCTTGAACCCATGCTTAATGCCACAATGAGGCATAAGGTAATAATCCGGTTTCTCATGGACTAATTCCTTCTTTTTCGGCCAGCCAGCCATCGAGTACATAAAAAAGAATCAACATTCCAAAAGAGAGAAGAACTGATCCGATGACGTCCGTAAACCAATGTACGCCTACCGTGAGGCGAACTAATCCCATAAAGCAAGTAGCGAGCCCTATTCCGACAAGGGCCAAAAAATGTCGCCTAACCACGTAGAAGAACAAGGAGCTCCCAGCCGCAGCGATAAAGACAGTATGGGAGGAAGGAAAACTCGGTTCAAGATCTAGTTGGGTGCTTAAACCCACACTCGGGCGAAGACGATGGAAATAGGATTTCGCCAAAGCCGCAAGAATAGCGGATGAGAAAACCAGGGCCAACGGGATGAGATCGCGCACGTACCATGAGCGCGTCCGGTAATTCAAGTAGAGCAACAACAAGACCATTACTACAAGCACTATGACGGGTCTAGTCAAGGTGCTGATCATATTCGCCCAATGCACCTGCGTCGGTGTTCGATGCGCCTTAAACCAAAGAGCTACGCGCTTATCAATGGCGAGCGGGCCCGATTTAGCAATCAATCCCAATTCCACAAAGAGCGCCAAGGAAAGCGGGCCAATTGAAAACAGGATGTATCGTCTCAAGTTATGGGTTCGCTTTTTCTACCCTAAGTTCAAGCTCTTCGACATCATCGCTTTTGGCAGAGAATACTGCTCGAGAACCATCGGGTATTTCTCCGCTGAGCAACTTACTCGCTAGGGAGTCTCCTAGTTCCCTCTGTATCAGGCGGCGCATGGGTCTTGCTCCAAAGGCCTGGTCATACCCGTGCTGAGCCAGCCATGTCTTGGCGCTCTCTTCAACGTCGACAACTATGCGACGGTCAGTCAGTCGCTTCTGCAGATCTGCAATAAGTAAGGTCATAATGAGTGAGATTTCTTTACTGCTTAGGGGGTTAAAGACCAATATGTCGTCAATTCTATTAAGGAATTCGGGCTTGAAAGCTCTATGAACGGCCTCCATCACCCCGGCCTTCCGAGATTTTTCATCCAAGGTGGTATCCATGAGAAATTGAGACCCAAGATTTGATGTCATGACAATGATGGTGTTCTTGAAATCTACGGTTCGACCCTGGCCATCTGTGAGTCGGCCGTCATCAAAGACCTGGAGTAATAAATCAAAGACCTCTACGTGAGCCTTCTCTACCTCATCTAGCAACAAGACCGAATACGGACGTCTCCGCACGGCTTCGGTGAGTTGTCCACCCTCCTCATACCCCACATATCCTGGAGGAGCACCAACGAGTCTGGATACTGAGAATTTCTCCCCGTACTCGCTCATGTCGATTCTCACCATTGCGTGTTCATCATCGAAGAGGAAATCCGCAAGTGCCTTGGCTAATTCCGTCTTCCCCACACCCGTTGGACCCAGAAATAAGAAAGTACCAGTCGGTCGATTTGGGTCAGATATTCCAGCCCTCGCCCGTCTGATTGCATTGGAAACCGCCACGATTGCGTCCTTTTGTCCGACGACGCGGCTTGAAAGTTCTTCTTCTAGATTGAGCAGTCTCTCGCTATCAGCCTGAAGAAGACGACCCACAGGGATTTTGGTCCATGCAGCGATAACTTCGGCGATGTCATCCTCGCTCACTTCTTCCTTGACCATGGCCGCACGACTATTTGCTTTGGCGCGGGCCTCATTGAGCTCAACATCAATTTCGCGCATCCGCCCGTACATGAGGCGGGCAGCTCTCTCTAAGTCGCCAGCAATTTGAGCGCGCTCTGCCTCCCCTCGCAGGTGATCCAATTCTTCAGTTAAAGCACCAATTCGATCGAGTAAATTCTTCTCTTCGGCCCAACGTCCGGCCAGGGTCTTCAATTCTTGGTCTTTGCTTTTGATCTCTTCACGAAGATCGCTTAGTCGTTCTTTCGAAACCGCGTCCTTCTCCTTTGAGAGCCCGAACTCCTCCATGCGCAGTCGATCCACCGCTCGTTGAAGTTGGTCAATCTCCTCAGGCGATGAGTCGATTTCCATCCTTAAACGCGATGCCGCCTCATCCATCAGGTCAATTGCTTTATCGGGCAGGAATCTATGCGTGATGTAACGATCGGAGAGTTTTACCGCGGCAACCAACGCACCATCGCTGATAGTGACCTTGTGATGCGCCTCGTATTTTTCTCTCAGTCCCCTGAGTATTGCTATCGCTTCCTCGATTGTCGGCTCGCCAACGAGCACCTGCTGGAACCGTCTTTCTAAGGCTGCATCCTTCTCGATATATTGGCGGTATTCGTTAAGAGTTGTAGCCCCGATCATATGGAGCTCGCCACGAGCCAGCAAAGGTTTGAGCATATTGCCGGCGTCCATCGCACCAGCCATGCCGCCCGCCCCAACAACTGTATGAAGCTCGTCGATAAAGGTGATGATTTCCCCACTGCTTGCAACGATTTCATCAAGAACGGCCTTCAATCGTTCTTCGAACTCCCCGCGATATTTTGCCCCCGCAATTAGTGCGCCGAGATCAAGGGAAATCACTCTCTTCTCCCGCAAACCAATGGGCACATCACGTGCGGCTATTCGAAGCGCCAACCCTTCGACAATGGCCGTCTTACCGGTTCCTGGCTCGCCAATTAATACCGGATTGTTCTTTGTGCGCCTTGATAGGACTTGAATGACTCGCCGTACTTCATTATCTCGACCGATGACGGGATCTAACTTGCCATCTCGCGCGCGCTGCGTTAAATCGACTCCGTATTGTTCCAGTGCCGATTTCTGATCTACCTCTTGCGTAGTCATCATTTAACTCCTCAAAGATAAGACTAACTCAGTAATACCGAAAATCCTTGCCCTGTTTGGATATTTTAATAAAAAGGGAATCAGCGTAGGCTGATCAAGGTAGCGACAGTCACAGATCTGCTGGAGGTTTCACATGATTGAAAGAATGCCTTTATCCGCAAGAGGTCTCGACACGGGAAAGAAAGCCCGCCTACATAGAATTTTGCACCAGTTTGGCTTAAAGAACGGCACGGCCTTATTTCTTCCCTACGACCAAGGGTTGGAGCATGGCCCACGTGATTTCTTCGCCAATCCAAATTCCTCAGACCCGAAGTACATTATTCGTTTGGCGCTTGAAGGTGGATTTAATGGAATTGCAATACAAATTGGTCTGGCAGAGAAGTTCTTCTGGGATTTTGCCGGTGAGCTTCCCCTGATACTCAAATTGAATGGAAAGACCGATATTCCATCAGATGCGCACGCTCTTTCGCCCGTACACGCCAGCGTCAAGGAAGCAGTGAGACTGGGAGCCGATGCGGTCGGCTATACGCTCTACGTGGGATCGCCTGCACAAGAGCAAGACTTTGCCCAGTTGCGCGAAATACGCACCGATGCAAAGAAGTATGGAATGCCACTCATTGTTTGGTCCTATCCAAGGGGAGAGGCAATCGAAGCCAAAGGAGGAAACAGTTCTTTCTACGCCATTGACTATGCGGCACGCATTGCCAGCGAATTAGGTGCCGACGTGGTTAAGGTCAACTTTCCACATCCAGACCTGCGCGCGAACGTCAAGAAAGAGTATGACAAAGATTTCAGTACCCAGGAAGCAATTGATGCAGTCGTGCGATCGGCTAACAAGACTCTAGTGTTGGTCTCTGGAGGCGAAAAGGCTGGCGATGATGCGATGTTGGAGAAAGCAAGAGAGTCAATGGAAGCCGGAGCAACAGGGCTTATTTTCGGCCGGAACGTATGGCAACGCGAACATGCTACCTCGCTTAAATTTGTCAACACGCTGAGGGAGATTCTGGAGAAATATCCGAGCAAGTAAGATATAAATGAGTAGTGATGAGCAAATGAATTGAAAAATCTCCGCGCATATGCGCCACTTCTGGATTCCTACATCTCCTATTTAGATGGCATGACTCAGCCATTCACTACTCCTGGGCACAAGCAACGCGCAACGCTCCTCGACCCCGACCTCGGAAGACTGGTAGATCAAGACGTGCCCCTGTACGGCGGACTTGATGAGATCAAACTCTCCCGCGGCATTTTAGAACATGCAGAGAGCTTGGCCGCGCAATGTTGGGGAGCCGATTGGACTAGATTTTCAACGGGTGGATCCACGCACGCAAATCAAACAATCGTATTCTCGCTCGGAAAACCTGGCGACAAAGTAGCAATCACAAGAACGGCACATAGATCACTTCTTACGGCGCTAGTTCTTGCCGGACTTGAACCGCTCTGGCTTGTTCCTGAAATTGATCCGGCGACTGGGGTACCGATTGGGATCCCGCTGCGGGAAGTCGAGCGCGTACTTCGTGAAAATCCCATCGCCTTGTTACTTACCGAACCCGGCTACCTCGGGACTCTCTCAGACCTGCCTGCCTTGATTGAAGCAGCACATAGACAAGGGATCCCCGTAATTATCGACGCTGCCTGGGGCGGGCATTTTGGATTTCACCCCTCGCTACCACCACATCCAATGCAATTGAATGCTGACGCATTTGTCACCAGCATTCATAAAGCACTGCCTGGTTACAGTGCTTCTGCAATTGCCGTAGCTCGCACGAGGCTACTTGATCGCGCCCGATTGGAACAAGGATTCGAATCGACACACACCACCTCCCCAGCCGGTGCACCGCTAGCTTCAATTGATGCCGTACGCGCGTTACTGCAACTTCGAGGCGCGGAGCTGATAGAGAATTTATTGATGAATGTGAGTGATTTCCGAAGCAGACTCACATCGGAATTTGGCGAAAATATTCTGCTCAAAGAACAGGACTTTGGAAAGGGAAGATTCGATCCAGTCAAGTTAGTTCTTCGCGCAAACGTCCTGGGCGCAGACGGAATAGAAATAGAAAATGATCTATTGGAGTCCGGCATTCGCGTAGAGATGGCTGATCGCGACACATTGGTGTTTCTCGTTACCATCGCAGATGATTCCGAAACGTTGAAGAAATTGACCGAAACGCTCATTCCAATTTTGCATAAACATTCAGGGAGATCCAGAAAAAGTGCTGCCGCGATAAGCTGGACAATAACTCCACAAAAGGGCGCCTCTATGAGAGATGCTTACTTCGGCAAGAGTGAACTCGTGGAAACTTCGAAAGCGGTAGGAAGAATCAGCGTGGATCTCGTGGCTCCTTATCCACCAGGCGTCGCGGTCCTTGCGCCAGGGGAAATCATTACCAAGGAGATACTGGATGGCCTACTGGAGGCAAAAGCCGAAGGCACTCGTATTGCGTACGCCACAGATCACACACTCACCCACTTCCGAGTCCTTGCACGATAGTGTGAAAGATCCCGCAAACAAGTAAACTAATGGCACTAGATAATTCTTGATTGAAGAGGCTGAGATGTCTGATCAAAACTGGAAAGCTACCGGACTTACCTGCAACCACTGTGCGCAATCGGTCACTAAGAACTTGATGGCTCTCAGCGGAATGGGAAGCGTCGAAGTGGACCTCAAGCCAAACCAGATAAGCACAATTCATACTCATGGCACTCGGGAATTCTCTGCGCAAGAGATCTCCAGCGCTCTGCGCCAAGCAGGAAAGTACGTACTAGCCTCTTAATCAGACCGCGGCGGTTTACTTGATTGACCTTGTTGGTAGGGTTGCACGCATGTCTGAATTCCAAGTTACTCGCTGGCACCAGATTCCTAGCATGGTTGTTGCTCGCGTGGCGGAAGAACTTGAAACTAAATTTTCCGAGAAATACTTGCAGACGATTCTTGATGAACTCGGAGAGAAATAGTGTCGACGGTTTATGAAGTTCTTGAAAAGTCCACCCTGATCTCAGATGGTGCAATGGGAACCATGCTGCAAGAGCGCGGGCTCACCGATGGCGGTTCTCCAGAACTGTGGAATGTCGATAAGCCCGAAGCGATTGAGGCCGTCCTGGAGGAATACGCGGCGGCGGGCGCGAAATTGATAACAACAAATACCTTTGGCGGAACTCGCGGTCGTCTTGCCCTTCATGGTCTTGAAAATCGCGTCCATGAGTTGAACAAGGCCGGCGCGGAAATTGCCAAGCGAGTGGCAAACCGCCATCCAGGAACCTTCGTCATGGGAGACGTCGGACCCAGCGGAGACCTGATGGAACCGATGGGAATACTCACGCCAGAAGGCGCCAAAGAAATTTTCGCCGAGCAAATTCGCGGACTAGTCGACGGTGGCGTTGATGCGATTCTCATCGAAACAATGAGTGATCTCTCTGAGGTCGAGGCCGCTGTGAACGCCGCACATGAAATCGCACCGCAACTTCCGGTGATTGCCACGATGAGTTTCGATACAAACTTGCGCACCATGATGGGCGTGAAGCCTGCCCAAGCCGTACAGAAACTCTCCTCTCTTGGGGTTCGCATCATTGGCGCCAACTGCGGTCGCGGTATGGATGAGATGCGCGTTATCGCACAAGAAATGGTACGAGCACGACCAGCGGGGGTCTTTATTATTGCCCAATCCAACGCTGGGCTTCCGGTCCTAGTTGGCGACACCTTTGTCTATCAGGGGACTCCTTCCGAGATGGCAAAGTTTGCAAAAGAAATGCAAGACCTTGGAGTAAATGTCATCGGGTCTTGTTGCGGCTCAACACCTTCCCACACCGCAGCTATCGCACAAGCAATAAAGAGGTAAACATGACTTCATTGGGGATGGTGACGATTCTCGTCGACGTTTACGATCCGCAAACGATTTCAATGATGACTACTCAAAAATGGTGGCCAACAATGCTGATTTCATCGAGCACCATACCTCTTGATCTCTCAAGAATTGGTTCCTAGCTCTTGATCCCTTGTTCCAGCTCTATCTGATCCCACACGCTTCCCTCAAGAGTGACGGCCGCTGCAGGAAAGAGCCCATTCTCTTCATTGCTTATGTTGTTTCGAAGGAGCGTCTCTAACTCTGACAGCACCGAATCCTCGCCAGTCATAAATCGTCCAACCAATCCATCAATCTCAGCGTGCTCTTTCCTTAATTTCGCTAGCGATTCAGCAAATTCCGCATCAGGCAACAGCGCATCAAACAATCCGTCTTCTTCAAGTCTGTTGTGAATGACCAACTGGTCGGCTAACTCGCGAGCCTGCTGTTGACTCTCCTGAACCGCACCTGCTTTAAATGCGCGACGTACTTCCCCCCATTTATTGATGATTTGCTCATGTTGAATGGTTAGTAGCCTGATCACGGTGAGAGCCTGACATCCGCAATATGAGCACATTTCGCTTTACCAGTCTTGAATTCAGGCGGGATAAGAAGTGGTGCTGCGAGCCGCTCGCAACGCGGTCCCCCACCAGAATAGCTCGTCGACGACGGACTTAAATGCAGGACTCATATCTTCGGTACCGATCCAAGTTCCATTCTCATCGATCTTCTGGGACGCCCCACTTATAGCTATACCATTGCGGACGATGTGAGTGCGCAATTCTGCAAGAACTTGGCGGATCTGCTCTGAAGCACGCAGGCCGGCCGAAGCTGCGCCGTAGGAAACTATCGCACCTGCTTTCACAAACCACTCGGCGTAAATGGAATCAATGGCGTGTTTGAGAATTGCAGGGTAACCGTGGTTGTACTCAGGAGTGATGATTATGAATGCATCCGCTGTACCTAATTTCGAAGCGAGCTCGCTTACACCGCCCTCATATATTCCGGTCCGCGGGTGCTTTGCATTCAGAGCAAGACCCAGATCCAATTCTGCGAGATCAGCAAAATCAACGCTGAATTCAGGGAATGCCTCGAGCGATTTCAAGACCCACTTGCCAACTCGTTCGCCGATTCGACCAGGTCGATTGCTACCGAGAATAACAAGGAGTTTTAAGGTATTTTCACTCATGTAGGCACCTTACTCCTTTTAGTTGAATTTTCAACTAAAAGGAGTAAGGTGCGGATGTGAGAAAGATCCCAAGTGGGAATCGTCTGCAAACATTTCAACAGAAAAGGACTTCTATGACAACAACGAGAAAAGCCGATGCAGTTTGGAATGGCAATTTGATGGAAGGAAGTGGGTCTGTCTCCTTGAAATCTTCAGGAGTTGGCACATTCAATGTTTCATGGCCTGCGCGAAGCCAAGAGCCAAACGGTCAGACAAGCCCAGAAGAATTACTCGGTGCTGCGCACGCCGCTTGTTTCTCTATGGCTCTCTCAAACGGTTTAGCAAAAGCTGGAACACCACCAACTCAATTGCGCACATCTGCCGAGGTTGATTTCCTTCCAGGAACAGGCATCACCGAAATTCGTCTACGAGTAAGTGGTGACGTCCCAAACCTTGACACAGATGGTTTTCGAGCTGCGGCAGAAATAGCCAAGGTGAATTGCCCGGTGAGTCAAGCATTGAAAGCGGTTCCAATAAAACTCGTTGTCGAGTAGAGCAGAGTTAGGGACATGAGCGATCGAGGGCAGGTGCCTGATTTTCTTTGCGACGAAGTAGACTCTAATCGCGAAATTACCCTTGACCCGAGGATTGTAAAACTAACTACGCGTACTGGCGTGGACATCAGACGCACGCTCCCCCATAGACGCATTCGCACAATTGGCGCTTGGTGTTTCGTTGATCATTACGGCCCCACAGACCAGGTGGATGCCATGAGCGTCGCTGCACACCCGCACACGGGCCTGCAGACAGTGAGCTGGCTTTTCTCCGGAGAGATTGAACATCGTGATTCTTTGGGAAGTGTGCAGAACGTAATGCCGGGTGAATTGAACTTAATGAATGCAGGAAAAGGAATTGCTCACTCGGAACTCTCGATCAACGATCGGGTACTCCTTCATGGCGTTCAGCTGTGGATAGTTCTACCTGACCAGTATCGCAACCAGGAGCCGTCCTTCGATCACTACAACGGCCTTCCTGCTTTCGAATGGGAGAGAACCAGAGTTCGTCTTTTTGTCGGCGACTTCCTAGGTCACACTTCAACGGCGAAGACATTCTCCCGATTGATCGGTGCAGAAATTGACCTGCCAGCTGGATCCAGCACCGAGATACCCATAGAACGAAACTTTGAATATGGAGTTCTAGTGGTGGCTGGGGAGGCCAGCGTTAATGGCAATCCCGTGCACCATGGCCAACTCCACTATCTTCCGGCTGGAAAGGCGAACCTTGTGCTAGCTTCCTCATCGAGTGCAAAGCTGATCTTGCTCGGTGGTGAACCTTTCAAAGAGAAAATAGTTATGTGGTGGAACTTCATCGCTCGCTCTCACGATGAAATCGTCCAGATGCGCGATGATTGGCAAAACCAGAGTCCAAGATTCGCTGCCTTTGAAGATCGCATTGGCGGGCGCATTCCTGCACCGATACTTCCAAATCTAAAACTTTCCCCGAGAGGAAACCCCTCCTAGACGAGGCATTGCACAGAAGCACCCGGAAAGACAATTAAGGTAGCCTTATCTCACACGGGAGTTCGGTGCCACCGGACTGAGAGGAAGACTACGTAGTCTTCGACCGTCTAACCTGATCCGGATAATGCCAGCGCAGGGAGACCACTCTTAACCGTGCCTCTTCTCTTATGAAAGGGCATTTACACATCATGAAATTCTCACGTAAAGCGCTGATAGGACTCTCTTTTGTCCTGGTAATCGGGCTTGTTCTTGTCGTCATAAACATCACGGGAAACAAGAAACTTAAGGATGTCGTCCTTGTTACCCATGATTCTTTTGTGATGAGC
>Ga0315268_10000275_pt1 | contig 59435 bp, 48 predicted proteins | sample C1_top_MG_FD_204535 | JGI IMG/M metagenome (GOLD analysis project Ga0315268, IMG submission 204535) | Sediment microbial communities from Yellowstone Lake, YNP, Wyoming, USA - C1_top | ecosystem: Environmental > Aquatic > Freshwater > Lake > Sediment | place: USA: Wyoming | collected 2017-08-01 | reverse complement strand
CGCAACTGTCACGAAGGAGGTCAACGCTTGGAGAAAGGAATTCGACAGAGCCCGCAAGAGCAACGACAAGAAACTCTTGGCGCAGCTCACAAAGAAGCAACAGGCAATGATGAAGCTACAGAGTCAAGTAGCATTCGACCGAATGAAGGTCAGTTTCATCTTCCTAGTACCCTTCTGGGCGGTCTGGCTCGTGCTGAGCGGCTCTTTCGGACAGACCGTTGTCGCGCATTCACCGATCCAGATCCCCTTCGCTGGCGCCGACCTGTCCTTCTTCTATTGGTACTTGATATGCTCATTCACCATCAGCCTTCCACTCTCGAGAATGTTCGGGATCAATCCGGAGGATGTTTAAGCTGCCAATTCGATCGAAGAGATCAAGATCCTCAAAACGAACACGCTTCCGACTTCCTGGTGGAAGGCTGTCTGTTGCCTACCGCAGGCGACGAAAAGGAATGGCCCGGTGTAGAGTCTGCGGTGAGATTCTTCATGGAACGGCTTTCACGCGACTTCATCGCGTTCCGAGAAGCAGCAGAGCCCCCTCGCGTCCGTACGGCGGGAGTATCTGCCCCTCATGCCTTACGAGTCTGCTGAGGGCAAGAGCTCGGGGCTCCACATAGATGGGCCTGGTCGTCACGATTGGAGGACCCCACGGAACAGGAAAATCCACTTACGCCAAGATGATTGCGAGACAGTTCAAGATCAGATACGTTTCAGCTGGCCAACTGTTCAGAGACCTAGCGAAAGAGAGAGGCGTCAGCCTAGAAGAACTCAGCAAGCAAGCAGCAAACTCTCCTGAGATTGACCGCATGATTGACGAACGAAGTGCGGCAGAAGCCGCAAAGGGAGAAGCCGTCATCGAGGGTCAACTCGCCGCTTGGATGGCCAAAGACCTCGCGCAGGTTCGCATCTACCTGAAAGCGCCAGACAAGGAGAGAATAGCCAGAATCGCGAACAGGGATCACCTGGACTACGAGGCAGCCCGTCGACAGACGTTGGAACGTGAGCGGATACAACGCGAAAGGTACAGACGATACTATGGGGTCAACATAGATGACCTTTCCCTGTACAACATCATAATCGACACAGGAGACCGCTCGGTTGAAAGCACAAGCGCAGAGCTCATCGCCAAGATCCATGAGATACTTCGTCGACACAAGCGTGCGTGAGTGCAGGATGATCGCACGATCGAGCCACGTTGTGGTAAGCTTATTAGCATATCGAGTGATCTAAGCAGACCCGCCAATCAGGTGGCGCTGAAATGACGGGATTCGATGTTGGCAGAATATGTGTTAAGCTCTCAGGCAGAGAGGCCGGCAAGAAGTGCGTAGTGCTCGACATCATAGACAAGAACTTCGCGTTGGTTACTGGCCCACCCAAGCTCACCGAAGTCAAACGACGTCGAGTAAACACTCAGCACATCGAGGCGACTCGAGAACACGTCGAGATAAAGAAAGGCGCCACTGATGAGGAAGTCATGAAGGCCCTGGAGAAAGCGAAGAAGACCGACTTCATGAAATCCGAAATCAAACCATAGCGGTCGAGACAATCTTTCCAAGACAGTGACCGATTACCGTCCTTTGAAGTGCGAGATCAACAGACGAGCCTCTCTTAATATGCCGGAGCACATTGTCTAGTCGGTGCTAGACGTGAGAATCTCGCCTCCATGGGAGGTCAAGCGAACCATCGTGAACAAATGCGAGGAGTCAACGGATCCACAGTATGGCCATAGCCCCACTGACCGACCGATCAAAGACCACCTCCGATATGGCATAATCAACCTTGACAAACCAGCTGGGCCGTCAAGCCACGAAGTTACGGCATGGACGAAGAAGATACTCGAAGTGGAGCATGCTGGTCACGGTGGGACCCTAGAAGCAGTCTCTGCTGGGAAGATCCCATAGTAACCGGCGTACTTCCAGTCGCTCTCGAGGATGCCACGAAGATAGTTCAAGCTTTCCTCCATTCTGGAAAAGAGTATGTCTGCCTAATGATCCTCCACGGTGAAGTGCCCGATGAGGACCTGAGACGAGTTCTAGAGGAGTTCACAGGCGAGATACATCAGAAGCCGCCCCTGAGAGCCTCGGTGAAGCGTGAATCGCGGAAGCGAACCATCTACTACGTCGATCTGCTCGACAGAGACGGGAACAGAGTGCTCTTCAGGGTGGGCTGTCAAGCGGGAACGTACATTCGGAAGCTATGCTCCGACATTGGCGAAGTATTAGCAGTCGGCGCTCACATGCAAGAGCTAAGAAGAACGCGATCCGGGCCGTTCACCGAATCGACGGGCCTACATACACTCCATGAACTCGTAGACGCGCATGCAAGGTTCGTCGAAGGAGACGAGACCGCGATTAGGAGACTTGTCAGACCAGTCGAGGAGGCGCTGGAATATCTTCCAAAGATACACATCCGAGACTCCGCGGTCGATTCAGTTTGCCACGGCGCCCCCCTTGCAGTTCCGGGAATAGTCAGTGTTGAGGACCCCTTCTCGAAGGACTCTACAGTCGCCATAATGACGCTGAAGGACGAAGCGGTCGCGCTTGCAAACAGCATCATGTCGAGTGAATCCATGATTCAGCAAGAGAAAGGGATCGCCGCCAAGGTCATGAGAGTCCTCATGCCCCGAGGGACGTACCCAAGAATGTGGCACGACTAGGTACGAGCCATATTGGGTCAGGCTTTCATGAGAATCTTTATGACGGTTCACGAGCAACTGGTCAACAATCGACACGTATGGTTGACGGACGCCGGGATTCCCGAGCCTGGTACGGGGCAGATCCCATGTTGAGGAGCCTAGGCCTGGAGTCGAGGACACAAAGCCTGTGGTCCTTTGGGGCCGCGAGGGTTCAAATCCCTCTCCCGGCGCCATCCTGAACCGACTGTTTGAGTCAATTCAGAGCTTGACGAATGCTTGCTTCTTCACATGGTATGGAACGCCCAAATGACTTGCATGTGCAATGACGATTGCAAGGCACCAAGAGGTGAGCAGAGAATGGAATCTGTCTACGGACTGATTCCTTTTGGTTCGTTCTCTCGCCGAATCGTTCTTCCAAGCTTGAATCGACTGTTTACGTACTGAACGACTTTTTGTTCCGTGAACTCTTGCTCTTTGCGCTGTTTCTTGAGAAGCTCTCTGATTGTCTTGAGTAATTGCTCTGTCTCTACTGGCTTCGTCAAGTACCCGTCGACACCGCGGTTGATGGCCTCAATCGCGTTATCAAGGACAGGGAACCCTGTCAGCATTACTTTCATCATTCTGGGCACGGTATCCCTCAGCAGGGTCAACAGTTTCGTCCCCGCCATATCGGGAAGACGATAATCGATCAAAGCGAGATTGTAGAAATTGACGTCAGATTTCGCGATAGCCTCTTCGCCATTCTCAGCAGTATCAACCATATATCCTGCTTGTGCAAGTACGAGCGAAACAGTCTTTCTGATGCTTACGTCGTCGTCAACAACAAGAATTCTCGCCCTTTGGTTCATCCCGGGTCTGCCCTGGCTGATTGAGACTTCCTTAGGCTGGGACATGGTGTTCTTCGATTTCTCGTCTGTTTAGCCCAAAAGCGGATGTCTGTAACATGTTATCGCACAATAGATGAACTACGGGGGTATGCACCTGACACTTCGCCGGAAAACTGGGGGACCAATTCCCCATTGCCACCCGATGCATGGAGCGTGAGGTTCGTGAAGTATTCAGGAGTGCTCTCGGACGCCGTAGATGAAGGGCTTAGTGCCTTGGGAGAGTCTCCGAAGGAGGCTATCTACGAGGTACTCAAGACCGACTTCAGCATGCGGAAGACCGATATACCAAGAAGATTCGCTGAGTTCTCCAGCATATTGAAGGAGAACATCGGTCCAGGCGCAACACCTCTCCTAGAATTCATCGTTGACCGGTTCACTCAAGGACTCCACATCGAATCCCTGTCCTCCATCGATCTGGACGAATCCATCAAGCGAGTTGATAGGATTCTGAACGGCGATCTATCCCTCTCCAATCACGGCGACGACTTATCCCACACAGTATCCGTGCTGCCCAGCGACAAGACTGTCGACGACAGCTATGGCTCAATTCAGTTGACACATAGCCCGCCCAGTTTTTCGTGCGCGAACCGCTCGATTGCCATCTCAACCGCCTCTCAAGAAACGGACAAGAAGATCCCTGGAAGAAGCAGAAGTCGACGCCACAGCAAGACCAACTCCAAACCATAACACAAATTCTGGCGCACGGCTGGCGCAAGCATGGAAGAAACGCTGAGTGGCGGGGAAGAACAGTATCGTTCATTAGTGGAGAGATTCCCAGGGATAGTCTATCGTTCACGCATGGATCTTGTTCCAATACTCTTCCGAGGCGCCGTCGAGGCAATCACAGGATACGGAGAGGAGGATTTCAAGGCAGGAAGGCCAAGGTTTGATCAGATCACGCATCCGGATGACCTGTCTAGACTGAACGAGATCTACGGAAAGGCACGCTCAATTCCGGGGTTTTCGACGCAGTTCGAGAGCCGCATCATACGCAAAGATGGACAAACACGATGGCTTCTTGAGAGTATTCACAATATCTGCGACGAGACTGGGAAACCTGCCTTCGCTGAAGGAACGATCTACGACATCACCGAACGAAAGCGGATGGAAGAGAAGCTCAGTGCACTTCATAGACATGCGTTGCAACTCAGCGCGGCCGATACTATTGATGAGATAGTCAGAGGCACTCTTGATGCGATGGAGTTCACTCTCGGTTTCGATCATGCCGACTTCTGCATGGTAAGAGATGGGTCAATCTACATTCATGAGTCTAGAGGAATGCCAAGGACGGTTTCTGAACTGCCTGCAGAAGGTCCAAGTGTGATCGTCAAGGCTGCAAGGACCAAGAATACCCTTCGGATCTCTGATACGAGGAAAGAACCAGCCTTCCTAGACGCTCCGGCAACCGGTCCCAGAGGAGAGATCCTGCACATGCTGTCGGAACTGACAGTGCCTGTACTCGTGCAGTACGAGACAGCAGCTGTCCTCAACATAGAGAACACTCGAGTCGAAGCATTCGCTGAAGAGGATCAGATGCTTCTTGAGACGCTAGCAACGCACGTTGCATCCGCTATCAGCCGGTTGAGAGAGGAAGAAGCGCTCCGAGAGTCTGTCTCGCTTCTTCGTGCGACTTTGGAATCGACTGCTGATGGAATCCTTGTAGTTGACAGGAACGGGAAGGTAAGCGCGTTCAACCGTAGGTTCGGCGAAATGTGGCGTATTCCGAAGCCTCTTCTGGAAACCAAGGATGACGCGAGGTTGCTGCAGTCTGTCTTGGATCAGCTCGAACACCCAGAGCAGTTTCTTGAGAAAGTGCAGCAATTATATTCTGAGCCTGAGAAAGAGTCGTTTGACATTCTGAGGTTCAATGATGGCAGGGTGTTTGAGCGGCACTCGCAACCTCAACGGTTAGGGGAAGAGATCGTTGGGAGAGTATGGAGTTTTCGAGAAGTCACTGAACGCAAGCGTACGGAGGAGGAGCTCAGGAAGCTCGGCCAGTTCCGAGAAAGCATTATCGATAATGCGAATGTCTGGCTTGATGTCCTCGACGAGAAAGCGAACGTTGTAATCTGGAACAAAGCAGCCGAGGTGATCAGCGGTTACTCACGAGAAGAGGTCGTTGGGCACGGGAAGATATGGCAGTTGCTCTACCCAGACGAAGAATACCGAAAACAGCTCACCAACTCGGTCGCGGAGGTAATCCAACGCGGAAGAGTCGAGGAGGGCTTCGAGACAACAATAAGGCGCAAGGACGGCCAAACCAGGGTCATATCCTGGAACGAACGGAGCCTGCTCGACGAGCATGGCAAAGCGATTGGATCAATCGCACTGGGCCGCGATATCACGGAGCATAAGAGACTGGAGGAGGAGCTCCGGCAAAGTGAGGAGAGATACAGGTTTCTCTACGAGGAGAGCCCCACCGTCAACGTAATCATTGGCGCAGATGGGAAAGTCAAGCAACTCAATAGATCAACTGCCGAAGGATTGGGCTACTCGAAGAACGAACTTATCGGCAAGGATGCATTGGAGCTGGCAGTTCCAGAGCAAAGAGAAGAACTAGCTTCCATAATGAAGAACGGTCTATGTGGTGAGTTCACTCCTGAGGTCGCCGTTGACCTTTACGCTAGAGATGGATCAAGTCGCACAATACTATTCTCGCCTGGACAAGTTCTGCTGAAAGAAGATAACGCTACGAGCGTCCTTTTCACGGGAATAGACATCACCGAACGAAAGCGGGCAGAGGAGGCGTTGCGGGAGTCAGAGGGTCGTTACAGGACCCTGTTCGAGAATGCCAGCGACGCCATCTTGATCCACGATATAGGAGGCAAGTTCCTAGAGGTCAACGAGGTAACGTGCGAACGCCTCGGATACAGCCGCGAAGAACTGTTGCGGATGACTCCGGAGGACATAGACTCTCCCGAGTATGCCGCGTTCGTGGCCGAACGTGTTGAGGAGGTGCGCAGACGCGGGCACGCATTCTTCAAGATAGCTCACGTGCGAAGAGACGGCACACTCATCCCCATCGAGCTAAGCAGTCGAATAATCGAGTACAAGGGAAGGCAAGTCGTACTCAGCATCGCACGCGACATCACCCCTCGTGTCAAATATGAAGAGAAACTGGTGGCACTCCATAAGCACGCATCGCAGCTGGCCTCTGCCAAGGATATCGAGGGAATAATGCAGTCCACTTTGAACGCGATGCAAGTCACACTGGGATTCGACATTGCTGATGTCTTCGTAATAGAAGACGGACATATGGTATCAAAAGGCGTTCGAGGAGTGCCCATAGGCTTCTCAGGACTTGTTCCCGACGGACGAGGAATAGTCTGGAAGGCTGCAAACAGTAAGGCTACTGTGCGCACCGGAGACGTTAGGACCGAACCTGCGTACGTGGACCGATCTGGGCCTGAATGGAGGGGTCCCCCATCCATGAGTTCGGAAATGGCGGTCCCTGTGATCGTGGATGATAGGACAGCCGCAGTATTGAATGTGGAGAGCACACGACTAGAAGCGTTCAGCGAGGACGACCAGAAACTTCTTGAGACGTTGGCTGTGCATGTGGCTTCCGATATTCATCGCCTTAAGTTAGATGAGGAGCTCAGGCGCTACTCGGAACATTTGGAGGAGCTCGTTGCCGAACGGACACAGAAGCTGTCAGAAAGCGAAAAGAGATTCAGAGAGTTAGCGGACCTGCTCCCACAGATCGTTTTTGAAGTTGATGAGAAAAGTAACATCTCGTACATGAACCGAGTTGGACTTGTCTCCATAGGCTATACTGAGAATGAATTGCGCAAGGGATTGAATGCTTTTCAGGTCTTCGTGCCGGAGCAACGCGGCAAGGCCATGAAGAAGACGCAAAGACTGCTAAGTGGAGAAGAGCTAGGTCCCGACGAGTACACGGCGTTGAGAAAAGATGGAAGTACATTTCCCGTCATCGTTTATGCCGGTGCCATCGTTCGCGAGAACAGGACAGTTGGCTTGAGAGGCATTGCAGTAGATATCACCGAGCGCAAGCAGATGGAGAACCATCTTCTCAAAGTCGAAAGACTGGCTGCAATTGGGGAAACTGCACGGATGATAGGTCACGATCTGCGCAACCCGTTACAGGGCATTTCGGGAGCTACGGCAGTCCTGAGACAACACTTCGGTCAACGGGCTGATGAAATGACGTCGGAGATGCTGCACACAATAGATAGCTGCGTCAAGTACGCAAACGGGATAGTTGGCGATCTTCTATACTACACTAGGGAACTTCGCTTGGACCTGACGAAGACTAACCCGAAGCGAGTGACGAATGGCGTACTGTCATTGATTCGACTTCCGGGCAACATAAAGCTCTTGGACCTGACAAAGAGTGAACCAGAGATAGAAGTCGATGTGGAGAAGATCCAGAGAGTTTTCGTGAATCTCATAGACAATGCCATCGATGCAATGCCCAAAGGCGGCAAGATCACGATAAGAAGCAATTATCGGAAAAACGAACTTGAGATCCAATTTACTGATACCGGGGCGGGTATTTCGAGCAAAGACATGAAGATGATTTGGAAACCGTTTCATACGACGAAGGCAAAAGGGATTGGTCTGGGACTCTCGATCTGTAAGCGCATAATAGATGCTCACGGAGGGACGATCTCAGTTACGAGCACAGTCGGGAAAGGAGCGACCTTCAAGATCAAGCTTCCAATTGAACGCCCCTTGACAAGAAGTGAGACCTAGAACTGAGCCGAATCCAGCTAGGAAGCTCCGGACCCTCGCCGTCCTTCTAGTCATGTTGGTACTTCAATTCGCTCGAAGGAACCGGAGGAACTAGTCTGGGGATCATGCCGACCTCTAAGCTGCTTGTTACACTCACTCTGTCTGCATGCATGTCAACGATACTATCCTTGACAGCCAACCCCGGCCATTGCATGATCGGAGAATCTATCATCTCCTTTCATCGGCCTCGCAAAAGGTGACTAGACGCGGATCTACTTCCTGGATTGCGTTTCTGATTTCTTTGCCTCGTATTCCTCAGCGCGTGTCTCGATGAACTCTTTAACTTTCTGTTCGCTGTATCTTCTCGCTTCTTCCTGCTTCTTGAGGTGCTCCTTGATTGTCCGAAGTAGGTTCTCCATAGTGTACGGTTTGGTCATGTATCCATCAGCAGCTCGATTCACGGCCTCGATAGCGCTCTCCAGTGATGGATAGCCCGTTATGATAATCTTGACCAACTTTGGAACGGTCTCCCTCATTTCTGTCAACAATTCTATGCCGTCCATGTCTGGCAGACGGAGATCCACCAGAGCTAAGTTGTAGAAGTTCGCCTTGGATTTCTTGATCGCTTCTCGCCCGTTCTCGGCCACATCGACGCCGTATCCTTCTTCCTTCAGCACGGTTTCCAGTGATTTGCGTACACTCTCGTCGTCGTCGATGACGAGGATTCTCGCTTGTTCTGATCTTGTCATCTCCTTCTCACCTTCATCCCCTAGATGCTCTCACCCTGCAGGCCTTGTGACTGGATTGAACGCCTGATGCGTTCGTACAGAGGCTTCACGACTACTCCAGGCTCTATGCTAAGGGTGACCGTGTATTCCGGTGTCTTGAAGAAGACTAACGTGACGTTTCTGTAGCGTGTCAGCGAATACTCGACAGCTCCCAAGTCCTTCTCTAGCTTCTCAGACGCTCCAAGTATGACCTGGGGCACTATCTCAACGAACTCAGTCTCAGTCTTCTTCGGAGTAAGTGACCTAACGTCCTCCCTCATGCGAGACTCGAGTAGCTCATACCTCGGTGCCGGACCGACTATTCCCACGTATCGAATGCTCCCGTCAACTGAGAATATCTTCTCAGCCAACTCTTTCGGTTCCATATCCTTGTCCCTCCTAATGATTTGCCATAATTCGCCATGCGCCGGCGAACTTTCCCTTCATCACTACGCCATTTGGAGTGATCTCAAATTCCCGAATATCTCTATCGTGGGCTATGCCTCTAGCCTTGAAGACAGTCAGGGACCGTTTCAGTGTACTCTCCAACTCAACATCTCTCAAGGAAATGATATTGTCAACGAAGGTCGAGATTTCTGTGCCAGTCACAGATCTCATCTTTTCACTCGGGGCCGTGAACAGGACAGTGACTCCATCTGCCGCAAGGGAAGAGCTCCATCTCTTCATGTGCTCAACATACTCGCCCTCAGCCATTACTCTCTCAACGGATGCTACGCTGTCTATCACGAACCTTGCAGGCTGAAGCTCTCGTAGAAGATTCTCGACTCGGAGAAACTGCTCATCAATGTTGTCAGCATCCAAGGGCAGATACTTGATCCATATCAGGCCGTTGTCTTGGAATCGCTTCACGTCCCATCCGAATCCCTCACCATACTGGACCAGCCTTGCTTCAGGTTCATCAAATGAGACGAAGAGACCTTTCTCGTTCCGTCTTGCGCCTTCGACAATGAAATGTAATGCGATCGTGGTCTTCCCCGTGCCCGAAGCGCCTGCAACCATTGTCACTGAGCTTTCCGGGAGTCCGCCGCCCAGCGCTTCATCCAACCCATTGATGCCGGTGCTCAGTTTCTTCGCGTAGGTTTTCTCGACCGGTTTGATCTGAGCGAACTGGTAGATTGTTATGCCGTGTTCCCTTATGTCGTATCTTACCCCTTCCTTGGAAGCATTCGTCCCCCTCATCTTAACGACCTGCAATCTTCGCTCCAGGCGCCTTCTCCTTGATGACAGGGTTAGAAGGACAACACCGTCCGCGACAAACTCCTCTATGCCCAACCCCATTTGCCTGACGCCACTTGTTTTCTCCGTAATCAGAAGCGTAGTGCATCCTGCCTGGCGAACCATCTTGCCTAGAATCGTGTGAATTGCTACTCTCGCATCTATTGGTCCCTTGAAGGCTTGGGCAAGGGCTGTGAAGGGGTCTATCACAAGCCTTCTTGCTTTCAGCCTGTCGATTTCACTTAGAACGTTCGTGAGGGTCTCCGTCACTGCCTTCTCCGTGATAGTGGCATAATCCAAGAACCTGAACTTGCCTTCCTGCTCAAGCCTTTCGAAATCCATCTTGAGTTTCTTCATATTCCCCAAGAAGGTCTCTCGGTTCTCCGCGAAAGAGACGTAGATCCCCGGTTCAGCGACCTTCGATGCCCCATGATACAGATATTGAGCTGAAAAGATAGTCTTACCCGAACCCGCCTCGCCTGCCATCAGGACGAGGCTACCCCTGGGAAAGCCGCCACCTATCAGCGCATCGAACCCGTCAACGCCAGTTGATACCCGATCTTCAGTCAATTCCAGACCACTCTCCGTTCGCATCCTCAGTGGCTCTTGATCAGTCCGGTTTGAGGACCTAAGATGACCATGATGTTTGATGCTTGCTGTCAGCGTTGGAGTAGAACATGATCGCGGAATTTCATCTGCTGAACGAACTGAATGATCTCATTCTCCTCCATCATTCATTTGCTGCTCTGGTTCTTTTTCTCTCTTTGCAAGGTCGAAATAGTCCACGATCGTCCAATCAACGTTCTCCGTGAAGTTCAGGTCCAGCCTGCTAACAAGGCTCTTGGCGATCTGTGTCTCGATGACTCTGGCACCTGCACCCAGCATCACCTGCAGTGCCTTGTGGAAGGAATCCAGTTTCTCCGGTATCTCCTCGCGCTTCAGCTGATACTTTTTGTCGAAGCGATCGTAGAGGGTGTCCCTCACGATCTCACCAAGAGCCAGCAAACCATTGTCAATCGCCTGAAGCAGGGCCTCTTCGACGCTAATGGAATCTGTAAAGGGTGATAGCTCGACTGACGGAAGAACTCGGGAGAGAGTATCCCTATTGGGTGAGTATGGTTTCTCCTTCGCTGCTCGCAACGGTTCGTTGAGGTCATCGGTAGCGATCGGAGCATTCCCTGTCGAATTGGACCATAGTACGGAGTGCACATCTTCAGCCCGGTCGTGCTCACTCACGCCAATCGTTAGTTCAGAAACCAAGCCAGCCGAGTCGCTTTCTATCCTCCGCAATATTCCATGCTCTTGATCAATGTCATAGGGTACGGACGCCGAATCGTACTTCCTTCCGAGCATCTTTCGAATCCGCAGGTAACGGCGTATGTCTGTTTGATCCTCTGTCATTCTCAGCTCTAGCACGCAATCAACCATCTCCTGAATGGATGCCAAGACCGTAGGGATGAATGCCCTCCGGTTCAGTGTGGTTAGCAGATCTCCCTGAACACTCCGGGTTTTTCCAACGAGTGTCCGAAAGAACTCAATCGCAGCTCTTGCCCCAGCCATCTGTACCAGCGAACTCAGAGAGTCCAGCATCACAACTAGATGGGCGTCCCGTGACAACCTGGAGACGGCAAGAGATGTAGCTACGCTCAGGTTGGGTAGATTTGACGGATCTGCGTTGTACCTTTCAGTGCTCTTTACTCCCACCTGGCTAGAATAGCAGTCCACGAATTCCAGATTGTCGATTCTGTCGTGAACTGTCTTATCAACACCTGCGAACTCAAACATTGCCCTGAGAGCGCTCGGGAAGTTCTCAAGCGAGATCCAGAGAACCTTATTGCCAGCTCTTAAGCGCGTAGAGATAAGTTCCAACGTCAGCATTTCTCGCCCGGCCCCAGGATCGGCGAGAATCAGGACTGAAGAGGGAACGGGGATTCCTTCGGGGAGTACTTCTTGAAGGATCGGGGTCGTGAATGTCTCACCAATCTGGACATACCTCTCTCCGGTGCTAGATCCCGATTGATCAGGCACGATCTCCTGAATTCCCAGAGATTCTCCCCCGATTGCTGTGAGATCCCAAGTCATCGTTTCGACTGATTAGAGCGCGATATATCCAGAAGTGAACAACAATGTTACAACCAGTCCAGTGGTGCGACCGGTCCTTCCTGTAGCTGCAGCGGATCGTCGAACACAAGTTTACGGGAGTGCAAGCTAGCAAGGTGAGAGGACCGTCTAGCATATATACATCCTACCAGTTTCCGCAACCCTCCCATTTAAGTATCATCTAAGACAAGAATGGTCTAATAACTCAGCAATTCTTGACTAGAAAACGCTCAAATCGCTCAGATACCCCAAACGGCGAGCAGGCTTTTTTCGTGGAAACCTATCGTGCTCTCGCTGGAACGTGACCTTTCCAACTTGTGATCGCTCGTCAGTGACCAGACACGTTCTTGTTGAAATCATCGACAGCATAGCTTGAAAACAACTGTATCGGAGTTTGTGTGTTACAACTGTCTATTAGAAACACGATGTTCTGTGGACGTTAAACTCGCAGACGAGACTAGTCTCTGCTCCGCCTGTGAGGGTTCGGTGAGGTTTCCGTCTCCTGTCTCTTTCAACGGAAGGTAGCGGTGGAAGGTTGAGTGGGCACGAGAGAATGGAAACCGAAACGATGCGTCTTGTCAGGTTCTATTCTGTTTTCGACAGTGTTTACTCAGCATTGATAGGCATACGTGACAGGGACGAACTGTTCGGAGAAATATGCCGCGCGATTGTGCGCAGCGGCCTTTTCCGTCAAGCGTGGATTGGCCTTATTGACCCGGCAACAATGGTCGTAAGACGTGCCGCCTCCACAGAAGATGGGACATCCAATTTCGACGAGTTATGTCTCTCTGCCGAGGGTTCAACTGAGGAGGGAGATCACGAAGCGCGCGCCATACTGGCAGGCAGGTGCTTCTTCAGCAATGACATTGAAAGTGATCCTCGACACATATCTTGGCGCCTCCAAGCCCTAAGGCAAGGATTTCGATCCTGTGCGTGCGTTCCACTGAAACTTGGGGATCGGCTGGTCGGCGTGTTCAAATTGTATTCGGGTGAAGTCGGTCTCTTCGGTGACCACGAGATCCGGACTCTTGAGACTCTGGCGACAGCGATCTCATGTGCGCTTACAGTCAGCAAACACGAGGAACATAGGAGAAGAGCGGAGCAAGAACTGCGTGAGAGTGAGGGACGCTACAGAAGAATTGTTGAGAATATGATTGGCTTCGTCAGTCAGCTCGATGCTCAGAAGCTCTTCCAGTTTGCGAGTCCAACATGCAAGTCAGTCCTAGGCTATGATCCCGAGGAATTGCTAGGGAAGGCGTTTCTTACTTTTGTGCATGCCGAAGATGCAAACAGTGCGGAGTCGATATTTCGATCTGCCGAGAAAAGCCGCTCAATAGCAAGGGCGGAGCTTCGTTTTCGACGAGCAGGTGGCCAGCATGTGTGGTTGGAGATGGCTATAGATCCAATCTTCGACGAGTCAGATCGGCTCTTGGGTTTCATGTGCGCAAGTCGGAACATAGGCGAACGCAAGCAAGCCGACCAAAAGCTTAGAACGTACACGAACAACCTGGAGAAACTCGTCAGAGAGCGATCGGAAACCATCAGAATTCTAAATGAGAGCACCACACAAAGATTGATTCAGAAAATCAATCAGATCAACCACATTTCGGAAATAAGGGATAGCTTGAAGAGATCTCAGGGCCTGCAGAGCAGTTGCGAAGCGATCCTAGACAGCGCGATCAGAGATCTCAACATGTCCGCTGGTGTAATCCTCACGATAGACAAGAAGAAACGCTTAGCTGAGGTTCAGGCTTTCAGGTCGATTGACAAGGCAGCCGCCGCGAAGAAGACATACACTTTGGATACCCCGTTTGTTGAATATGAATGCCTTACAAGTCGCCATCCAATTTCAAGGATTGTTGGCAAGGAACCTTCGCTACTCGGGACGCTGAGCTTGCATTGCAGCCCGATACTCTTCATGAATGAGCCAACCGGAGTAATCGCTCTGGGAAGAGCAAAGGGGGAAGGTCTTGATGAAAGCGACCTCTCCGTGCTGCGTCTCTATTCTGGACTTGTCACAACAGCTCTGGAGAGCACACGCCTAAGTGTAGAACCAACAAGAGAAACCGGCAAGGCACGAGAAGCAAAGTACAAGCTCGAATTCGGATCCAACTACTTAGTGGTTGACAACATTGACTTCGCCTATGACATGTTCGCCGATACTATAATGACAGGAACTGAGGGGCTGTGCATTACAAGGAAGATGCCCCGAAAATTAAGAGTAAGATACGGCTTGAAGAGGACCCCGATAGTATGGCTAACCAGTGAGCGCGTCAACGACGAGCGCACGATCAACAGCCTTCAAGACCTATCAATCCTAATCAGCAATTACGTCGACAAAGCAAAGAAACCGCTAATATTGATCGACGGTATCGAATATCTGATATCACATCAAGGATTCGAATCTGTGTACCATTTCTTGCAGGCGAAGGGAACTCAAGTTGAGGCTGCTGGTGGAATCACAATAGTTCCGTTCTTCAAAGAAACCTTGGAGCCCAGACAGGTGAAGCTGCTGGAGAGAGAGTTCCGCCTTTTCAAGCAGGAAGAGAAGGGCGAGCAAGACTGAGCTCCTTGAAGCTCGCGGACGCACAGTCACAATAACCATCGGTCAGCCATCGGAGAGCGGTCGTGGGTAGAACCGTTTGCCGGCTGCTAGGCTACGCGTTGAACCTGCTGAGTGAGCTACGCAGGTGTCAATTTTCCTCCATTCCTGAGGCGGCCTATGGCTTCCTTGATAGTCGCAGGTGGGACGCCAAGGTCCTCCGATGCTTTGCTCAACGAGATAGAGCCCCCCTGGTGGGTGATATATTCGAGTAGTTTTGCGTCGATTTGGTCTTCCGAGCTTGTCTCGGCAGGCGGAGGCGCTGAATCGCTTTGTTCTTTTCCGCTTCTCCGTCTTGCATTCGTGATCCTGATCGCTCCGTAGGCTCCTAGAATTGCTATGACCATGATTGGCAAGATCAATGCATATGAATTCGCAATCGGTCCAATTCCGGGAATCTGGAAGAACGAGGACGATTCACCAGCAATTGCAAAGATGCTCAGGCCAGGTGAGACCGCACTATAGTACGCATATTTCTCATCAGTCCTCAGCAGTGAAGTCTCCAGTCTTGTCCATTCGCCATTCTCATATCGATAGAGGTTGATCTTGTCCTGCGGCACCTGGTTGTTCGATAACCAATCTCCGTCAACTTTGAACTCGATCACTACCGACTTGATGTTATCGTCGGATAGATTTGTTGCAGTTATCTGGAACGAGCTGTATTCATTCGTATTCGTTCCCACTTTGGCGTGGCCGGGCGCTGTTGCGATTCCTATCTTGGCGTTGGTGGCATTGCCTGCGAGGGTGATGGTTATGGTCTGGATCTTGTGCTCATCGCCCTTGCTGAAATGAACCGAGGCTTCTGATCCGTTTGAAGGCCGTTGGATAGTTGCGTATTCGATAGCCTTGCTTGGAACGTAGGATTCCACGTAGACGTACTGTGTGGCGCTGACTGTCGCATAAGATGTCTCGGTTCGTGTAGTTGACTCTGTTTCGTAGTATGTTGCTGATCTCGTCTCAGTTGTCGCAAATGCAGTTGAAGTCCTCGTCAAAGTAGTCGGGAGGCTAGTTGTCCTCGTAGTGCTGACGGTCTGTGTTCTGTAGGCCGTCGTAGCGCTCGTGACGGTCTCGTACAGGTAGGAAAACTCAGTGACGACACCTACAGTTCGCGTGTGCGTCGTCGTGGTCCATTGGGTTAAGATCGTAGTCGCCGGAGTCGCGTAACTAAACGTCCACGCTGCAGGGTAGGGATAGGGCAGCCAGTGCCCCGCGCATGTGTAGTTCACGTACCATTGGTAGGATCCGGCAAACCGTGGAGTGTAGGTTCCGTTGGCGCGTCCGGAAGAGTCAGAAGACGTGGTACCTACGATCTGAAAGATGCTTGAACCCGGCGCTTTCACGTAGAATTCGGTGGGGACCGCCGGTACCGGGGTGCTGCTATTTGTGTATTCAACCTCGAGAACCACGGGGCCTGATGTAAAGGGGGACCCATCAATGGGACTAACCAAGCTCACGGCGAGCGAACCGGCAGACACGCACTGCGGGATCTGGGCTGTTGCGAACATCAACAGAAGCACGAAGCAAACTGCCGCCCTTCTCCCAGAAGGATCAAGCATAGCTCGGTCATACTCAGCGTCTGACATGCTTGCTGTTTCTACTTTGGTTTGTAACACTGGATCGAACAGAATACGGAGCGGCACAACAACAGCCCAACGTCAAGTCGAATCCGTATCAAACCAGGCTAGGCTTTCAGTCTTCCTTCCATAGTCATTCTCTCTATGGCTTCCCTGATGGCTTCGGCTGGAACGCCTAGATCTTCGGATGCGCTGCGTATGCCGATGGCGCCTCCTTTTGATTGGATGTACTCGTAGATCTTTTCGTCGATGTTCTCGTCAGACTCCGAATATTCCTGAGGCATTTCGGAATCCCCTGCTGCATCTTTGCTCTTACCTGTCCTGACCTTCAACAGTCTCTGCACAATCAGTGTAATGAGTGCGGAAAAGCGTTGCAGGCCCACCACGATGCTTCGATAGAAGACCGGTCTCCCCCAATAGAGTCGAGCCACTTCATTACACTTGGTGCAGGCGAGCGAGGTTTCGATCGTCTCAAGGAAGGATGAGCTCTCTCTGGAGGACGTTGTGTGAATATCATCTGGAGGATAAGCTGTGAACGGGGTCCCACACTTGGCACATCCGTATGTCCTTGGCTGCACTCCCGTGGTTGCGATGGAATTCTCAGTTTTAGGATTCTCCACTTTGGGTCATCTCAGATGAACTGTGAATTCGCTGACATCGTGCATTTCAGTAGGCATCTTTCGCATGTGGGTCTTCCGTGGACGTACATGACTTCGTCTGTCGGCCAGACTTCTCCGCAGATGCTACATACGTCCAGTTGGAAGCTCGTTTCTGATCCTCCTATCTAGCGTAGATTCGCACGCTGGATAGTTCACAAGTTCGGTTGAATCGTTTAGCCTATGTTTGCTCCTTTGTTACATGCTACTGACTATATCGCGCCCTCACGAGTATCGCCACACTTTACGGGCGCAACGAGCTCGTGAGCAAGAAAAGGGAAACAGAAAATGGAAAAATGGATAAAGACAACAAGGAGGTTCGCGCGCAACAAGAAAGCCATTAGCGGCCTCGAAACGGCCATAGTGTTGATCGCCTTCGTCATCGTGGCCTCAGCATTCGCATACGCAGTACTCAATATGGGGTTCCTGGCAACACAGAAAAGCCAAGAAGTTGTAGCGGGTGGTCTAGCTGCAGCATCCTCGGCTGTCGTCGTGGACGGACCAGTCTACGGATATAGTAACCAGACTGGAGCCACTGCCAACTGCACTACCATAATCTTCTGGCTGAAGACCGCTGCAGGAGCCGACTCGGTGGACTTGAACGTCAACAAGACAACGATCGGTTATCAAAATCCACGAGGTGTCTGGCCCAATATATACAACACTGGTGGGAGCACCCTAAGCTACACCGTTGGTGGCGTAACATACAGTTCCACGAAGACTGCACTCGTAGTTGAGTGGGAAGTGGGTTCAGGATACACGCTAGACAGAAATGAGAAGGTGCGTGTGACAATTGATCTAGGTCAACTGAGCACTGGCACCAACATCAAGGCAGGATGGGTCATGAAGAACGAACAGTTCAAGATCATCGTCAAACCGCCTACAGGTTCGGTTCTCGACATCGTCAGATACGCTCCTCCTGAAGTCAAAACTGTCAACGATTTGGGCTAGACGCGTGAACTCTCCCCAATTTTCTTGGGTTCCCTTGGGCTAGACGCGTCGGCCCGCCCCCCTTTTTCGGTCCACCCTACCTCGTCCTTCTGCATAATCTTCGCTCGTTCTAAACCAGCCTCGAATAGGCACCGATCCAGCTTGAACCGGTGGATTCACGGCGTGTTCGTCTTCTTGTTACATACTATGCGATATGAGCGCAAAATCATGTGCATACGACCAAACAGAATCGCTCGTAGATGGTGAATACGTAGTGGACCTAAAGAAGATGATAGGCAAGAAGAAGGACAAGGAAGAGGAAGCTGAGGAAGACACAATCGTTTTCGACATGGACAACCAGGCAGCACCGAGCGGTCCTTCAGCGATCGGTCAGAGAGAAGGGCTGCAAACCTTCGCCGTCCAGCCGGAACCGGCTCCCAACGCGCAACCCAAGGAAACCCAAGTCGTAGAGGCAAAGCCGCAAGTACCAGAGTCCAACCAGAATGCGAGCAAAGATGACAAGAAGGCATCTTCTCAGGGTCAGGGCGCAGTAAACGAACAGCTCGAAGATCTGTCAGACAATCTGAAGAATCTGGTCTACGATTTCAGGTCCTTCATGTCCGAGACAGGTAGCCCGTTCAACCCGAACGATATTCCAGCTACAAGACCGGATTCCAAGGAACCGGAGGCCGTGCAAGCGACCTCAGCTGACGTTGGAGGCTCCGGATACATCTCCGCGCAAGCCGTTGGAGCCGAAGAACGGGAGCCCGTGGAGAACCCTTCCGATGTCGAAAGCGGATTCGAAGAGAAGCACATACCTCCCGCCGAGAAACTCCGTCTTACCGGGCTCCTGGAACAACCGAAAAAAGGCTCTTCAGCTCTATCGCGCCTTGGGCAAACACTGAACGCCGTCCGTCGCGGTGCCAAATTCTCTAACGATCTGAAATCAAGCCTGGACTCCGCAGACATGCCAGCCCTCATTCGTGCCGTGAATAGCACAGACTACTTGCTACACGCGGTAGGAAGAAAGAATCTGCTCAAGATACTAGAAGTGGGGACAAGAGAGGGATGGATCAGGCCTGAAGTAGAGCGTATGGTACTCAGCGTCGCGGAAATACTCTCAACTTCTGGGGCTGAGGCTGACGAGAGGGTGATAAACGTCGGTGATCTCCTGAGAGTCGTCTATTTCCTGAATCGTCTGCTCGACCCCGAGATCACGGATCTCCTGACCATGAACGCACCACCATACAACAGGAACCTTCGCTAGCACGATTCCAAGCTGGAAGAATCACGATGGGGAATACGGTGCAGGAGAGGCATTCTTGACGTGAACGTTACGATAAGCTCCGCAATACTCCTGATCACCACCATAATTGCGGCGTCAATCTTCACCGCAGCTGCCCTCCAGCAACTCTACGCATTCCAGAACGCATTCAAAGAGGTTGGCATGCGAAACGAAGAGATGTTCAGCACCAGTATCACAATTATCGGAGAAACGCGAGGAACGTTGCCTGACGGGCCTAACACCATAATCATTTGGGTCAAGAACACCGGGCGAACCTCTTTCACGTTGACCGGGACATCGTGGGATCTGTTCATTACATTCCCCGACGAGAGCTACAAACGATTCAACTACAACTCCACGGCTGAATGCTCAGATTGTTGGGACGCCACGATACTGAACGGTAATGGGAACGGGGTCTGGGAAGAGGGCGAGACGATACAGATTACTGCGCACACGGCCTCTGTCCCAGCAGGGTCGTACGAGGTGAGGCTGGCTCTTCCAAACGGGGTCACATGTGAAGACAAGTTCTCTCTTGGCTAGGTCGAGGAGAGCTACAGTTGGGACAAGAGACAGTGATTGGCGGGGTATGTTTTGTCGCGATTCTTCTACTCTCATGTTATGTATATGCAGACTCAACGAATCGCTTATCGACTTTGTCTTGGAGAAGCTTGGAGGTCGCGTCGAGCATCAGTTCTGAGAAACTGAATAGTCGACTTTCCATTACCGGTCTAGCTGTGGCGGCAAGCGGGACGAAGCTGTACGTGAATGTAACAAATGATGGCAGCCTCAAGATAGCCGAATCTAGTTTCGCGCAGATCGATGTAATCCTGACCTATACTAACGAGGGCACCGATGTCGCTCAAACATACTGGTGTCACTTCGACTCAATCGACTCTTCAATACACAGATGGAGCCTAAATTCCTCCTTAACCCCCAATCCGTACCCCGGGATCGTGAACCCTCTCGACTGGGATCCATCTGAGACCTTATCGTTAGTGGTCGAGCTTTCCACATCCAATCAATTCAGAAGTGACACGGGCTATGATACGGGCTATGTGAAAATAGTCTTGCCCCAGGGCTCCTCCAATAGCTGCAGTTTCTCCACAGCAGACGAGAATTGGCAAGCCTGTAAGTGACGGAACATGAACAGTGATCTGCAAGCAATTGAGGGCTACATCTTAACGCCAAGCCGAGAGCTCGACAACGCTTTCGGAGGAGGAATCCCGATTCCTTCTCTTGTGCTCATCGAAGGCGACAATGACTCCGGAAAAACAGTCATTTCTCAACAGTTCCTATCCGGGGCACTTACCGCTGGGTTGGATGCCACTGTCATCACAACGGAAAACACGACTCGAAGCTACCTATCCCAGACAAAACTCCTGCACCTAGATATGGACCGGGATTTCATGAAAGGGAGATTGAAGATCATACCGATACACGTGAAGAATGTAGTGTGGACAGAATACAGGTTGCGTAAACTACTGGCGACGCTCACCAGTTACATTCAACGAAATCAATCCAAGGTCATCCTGATCGATTCATTGACATACATGTTCGCTGAAGCAGGCCTCGATGACATCCTGACATTCTTCACTTGCCTAAAAAAGCTCACCGAGCCGAACGTTCCTCAAGTGGCAAAAACCAAGACTGTGATAGGAACTCTGCATACACGCTTTCATGGTGATGACAGCGAGCAAGTTCTGGTTAGGATAATAGCCATGTCTGACGCGCACATCAGACTGTCGAAGGATGTCGGCGCCGGGCAGATCGCAAGACGCATCGAAGTGGCCAAGCTGAAGGGCTCTCAGCTCATGACGAACAAGATCAGCAGCTTCGAGATCCATCCAGCGTTCGGAGTCAGAGTGGTGCCCACATCAGAGGCTATGGCATGATCCATCGCACGCCAATGACGCCAGCCGGGACGCTGATGATATGAGCAAGTTCTCAGAAAAGTACCGTCCTTCAGCATCTCACATGCTAGACACTCTACAGCCCAAGCAGGCAGCCCTGCTTCAGCCAATATCGCGGGACCTCTATGATGCAATGAGGAGAAACCCTCATCTCAGAACCTACGTCTACGGCGAGTCAAACAGGTTGGGTATCCCGCCTTTCCACAAGACATTGTCCCGGGAGATGAAGACTTGGGACAATCCTCATCTAATCTACCCTGTTGGAGATCCGATCTTCATACACATCTTCCCTGACAAGAGTATCAAAGCGCGCCGAGTATACAGGGTCGTCGAACCTCGTCTTTCGCTCAACAAAGCCGCTCTGTTGCAGAAGATCGAAAGTAGAATCGTGGCACAGATCGATGAAAGGCTCGAGGTCGAAACGCAGGAGGACAAGTTACAGATTCTCATGGAGATGTTGGACAAGGTTGTAAGCGTAAGAGGCTCTGGCAGCCCTGAAACCGAGAGCGTAGGATTGCTTGATCGATTCTCCCTTTTCGGGGGCGCGTCACTCCGAAAGGTCCCGGTAACGAGGCTAGAATATGAAGTCATAAGGTACCTTCTTCGCAAAAATCGAATCGGGCTAGGCATACTCGAACCGCTCATCAGAGATCCCTACATAGAAGATATCTCATGTGATGGCGTCGGACCGATATTCCTTGAACACAAGATCTTCCAGAGCCTAGCATGCGACTTTGGTTTTGACGACAAAGAGAGCCTGAATCAGTTTGCACTGTGGCTTAGTGAAAGATCAGGCAAACAGGCTACACACCGCACACCCATAGTCGACACAATACTCTCTGACGGATCTCGATTGAATTTGGTCTATGGCGACGATGTCAGCATGAAGGGAACGAACTTCACCATTAGGAAGTTCTCCGCGACGCCCCTTCCGGTTACTAAGCTCATCAGCTTCAGTACAATGGACGCAACACTGGCAGCTTACCTCTGGATGCTTCTAAGAGAGGGAATGAACCTGTTCGTCTGCGGAGAAACGGCATCAGGGAAGACCACGACTCTAACAGCCATAACTTGCTTCATCAAGCCGACAGCGAAAATCGTCAGCATAGAAGACACACCCGAAGTACAGTTGCCTCATGAGAATTGGATCCGTGAGGTAACACGCGCCTCACAGAGAGAAGAGAGCACGGTAGGGATGTTCGAACTCCTCAAAAGCGCACTAAGGCAGCGACCGAATTACATAATCGTCGGTGAGATACGAGGGGTCGAAGGTAACATCGCATTCCAGGCCATGATGACAGGCCACCCAGTCCTTTCAACATTCCACTCCGCTTCAGTCCAGAAGACCGTTCAAAGACTGACGGGTCATCCAATTCTCGTTCCAAAGACTCACGTGACGAACCTAAACGCGATACTAATACAGAATGCGATATACGACGCAACAGGTCAAATGAAAAGAAGAGTGACTAGTGTAAACGAAATAGTCTCATACAACCCTGCGACAGACAGTTTCAGTTTCGTAGAATCATTCCATTGGGACCCAGGAGAAGACAAGTTCTTCTTCAGGGCTGAAGCGAACAGCTACCTTCTAGAGAAGATTGGAATGTCCCGAGGTTACTCGGCTCGCGAACTGTATGTCATATACGATGAGCTGAAGGAGAGGGCAAAGTTCCTTCAGAGCCTCGCGGATTCAGGCCTATCAGACTACCGCGAATTCTTCCATCGCGTCATCGAAGCAGACAAGAAGTTGACGCTGATCAAGAAATGACGAAACAGCTCACGGTGCAAGAACAAGAACCGCGAAAACCACGTCTTCCAACTGGAAAGAATCGGAAACTGAAGCATCCTGGAGAGGAGCCGGGTAGGTTAAGACGGATATTTGAAGGGCTGACCGAGAGGAACGCTTCAGAGAACGAGCTCTATTTCGTCATAACCTACCTGTACGGTTTGGCAACATCATATTGCAGCGTGGGCGACATGTTCACCTATGTCGCACAATCTGAATTCAAGAGATGCGGTAGAATATTCGACAGAATCAATGTCCTCGCAAGGACATGGCACTATGGATTCGTCAGCGCGCTCGAGCAAGCTGCCAAAGACGTGAAGAGTATACTCCTAAGAGAATTCCTCGAACGTTTTTCTCAGATGTTGAAAACAGGCGAGCACTACGACAGGTTCCTGATGATGGAGCATGAAGCATACACGGTAGCGTACGAAGCGCAGTATGAGCGAAGTCTGAAGAGCATGGAGAACCTAGGAAACGCCTATTCCGCAATAATCACATCGGTGACCTTTATCGCTATTACTCTTACATTGACTCAGACACTCGTGGGGGGAGGATCGAGTTCAGTTTCATCGCAACTGGCCCTGGCGCTTGTCGCGACGCTCTTGATGTCCGTGTTCGTCCTCTACTTGGTGTCTCCCGTCGACAAATTTGTCTATCTGAACAGAGACTTCAGAATTCCCAAGGAGTTTAAGAGATTAAGAAGACTCCTTCCGATTTCGATAGTTATCGGCATTGTGGCAAGTGTACTGTTGGCGTGTCTTGTCCCAAAAGGGCCCGCGGTTGGTTGGTTTCTTCTTGGATTCTCTACACCTCTGCTGCCAGTTGGAATACTGGCAAGTAGAGCCGATAACGCGATCAAGGCAAGAGAGAATGCATTTCCCACATTCATTAGAACTCTAGGAACAACGGCGGGAATCACGGGCTATTCGACCGCGAAAACAATCAAACTCTTACTCGTGAGAGATTTCGGCGTACTTTCCATTCCGGTCCGCGCCCTGCATGCACGCTTGTCCATAGGCGTTGATTCAGGCCTATGCTGGAAGAGCCTAGCGAGCGAGTGTGGTAGCGAAACAGTCAGAATATTCAGCGGCGTCTACGACGCAACAGTATCACTTGGCGGTGACCCCGGTGAGATTGGCAAGATGATTAGCAGGAATATGATACGGAGGCTCGTACTGAGAGCGAAGAGAATCCAGGTTGCAAACGGGATCAGATCGATGATCTATCCTCTGCACGTAATCGAGTGCGCCCTATTATGCTTCATGACGACATTGCTGGAATTCCTTCTACGAATGGTGAGCGTCGGTGCGCAATATAGTACGTCGCTTGGACTCTTCAACCCGTCAATCGCCCCCTCTTCGATAGCGCCAATGTTCCAAGGTATCATGATACTGATGGCATTCTCAAATGCCCTAGCCATGAAGATTTCAGAAGTCAGCAACAAGTACCGCTTCCTGTACCATCTCGCCATCCTCCTAGTGATGACTGGCGGAATAATGGTCGGAGTTTCACTATCGGTCGACGTTCTCTTCAACAACCTCTTCAAGTTTCAGGTGGTCCCGGGGCTCGGCTCTTGAATCGGAACAACAAGTTTAGGACAACGGCCCTATGTTGTTTGCTGGCACTCTCGGTTCTGATCTCCATTTCTACCAAACCGGTGAGTTCGCTGGGCAGCGGCACAGCCATACTCGTCAGAATCGATTCCGCCATAGACTACAAGACAGTAGATCTTGTGGACGAGGCTGCAGAAGACATCAAGGAAGGAAAAGCTGTCACATTGCTGATCCAGGTGAACAGCGACACAGGGTACTCGGCCCCAACATTGAACATCGTAAACAAGCTCCGCTCACTGAACGTCACAACCGTCGCTTACATCGGTCCAAACGGAGCTGTTGCATCAGCCTACGCAGCGTACCTAGCGATGGCGAGCAAGGTTCTGGCAATGAATAAGGGGACCATGATCGGAATGGCAAGGATCACGCCAAGCAATTCGGCGGAAACCAACTCTCTCGTGAATTTGATGCGGGAACTAGCCGCATCTAGAGGAAGAAATGCCGAAGCAGCCGAAAGGATGACTATCGACAATGTAGTATACTCGGCAGAAGAAGCCTATGCCAAAGGCGTATGCGACCTCGTTGTGGACAGTTACGAAGGTCTTCTCAAGAGACTAGACATAGACGCAGCGAATGTGATGGAAAAGGTGCCCGATCTAGGCTCCTACGTGAACTTTCAAGGAAGCTATGCCTTCTTCAAGCTTCTCGTAGATCCCACAACGATAAAGTGTCTATTCTTTGCAGTCGCCGGTTTGGTATGCCTCAATCTCATGTCCGCCATAGCGAGACCTCGAAAGACAAGGAAAGACGAGACATACCAGCCCCTGCTGGATCTCATGCGTATGGAAATACAGAGCTCGTTGACTCTTGACACCAATCGAACCAGGATGGTCGTGCATGAAACGCCGTTACATACCCCAGCAAATATTCCCTCTGATCCGACTTTCAAGTTGAACAGACTTCCGACACTTGAGCCGGCTAGGAGGATGGAAAGACCTCTAGAGGTGAGAAAACGCTGAAGAAACGTGTCTTGGTGACGCTTCTCGTAGTCGTCACCATCGTACTATCAATAGCAGCTAGTCAAGACAATGCAGTAGCTGCGGCCCCCAATACCAGCACAAGACTAGCGGACTTCCAAGCGACTGAGGACAGCGGCTTCGCCACAATTACAGGTGTCCTAGAATTCAAGAACGGAACGAGCACGTGGTCCCCGATCACGGGACGTAAAGTCACTTTCTCCTACTGGACTAGCGACGCATCTCTGACAACTTACTTTGGCGAGACTCTCACAGACGACAGCACCGGTACGTTTTCCTTCATGCGACAGCATGGGCTTGAGCCTGGTCAATACTGGATCAAGGGGATGTATGCCGGGGGTGACTCTTGGAAGAACTACACATTTAGCAATTGCAGTATGACGGTCCCGTTCGTCATTCGATTGAGACTTAGCATCTCAGTCGACAAACCAACTGTTAGCGTAGGTCAAGGAGACTCTGCGACTCTAACGGTATCAGTTGGCACACCAAACACGAAACTACCGCACCCAGTGTCACTTTCAATCACACCTTCGAACGGGCTGTTCGTCAATGAGACCTTCTCACGAGCTTCTGGCAACACACCGTTCCAATCCATGCTCAGACTAGACGTTTTGAACGTGACTGTACCCGGAACCTACCATGCGACTGTCACAGCACGATCGGATGAGGACAATTTGGCAGCACCCGCCAGCGCAGTCCTCGTCGTGTATGTGCAACAGAACATCCACACGATAATGGTCGAGATCCAAGGCTTGCCGTCGGACATCGAGACACCACTATACATCGATCATGCCTCCATCGGAAGCGTGGGGACCGGGACTATCAGTCTGACGATCTCTAACAAGACAGGGACTGTGTCTGTTCTTCAGCAGATCGCCTCAGGTGACGCGCTTTACCTATGCGAGGAGTACACAAAACCAGCAGGCTCGACGGAGTCATTTGTCTTCAGTTACACAACAGAATATCGAGTAAAGATCTCAGGTGACCTGCCGCAGAACATAGTATGCAAGCTAATCCTGAATGTGGGTGATCTAGACAAGAGTAATCCAGAATTCAAACCGGCGCAGGGCTTCAATGATTTCCTGCCGAAGGATGCCGCATTAGGTTTCGCGATCTCACCAACATACATTACCACAAATCAGGTAAATTACAAGTTCAGAGAATGGAAAGAGGTAACGACTGGCCAAACCATCAGTCCGTCCAATTCGACAGTCGATGGCGTCTACGTTGTGAAGTTGACCGGCTCGTTGAACCTCCGGGCCTACTATGACAAGTGGACAACGGTCACCATAAAAACAAACTTGCCGAGCGAGTTGTCGACGGATCTGCAAGTCGGGTTAGTCGGTAGTGAGAAGAAGAACGTGACCGTGATTGGCTCTGTCAGCTACAACGCGGGAGAGTTCCTTGCAGGAGCCGCCTTCGAGTGTAATATTGCACAAGACCAGCTTGTCCTATACAACGCCGACGGGAATGTCAGATACGAATTCCAGGGAATGAGCCCTCTTTCTCCGATGAGTCTTGACCAACATACGACGATCTATATCAACTACACGAGCAAGTATAGAGTCCAGGTCGTTTCGAGATTTCCCGATGCTGTGATACAACCGCCGGGAGGCGTGGGCTGGTATGCGCCTAATCAGATTGCCATCTTGCAGGTAGTAAACGAGGCGAAGGACAAGTACGGAATTCCGTACCTCTTTGAGAAGTGGACGGGAGCGGTCTCCTCCAACGAAACGACAGTTAGTTTTCCAGTAGTCACCCCAGTAGATATTGAGGTGCAGTGGAAGCTCAACTGGATATACCTCTTGACTGTCGGTGGTGGGTTGTTCGGAGTTGCGGTTCCTTCAGCCATCGTGGTCAAGAAGAAGGTCCTAGTTCGCGTGAGATGGCCCAAGAGAACCTCGTTAAGGAAACGTGGTGATGGCCAAGGCGGATTGACTGACGACGACATGCAGGTCTACAACTACATCATGACAAAGGGAGGATCGTTGAGGATGAGCGAAGCCGCAGCTGACCTAGGGATGAGTAGAGAGGGCATAAGAGAATCAATTGAGAAGTTGAGGAAAAAGGAACTTCTACACTAGCCTACTAGAACCATCGTAAGACATCCCTCAAGATCGAGAGTCTGCCTTTGTCCCGGGGGTTGTCTTTTCGTTCCAGACCATGTTCTGTGGTCTCAACCATGTGCGCAAGGTATCTTAGGAACTCGCCTCTCCAGTTTGCAACCTCGTTCATCAGGCTCTGAAGAAAGAGGTATTCGGCCAAGAGCTCCCGGAAGGCGGCATTGAGTTCCTCCTCTTTGAAAAGTTCCTTGTACTTCTCGAGCTCGCTAGCAACGAATTCCCTATTTGCGTCAAACCAACTGTCCTCGTCGAGACTCGGGAACTTCCTGACCTGGTATGTCATCACTTTCACCGATGCCTCCATCTCTCCATATTGCTAAGTGTTAATAGGATTTCGTTACAATCACTCTCATCACAGCAGTGGTGATTCCATAATGTGTCTAACTTCCTCTAGACCCTGCAATTCGATGCTAGTAGGGGGCGCACCTCAGAACATTGGTCAGAGAAGACACGACAAAGGCCGCTCTACGGATCCTACCACAACTCTGTGAGGCGCGCACATGGTTTTTCCCTTCGAACTCTACTGCAGGGTTTGCGGCGGCATGATCCTCTCTCTTCAGAGCGGTGGCTCTGTCACGGACATGTTGAAGGCGTTCGAAGAAGAGGAATCCGTCGAATCGTGGATCTCGAACAGGCTTCTCGGTCGCCCATTCCGGTGTCCTCATTGCAGAAGGACGATCACCGCGGATCCTCTAGTAAGGGGTGAAGTGGTGTTCGGCGAGTGGAGTGACAACTTGGACGAGAAAACTTCCCCGGTCATATTCTATGTTTGATATCTTGTGCCTATCTTGCCTCGTGAGGAGGCGCTGTCGGGGCAACTGAAGATGTTCTGAGGGCCGTTAGAGCCCAGTACAATAGGTCTCTGTGTACCGTCACCAGTCCCTCGAGTCTTCCCTCATTTATTACAGGCAGGCGCCTGATGTCCTTCTTTCTCATCAGGTCGAGAGCATCGACGACCGGCGTATCAGGGGACACGGAGACCAGCGGTCGGCTCATGAGTGAGCCGACATCTTTCTCGAAAACGTTCTTGTCCCTAACGATCTCCTTCATGATGTCCTTCTCAGTCAGTACTCCAACGGGTTTTCCATTCTCGGTGATCACGACACATCCTATGCCTTTCTCCGTCATTAGGCGAGCTGCGTCAGCGAGTTGTGTAGATTTCTCGGTCGACAACACGTTCTTGATCATGATTTGGGAGACCGAGTTTCTGCCGCTCAAATCCTCATCCCAAGATCTCTGAAGCTCGCTTCGAGTAGGCTGAGTCTCACGAGTTCGTACGTCTTATAAGTTTGCTGTTACCAACGGGCGTGACTTCAATCAATCCTTTGCGTGCAAGAGAAGAGATTAATCTGTCGAGCTTGCCTGCGCCAAACCCAACTCTCCGTCTCAGGCTCAGCTTGGTCCTACCCGCCCTTGAGATGGCATTTATGGTTCTCTGCTCGTCTTTGCTCAACTCAGGCAGATTCGATTTTCGCGACAATAGAAGCTGCAGCTCAGCGGTCCTGTCAATGGGCACAGCCTGTTCAAGCAGTTTCTCGAGATCCAGGTAGATCATCAGCTTCTCGCCGAGCCTGCATATTCCGCGAAGGTATTCGCCATCGATGCCTTTGGTCACTTGTGGGGGAGGATGTATCAACTCGGCTGGAACACGAATCACCTCAGTTACCGAATCGACCAACATGCCAACTAGGCCCTTCGCCGAGTCCACTATTACTATGTGTGGGTGCTTCGAACCATTCTGTTGAAGCCCAAATCGCTTCTTTAGATTAACGACTGGTATGATTGCCCCGCGAACATTCATCACACCTTCGACATAAGGGGGCTGACGAGGGATTGGAGTGATCTCCCTCATTCGGATTATCTCCCTAACTTGATTAGTCTCAATCCCGTAGTCTTCTGTGCCCAACTTCACTCCTAGGATGACTCCTTCGCCCTCGATTGGCCTTCTCTCGTTAAGCTTCTCGACAGCTGAGCGGTTCTCTGTCCGGCCTCCTTCGATTCTGGCGGCCCTTTTCTTCTTGGTTCCTCTTGGTTTCGCTCCCCGTTGTGTTCCGCCTATTGTTCCTACGCGTCTTTCGCGCAGTTCTAGAAGTGCTGCCTTCTGCGCGATTCTCTGCTTCTCGCGTTCCAGCTTGATCTGGACGCGTAGAATTGAGTCTCTATCCCGATCGATTATCCTTCGCTCTCGTATGCTCGCCGCTTTGATCTGCTGCATTGATTTCTTTAGACTTGCCAGTTCGACTCGTTCCGATTGAAGTTCGTTTCGAATTCTCTGAATAGTACGGCTTGTGAAATCGTCTTGAGCTTTCGCAATCCTCGTATCGAGAGCCTTTCTTTCTTCCTCGATTCTTTCCCTCTCTTGAGCCAATTCGTTTCTTCTGATCTCGACGGTCTCTTGGTCCTTGGCCAATTGCTGGCCGAACTTGTCAAGCTCGAGTTTCATTGTCCCGATTTCTTGTGCGATATTCGCTTCTGAAGCGCGTTTCTCTTCGCGGAACTTCCCCAGCTCAAGTTTGACGGCAGCAATTTCTTGTGTGATCATCGATTCTGAAGTTCGTCTCTCTTCCCGGATTCTGTATCTATCTTCATCTAGCTCTCTTTGTTTGGATTCAAGGGCCCGTTCTTCTCTGGCGAGGTGTTCTCTCGCATCCCGAAGTTCTGTCTTGATGACCGAGAGCTGGTCGATCAGGAACTCGAGTCTCCTATCCTCCAGCTCCTCTGCTTCTTTATGATCATATGTATGTTTCAAGTCCGTCAGTTCATGTGCTGGGATCTCCGGACGCGCCTCTGCTGACATTGAATTAAGCCGCGCCTGCTCCTCCTTCACCCGAGCAAGAGTTGATTCCAACGCCTCTCTTTCTTTCTCCAGCGTCTCCTTGTCTTTGGCCAGCTGCTCCCTCAAAACGCGTAGTTCCTCAGCTTCACGTTTCAGCTGCTCCTGCAACTCTCCTATGGTATTCTCTTCTTCAAGCGTCTCCTTCTCCGTCAACAGCTGGTTTCTCGTTTCGAGGAGTAAGTTTCTTAGAGCCTCAGCATCTGAGGCTTCGCGGTCGGTTTTCGCAAGGGCGCTTGACTTCAGTTTCTCCCGGAGTTGGTCAAGCTCTTCAATAAAACGGTTCAGTCGGAGCAATTCGGGGCCAAGATCTACTATTGTCCTCTTTCCCTCTCTCTTGGCCTTATCACGCTCGAGTCTCTTCCGCCTTACACTTTCCCTAAGCTGCCTTAGTTCCTCGTTCAACCTAGCAAGTTCATTGAGATCGAAGGCTGCGCTGGAGAGCGGCAGGGACTCCTTTTCCATGGGGGCGCCCTCTTGGTCTACAATGGATTGTCAAGAGGGGATTCACATAAAGGAGTCTGCCCTTTGTACACACAGGTGAAGTTCGGTCCTCGTGCAGACAGTGAGATTCACACCGGCATGTGAACCTGCACAGCTACTCATGCTTGCCTCAAACGGACCTCCGTCCGATTTGGAAAACGGGTCCTGTTCGGTTTGTGCGTATCGAACGTGCCACGTGCAAGCTGGAGGTCTATGCTTTCTGGTAAATGCGTTCTGCCAAGTCAACGCAGTTGAATAGGGCACCGTATTCTCCCACCGGCGATTCTAATTTGCCCAAGATTAGATACCCTCCTCGAGAAAGGGCCTGATGAAAATTACGAAAAACGGTCTGTTGCAGTTCGGGAGAGAAGTAGATCATAACATTTCTGCAGCTAATCACGTCGAACGGCAACGAAGGCGGCAACGTGAAGAGGTTATGCGATTGAAACGTTACGAGCCTCTTGATCTCATCGGATATTCTGAGATTTCCTCCATAAGTGGGCGTGAAGAATCTCTGAAGCACAGGATACTTTACGAGCCTCAATCTGGCCGGCGAGTAGACCCCCCTTTGTGCTCTATCGAGGCTTTGCAGGTCAACATCGGTGGCTACTATTTCTATCTTGAAAGTCCTTAGGTTACAGGAAAGAGCATCAATGACGGAGACTGCAATCGTGTAAGGCTCCTCTCCGTCGGCACAGCCCGCGCTCCAAATCCTAAGTTCTCTTTGAGAAGTCCGAATTTTCTCTTTGATGATTGCAGGAATAATGCTGGATTGGAACGCTTCCCATACCGTTGGGTCGCGGAAGAATTCGCTGACGTTTATCGTCAATGCATCCAGCAAATCTTTGAACTCTGCCGGATTCTTGTCCAGATAATTGGCGTATTCGGCGTAAGATGACATGCCCTTGACGTGCATCCTTCCATCGAATCTTCTCTTCAGGAAATCATCCTTGTACCCCGTGCAATTAAGCCCCTTAGCAACGACTTTCCTCTTGAGGTGTTGGAACCCGAGGAGATTCTCCAGCTTCCGTTCCTCCAAACAGATTAGATGATTATGACATCTATCAGTTCCCCAATGCCATAGAGCTGTCGAAATCTTCTAATCGTGATCCTACCATTGCCTGTGTCAAACTGCATAGATCTGCCAAGGTTGGAACCCAACTCTTCCGCAATGATCTTGATCGGTATGGCAGAGAGTTCGGCTCGAACTCTGCTGGAGTTTCTTGATCCGATGAAGTCTTGTGATGTCAGCAAATTCGCTCCATTTACGAGTTTCGCCCTTAGGTAGACCACCTTCGCTCCCAATGAAAGCATTTCTTTAAGAAGACCTCTCACTGCTGTGTCGGCGTACTTTCCGGGCCATGTGAGTGAGTCGTTGCCTTCTTCTGAGTCAGGCAGGACAACGTGAGCAAGACCACTTGTTCCACTCATGATGTCTCTGAGAGCCAGCCCCACGCACGATCCGAGTCCCGGAATCGAAAGGACTGATCGATCTTTCACCGTCAGCATCGAGCCCAGCCCGATCTGGAATTCTCGAACGCAAGATGTCGTCTCACTCAATCACGATTGCCTCGTAAGAACCATTTCCACCGCGCTTGCAATTCTTGCTGGCATGTCTAGGGTGTTCGCGACGATATCCACCACTCCCGCGTCCAAGGCAGCTTTAGGCATTCCATAGATAAGACTCGATTCTTCATCCTGTGCGATCGTGACGCCGCCCCTATCTTTGATGGCTTTCATTCCCTCGACTCCATCGTGAAGCATACCTGTCAGCAGGACTCCGACGCTTCTGACCCCGCAAGCACGTGCAATAGATTTCATCATGACATTGATTGATGGAGTTGGAGTTGCAGCGCGTGGAACTCGTTTGACTTTTACTACCCCTCCTCGCAAGATCTCAATGTTATGCCCGCCGGGTGCGATGAATGCCTCACCCGCTTTTGCCATGCAACCATGATATGCCTCTGTGACGGGCCAGTTCGAGACTGAGGAGAGACGTTCAGCGAGAGCTGTAGTGAAACCTCTTGGCATGTGTTGGGATAGAAAGAGCGCGGCTGGTAAGTCGCTAGGAAGTCCAGCGAATATCTTCTCAAGGGTGTGGGGGCCTCCAGCCGATGAGCCTATCCCCACAATTGCGTACCCACGGCCATTGGAGTCTTGGATCATTGGTAGGCCCTTGGCGCTCTGTCGTGGCTGTACCTCGACTGCGTGCTCGTATCAGCCTTTGAATGCTCGTGTGTTACGATCAGCGAGTTCAGTCGCGACCTTGGACATAGCACGGTCAGTTCTGCGTGGAGAGCAAGTCGTCGCCACTAAGCAGAGCGATCACTGGAATGATCACGAGTCAGAAACGTTTTCTCAAGCCGCACGCTTCCGTTGCAGTCTGGGTCACAGGCCCTACGTTTTCTCTTGAGTGTAACATTCGATCGAGCAAAGGGATATCCCCAGTCTACAATGATTGCCCGAATACATAGACCCACGGGGAACAATTGACCTGCATTGTGTGGAGTCGAGAAACTTGGTTAGAATGGCAAGAAGCTTGAGGGCGAAGCTGCTCACAGTCTGCGTGATCGTGGCCTCGGTTCCACTTGCTGGGCTAATCTGGTACTCCGCCAGTGTGGCAAGCCAAATAGCTGCGGCCAAAGCCGATCAGATCCGCAACGTATTCACTGCACTTGCTGTCTCGGCAGTTGCAGTCGGTCTGGTCACGGCGTTGTTTTCGCGAAGCATCGTAGGGCCGATAGCGAGGCTACTGGATGTGGTCAACGCTGTTGCGAAAGGCGACCTAACGGTCAAGCCTGATGTCGAGAGTCGTGATGAAATCGGAATGCTGGCAGCTGGACTTGGGGACATGATAACTCGGAACTCGAAGTTGATAGGCACAATCAAGAGCGTCGCAGGCCAGATAGACGACTTGGCTACACACTACGCGGAGAGCTCTCGACAGATAGCTGCAACGGGGCAACAGCTGGCCAGTGGCGCCCAGCAGATCGCGCAGGGAGCTACGGACCAAGCGAATGCAGCTCAGAACACTACGAGCCTCATGGACGAAATGATTGCGAGAGTGAAGGAGGCTGCCCAAGCGGCTGAGAAAGCAGCAATTGGAGCTAAGGAAGACTCGGAGAGTGCTGACAAAGGACTAGGTGCAGCAAAAGAAGCCCAAGCGAGAATGAACGAGATCAATGCGAGCTCGGCTCATTCAGCTGAAGTTGTCCGAGGATTGGTGACCAGATCCAAGGAAATCGGTCAAACAGCAACTGTGATCACCGGCATAGCGGATCAAACCAACCTCCTAGCGTTGAATGCCGCAATAGAAGCAGCTCGAGCCGGCGAGCACGGGCGCGGATTCGCAGTCGTAGCCGAAGAAGTACGAAAACTGGCTGAAGAATCTAAGAAAGCTGCCGATCAGATCGCAAAGTTGAACGACCAAATTCAGACCGAAACAGTTGCTGCGGTGAAAGCGATCGAAGAGAATGCCGCACAATCGCAAGCAGGGGTGGGTGTGATAAACACCATGATTCTAGCTACGCTGCAAAAGGCTCAGCAGGCTGCGAAGCAAGCAGCAACCGCGGCTGAACGCACGATGCTCCGCACGAAGCAACAGCTTGAGTTTGCAGGTCAGGTAGGCAGTGCAATGAGCTCGATCGCCTCAGCAAGCGAAGAAGCCAGCGCTACGACGGAGGAGTTCTCCTCCTCGTTAGAAGAGATCAATGCCAACGTCGAAGAAAGCACATCAAGAGCACAGGAGCTCGCGCGTGTCGTGCGCCGACTGAACGAACTCATAAAACAATACAAGGTGGAAGTCCAAGAGGATACAACAGTCGCCGCTGACGTGATTCCAGTCAGGCCTGAAAGGGAGACACTCGCCGAACTCTCTCCAGAGCTCCAGAGTTTGAAAGGGAGGCAAAGCGGCTGAGCTGCCGGGATTTCATGAAATGCATGGAACGTGGCGCGGCAGGGCCGCAGGAGCCGCTCATTTGAACGATCTAGACAAGACAGTGACTTGGCCTTGAATCACGAGAGCATAAGAAACCGATCGAAAACCGGAACGCAGCGGAAGCGAATCAGGAGGGAGGCCCAAATAGTGGTCTTCAAGCTGGGGTGTGAGGATTACGGAATCGAGATCGGCCAAGTTCGCGAGATCATACGAAGAAGGGAGATCACCCCGATGCCTTGGCAACCACCATTCGTGGAGGGCGTCATCAACGTGCGAGGAACTATCATCCCAGTTGTCAACCTGAATAAGAGGTTCGGGCTCGAAGGTGATGCTTCGACACACTCGCACACAATCATCGTGGAGTCCGGGGACGGTCTGATCGGAATGTTGGTTGATGCGGTTAGCGAAGTAATTCGTGTCCCGCCTGATCAGATCCATCCTGCCCCGTCAATAGCGACGGGGGTTGACAGCAAGCATCTGCGAGGCATATGTCGGCTCGGCGAGAGACTGCTCATCTACTTAGATGTCAAGGAAGTTGTCAAGCTAACACCCACTGCCACAAGTCAAAATGCGAAACTTCAAGAGATGACAATACGACCCTCGATGACCGCAAATTAGAATCAGTCTCTTCGCTTTGTGGCGGGAGCTACCACTCGCAGTTGTGTACTATCTGATCAGGTCCAGCCTATGTCTTTGGACGATGACGTTGCGGTGTTTCATGACATTGTCAGATTGAAGACCGATCTAAATGACCTCCGATACGATTTGATCGCGCGAAAAGATGAAATCAAGTTCGTCATGGAGACGAAGGATCCAGACCTCCTTCCTCTGAAGAAAGTCTGGATGGGCACAATACAGCTTGCAATGAAAGCAGCGGGACTATTCGAGTCTTCTGCTAACCTAGATGCTTCGATGAGCACACTCGGCAACCTTGTGAATTGCCTCAAAACCGCGATGGAGAAGACTCGAGTTCTCACAAAAGGGGCCGGGAAGGTGCTTGAAAGATCCTGTATCGTAGTGTTTGAATTAGGCAACAAGGACTATTGCTTCCATGTGGACACGGTCAGGGAGGTTGTCGCTCCAAAGAGGTTTGTTAGGCTCCCCGAAATGCCCTACTTCATGAGGGGCGTGATGGAGCATAGGAAGATGGTTGTCCCGATTATCGATCCGGCATGCATCCTTGGGCTTGCTCACAGTCAAGGGAGAGGTCGCCTTCTACTCGTCAGGAAGAACGGTGATTCGATAGCGCTGTTGGTGGATCAAGTGAAGCAAATAGTTCCCGTACTTTCCGGGTACTTCAGACAACCAAGGGAAGATGAGCCGCTACTGAAGATGGTATACGAAGACGGAACGAAGAAGATCGACATGCTGGACCCCAGACTCATGCTAGAAGCAGGCCTGCGGAAAGCGTCAAGATACTCACATAGACTCAACTCGTTGTCGTCAGGTCAAGACGAGGCCCAATTTGTGGCAGCTAGGTCAAGATTGTCCGGATCGCCTCCGCTTCCAAACCAAGGCATTCCAACAATTAGACGTCGAGTCTGACTTGTTTTCTTAGGGCCTTGGTGAATTGGCGGTTCTTGACCGCGGAGTTTAGGGATTGATACATTGCACGTTTGTCTGTTACATGCATCCCATTTTACGAGCCTTGAAACAATTCGCGATGAGAAACGCATCTATCTCTGGTGCCAGCGGTGTTCCATCGAAAGGTAGCCAGTGACGGCCTACTGCTAGTGATCATCCTCTCTGCCACCGTCCCCCATCCTCTTATCTTGCTCAAGCCCGACCTGCAATACAGCATGGCGCCTTCGATAGACGGCGGCGAAACGATTCAGTACACTCCAGGCAACACTACCACACCTGTAACGGGCGTGGTAAGAGTGATCGTTATCGCGGTGGAATTTGATGACATGCCATTCAACCTGACGATCTCCGATCTGAACACGATATTCTTCCACCGTCTAGGCAGCTACATTGCGAACATATCGTACGGGAAGTTGCGAATCGAAGGCACGGTTGGTGGGATATTTCGCGCTCCCAAGTTGATGTCAACCTATGGAACTGATGACGGGTCGATCGATGGAGACCCAGCCTCGGGAGTGAGGAGTTATCAACTTGCCGAGGACGCCGTGGAAGCCGCGGACCCGGATGTCGATTTCAGCAGTTACCAGTATCTCGTGGTTGTTCATGCAGGCGTGGGACAGGAGGCTAACCCTAAGATCACTCAGAACATTTGGTCGATTGCGTACGTAGGCGGCGTCACATTCAAGACAAACGAGAGGAGCTATGAACGAGCAGCCATCGTGCCAGAGAGCGAAGGTAAAGGCGCCGACATACTAGGTCCCGTTGCTCATGAGTTCTTACATCTTCTGGGGCTCCCGGATCTGTATAACAAGTACGACGCCCGTTACGGAGACGCCGGGAAGTGGGATGTAATGGGAAGAGGCTCGTGGAATGGTGATCCCCCGGGTTCGGCCCCTGCCCACCCCACGGCATGGAGCAAAACCGTATTGGGATGGATTAAACCAGAACAGATTGCAGAGGTTGATTCAGGCAAGAACTACACCGCCTACATTGACTCCATTGAACGGCGCTCCTCAAACCTGAAAGCGGTCAAGCTACCTATATCCGAATCAACCTACTACATGCTAGAATATCGAAGCCGAGTGCTCGATAGAGGCCTTCCAGATGAGGGCGTACTCATAACTCTGATCGATCTCAAGAGAACTGAATCAGGCGGCGTCATGACGATTGTCAGCACGCATGAGAAGACCGGCAATGCTCCTCTGAAACTCGGCGAGTTCTATGCGAACAAGGCGAACGACCTGCTGATCTCTACGCGATTCTCCAATGCTACAACATACGGAATAGATGTCATAAGAGGGCAGTACCGAACGATAGAAATCGAGCTGCCAAGTTCTAGTGCGACATTGCTGGTTGACGCAAAACCGTGCACACCAGCCGGAAGCGGTCCGACCGTGATATACGTCACACCTGGGTCCCACACGATAGCCGTTCCGAACGTCACGCTCACTAGCGCAAGAATGAGAGCAATATTCGATGCGTGGTCTGACGGTGTAACTCAAAGTGAGAGAATTGTGCAAACGGCCGAAAACGTCTCGCTATCAACATCATACAGAGAACAGGTTCTCCTGTCTGTAGCATCGAATGGGATATCTGATTCGTTCCACCCGAGCAGACTAGAGGTCAATAATGAGCTCTATTCCCTCGACGATCTCACTTCTTTCGATGCATGGATTGACATCAATCAAACCGCAAATGTCACTGTGCTGACTCACGTTGTCAGTGTTGATGAGGGTACACAGTATGTCTTCAAAGGCTGGAGTGGCAACAACTCAAATTCAACTCTTCTAAGTCTACAGATGTCCCAACCCTTGGAGCTGATTGCGCAGTTCCAGAAACAGTTCCATCTCAAAGTAAAAAGTGAATTTGGAAACGCCACCGGGGAAGGATGGTACGACAACGGAACAGAAGCGATTCTCAGAGTCTCATCTCCGAACTACATCAGCACGACAGAACGGTACACATTCGACTCTTGGAGCGGCTCAGACTCGAAGCAGCCTGTGATCTCGGTTATCATGAATCGGTCTCGCACCATGACTGCCCAGTGGAGGCGACAGCTGATGGTGGATATCGCACTGCTCGGGTCAGATGGCCAGCCACTTCACGGAGAGCAATTAAGAGTGCTGTTTGAAGCACCAAACGGAACAGAGATCGCTCAACCTCTGGAGGGCGACGTCTGGTTGGACGATGGGTTATGGCTGGTCAGAAATGTCACATGGATGAGTATTGATGTTTCTCCTCAGGAGCGAACCTTTCGACCGACAGGTGGCGGGACATGGATAATTCGTCCGAACCTGCATACACTGACAGTGTCTGTTACCAGTCGTATCTTCAGGAGAGCTATGTCCAATATCACGGTTCTTCTTGAATTGCCGAACAAAGAACCGTACGCTACTCATACCAATCAGACAGGCCAGACAACAATCAGTAACCTTCCTCAATATGACTGCTATGTGAAAGTCATGAGAGGCAGTGAGGAAGTCTCAAGCGCACACTTATACGTCGTCCAGGACACTAGGCTTGCGATTAGGGTCTCCGATCCCCTAGAGGACACTGTCGTAGCCGGATTCACAATCGCTGGAATCGTATCCTTGGCAACGGTCACTACGCCCAGCCTTGTGTTAAGACTGAGGAGAAAACGCAGCAAACTGAACTCTGCCGCTCTGGATGACCGCGTGTACGAATACATATTGGGTCATGCCGGAGTCATATCAAAGTCCAAGGCAGCAAGAGACTTGGGAATATCAACGGCGACTCTCATGCGTGTCATCCGCCACCTAGGCACAACACGAACACGGGACAGGCATGAGCGATGCTCCCGCTACGAGTCCCCATGAGAGGAATTCGGTGATACTGTGTGTCACTCAATCGGATATATCTGACTACCACCTCTAGACGCTGGAAGAGTGTAGCAGGCAGATGAACGAAGCAATTCGACGAACACTTTACACTAGCCACGGAGTCAAGATGCTGCTACGCTACATGCAGAAGCAAGAACACGAACTAGTGCCTGAGTACGATCAGAATGTTGGTTTTCGCTACCCTCAAGCAGAGCAATTCATCGTAGGGCCTGTCACTGAAACGCTCTATCTGATCCGAAAATTGTACGAGGCAGGCGTTCTTCTAAAGAAATACCGAGACAAGGCCGTCGCATGCCCGTCTTGCCTGTCTCCTGCAGTATCAGTCAGATATCTCTGCACTTCGTGTAGTTCCTCGAACTTGGAGAAGCATCGCACTTGGCGACATCTGAAGTGCGGATTCGCTGACAGCGAAGAGCTGTTCATGAAGGATGGCGAATCCATTTGTCCGAAGTGTGGGAAACTCGTCGAGAAGTCAGATCTGGAAGAGGCCGGAACTACATTTCGCTGCAGAACTTGCGGCGAGAGTTTCGAGAAGCCGACGTGGATGCACAACTGTAAGAAGTGCAAGTTCAACTTCACATTGAATGAGGCAAGCTTCATTGACGTGTATTCATATGTTCTCAGTGAAGAAACAAGACAGGAACTCGAGCTGGGAGAGATGTCAATCGCTCCCGTAAGCAGCGTCTTTGAGAAGTCGGGGCTTGAAGTCTCGACACCCGGATATTTGAAAGGCAAATCCGGGGCCACGCACACATTCGACATTCTGGGAAGGAGCGTATTCGGCGCAAAAGAGAAGATAGTTGTCTTGGACTTAGCATACGCAAGCGATTCTGTCGATGTCTCTCCAGTCTCAACTCTCATGGGGAAGCTAGTGGATACTGAAGCAGGTCATGGGATACTTGTAGCCATTCCGATGTTGGATCCAACCGCAAAGAACTTGGCGGAACTGTATGATATCGAAATAGTCGAGGCTCGGACGCCCAAGGACGCTGCGGGAGATATCGAGAAGAGTCTGAGGAGGCTGCTACAAGCCTAGAGATGTGTAGAAAGTATCGAAAGTATTGATAGAATTTTCCACAATCATGTGAGAAACTCAATTATGTGGCCGATCGGAACACTAGTGCCTTGTCAAATCATGAGAAAGGTCCATGGCTGGTTCATGATCTTTGCCGGCTACGCGTTCGCACTGCTAGGACTGGCCATACTACTTGCGTATCTCCAGAATTTCGTCCAGATCATGGACGCCAACCCTTATGTTCTGCTTCTCTTCGTCTGCACTCTGGCCCTCAACCTGATGGGCGCATATGTTATTCACAGAAGCACGGAGTAGCGTGCAAAGAGACGATTTGTCTGCCACACCAGGTGAGACAGATACTTTTCTGACTGGAAGACGATTGGGCACTTGGCGCCATGGGGCGCGCGGTGGAGTCGTACCGTTGACTCCCACGAGGGTGAGGCTCATTGCTCACCCTCACCAAATGACTTTAGGCGATTCGGGGGAGCGAATCCGCACATCTATTTTGACGGCGTTGCGGACCATTCTGGCGCTTTGGGATCAGCTTCACTCGCTGTTTGCTCGCGTCGCACGTTCGAGTGTTACACACGACGCGTTATTTGACTTCCACATTCTCGTACGATCAGATGTGACACTGAGTGCAGAGTATCATGAAATCATCGTCGCCACCCGAGCCGGTAGCCGGCTTCGCAGTTGGTAGACAACTTAGGGTCACGGATCGCGCGATCATGCAACTGGCAAGCTCGGTAGTTCGAGGCGATCCCATCAAGAGCCTAGTTGAACTGATAACAAACTCTGATGACAGCTATCGCAGAATGGGCGTGAGCAAAGAGACATCATTTGGGCGCATAACGGCCTCGTTCGACAAACGAAAGAACACTATGACGGTGCTAGACTTCGCCGAGGGCATGGATGCACACACCATGGACGAATGTGTTGGCACGTACGGTAGCGAGATGAGCGGGTTCGCCAGTGGATGCTCAGTCCGGGGGTTCTACGGCCGAGGTTTGAAGGAAGCAATACTCGGGCTAGGCTCCGGGAGCGTACGATCAATCAAGCAGGGATACTACCATGAGTGCGCCCTATACGAGAACGGGTTCTACGTGAGGAAAGAACAGAGAAGAGCATCGCTCTCAGACTACATCGACATCGGCATCCCGTACGCCAAGAACGGGACAAGAATCATGATCACGATCAGCAAGATCAAACGTTTGCCAAGCTTCGCATGGTTCAGCTACACACTGTCGAACCACATTGCTCTTCGTGACATTATGCAATCACAGCAGAGAAGAGTCGTGCTCTCGGATGGCATGAGGAGCGAGATACTATCATACAGACCACCCCGTGGAAAGCTGGTTGTGCAGAAATCAGGCATTCCTGTACCTGGTTACGAGGCGACCATCGATCTCACCGTATACTCGTGCGATAGACCCTTGATCCAAGAGGGCTACGCCAGAGACGGTGGGATCCTCATTAGAAGCAGGAACGCAATTCACGAGGCAACCTTGTTTAGGTTCGACTACAATTCTTGCGCGACGAGACTCTTTGGAGAAGTGCGATGCGACTACATTGATGAACTGATGTCAAGAGGCGAGCTGGTGGTTGGCGACAAGCGGGACGGTCTCGACCCACATCATCCTTTCACCAAAGCCTTGAGAAAGGCAGTGGAGTGCCAGCTTGAACCAATAGTAGAACAAGAGACGGCATCGGTTGAAAGCGAAACGAATCTGCAAGGTGAAGACCTGAAAGCACGGCTCAATGTCGCGCTGTATGAAGCAAATCGGCTCGCCTTTCGCATTGTGCGCGACTCCATCAGATATGAGAGGAACGGCAAGAAGAGTGTCTTATCATCAAGAAGGCAGAGAACAAATGCTGATGGGAGTTCCGCACACGGGGAGAGACCGTACTTTCCGATAGTCTTCAAAGGAATAAGGCTGAGTTCCCTTCAAGACCCCCGTTCAAGGGTCTACTTCGACAAGCCCACAGGGATCATCAACATAGCGACGAAAGCCCCGTCAGTCGCAATGTATTTCCACAACCCGGAGGAGAAGAAAGAACTACTAACACTCATAGCCGAACTCGTGAGTGACATCGTCTTCTTCGAACTTGCAACCATGCTCTCCGATAATGCAGGATCTGATCAAATTGCACAGATTTTCAACTCTCTGAAGAATCGATATGCTCACTTGATCCACAAGAGCATCCAGTGCGAGACTACCCATTCGGCAATTGTGAACTAGGTCTATTGCGCCAGCACACATGTTAGTTCGCTGATCAGGACCATCTTGTTGCCAGGGTTCATCAGTCCGACTTCAACGATCTTCATTGAAACTGTTACTTGGAAAAGGTAGTCGCTGCGGCCTGTGCTGACCGAGTCAAGCACGTAGCCGCTATTGGTTTTCGCAAAGACTCTTACTGAATCGTTTGAAGTGAACGAGAGATGCAGCTTTCCGTCAAAAGCCACAGGGACTCCAACATGCCACGTCTTGCCTGTGCCAAGAGCAAAGTCTAGATTCTCGAAGTAGGTCTTCTCTGCTTTCGTGGGCGCGTCCGCCGGGGCGGACATTACGTAAGCAAGGAATATGACTAGCGACACGATGCACATGATCAGCAGTACCCCGGCGAAGGCGTTTCCTTTCTTAGCTGGCTTCATTTGAGTGAGCAATCTCCACCTTGGCTGGCTTCGTCAACGGGCTTAAGATGGAATGTGTAACAAGTGAACGTTCAAAAGTTAAAATATCCTCAGGGACCACCTGTCCTCCGTGTCGGGATTTGTCAGAAGCCATCGCGCGGCAGCTCTTGGATTACGGTCTGAGCGAAAAAGAGGCGAACATCTACCTCGCCCTTCTGAGGAGCGGGAAAGCGAGAGCAGGCGAGATTGCACGAAAACTGCAGATCAATAGGATGATTGTGTATAGGGTCCTAACGAAGCTTCAGGAACGTGAACTTGTTAGGGCCACTGTCGAGAAGCCCATGAAGTTCATACCGGTCCCGCTGGAAAAGGCTCTCGATTTGCTCATTAAAGAGTCTGAAAGCAAACTCAGCCTCATGAGGGATCGGTATGGCACGGTGATACAGGGCTGGAACAACATCGATAGGGAACCTGCAGCAACGGATGTTCTTAGCTTCAAAATAGTGCAAGGCCGAAAACACATCTACGAGCTCCTTCTGAACATGTTCAGTTCAGCCGACAAATGCATACGGCTGGTCACTACGAAGAGAGATCTTGTGAGATTCCAATATGTGGATCTTGACGATGCGCTGAAAAGCGCCTCAAGAAGGGGTGTCAAGGTTCAGATCGTCATACAATATGAGGATGACAAGTTCGACATCATCAGTCACTATGTGAGCTTTGCCTCAGTCAAGGTTGTGCCCATCTCGAAGGCAACCCGGCTGTTCATAGCTGATGATAGAGAGATGGTCATTACGTTTACAACAGACGATTCAATGGCACTGAACACAAAGCAAGAAACATGTCTCAAGATTCAGTCAACAGAGGGCAAATCGCTGGATACTCTCGTGGACATTTTCACGAACTTCTGGGAATCCGCTGATGAACTAGACATGCTGAGCAACATGTCCACCAGGCCTCTTGAGGACATGAAGACGCTGAAGTCGGAAGAAGCTTTCAACAAGACATTGGAAAGCATGGTCCAGAGTGCCCGATCTCAGCTCATAATAGGGATTCCAAAAGACGCTCTCCGGCCTTTGGAAGAGAAGATCATAACAGAGGTTTCCAAGAGAGTAGGTCAACTAGATGTCCGTGCCCTACTCTACGTCGATCAAGGGGATCTTGAGGAAGTTAAGCTGCTGGAAGGTGCAGAAACATGCCACACAGAATTACTGCAGAGCATGCAGTTCGTAGTCAAAGATCAGAGTGAGATCCTGATCACGCTCTACCTGAACGAAACTGAGAACACCCTTCGCTGCAAACACATCTGGTCGAACTCTCGCCTCTTTGTCGAGTCAATGACAGGACTGCTAACGGACTTCTGGCACAGGAGCGTGAACGTGGCGAATCGGATAGATGAACTGGAGCGGCTCAAGATGACCTCCGACTGCCTCTCCGAGGTCAAGTCGGCCATCGAACGCAACAATTGGAGGGTTGAAGCCTTTGATCCGAGCGCCTCAGGAAAGGGCTTAGGTTCCCAATTCCCTCTGCTCGCAGAGAACGCGAAAGGGGTCAAGCTTGCAGCAGAATTCATTAGAGCTGGCGACGAGCGAAATCTGGAACTCATAACATCTTTCTATGGAAAGGCGGTGAACGCGGGCGTTGACAAGCTCTTTCTGGTTTCGATCTCACCAGTGACCTCGAAAGAGCTCAGCCTTGCACAATACTTCAACATGTACACCTTAGAGGCTCAGAGTAGGGAAGAATTAGGCTCCAAACTTACGGGGATCGAAAAGGAACTCGAGAAATTCGCTGAGCTCAGCTCGATACCAGCATGATCAGCTCGCCGCGCTCATACCTAAGAAAGTCCTCGCATCTTGCGGATCTACGAAGACTTGACGGTGCTTGTACGTGATGGTGCTCAGGGGTCAACGTGAGTCTAGACTGCAGGGCAGACTATCCGCAAGTCATCTGCCACGACCGAGCAGTTGATCACTCTCACAGACCCGTCCTGCAGAAGATGGAACGCTATTGTGTCACCTGAACGGACGCCGAGCAACTCGCACAATTTGGCACCGAGGCCTCTGATGTTTAGGTATCTTGGCTTCATCACAAGTCGACGCTTCAATTTTCTTGCTCGACCGCGCCAGCTCAGCGAAGATCCAACTCGCTTCTTTTTGTACGGCCTGAGGGTCAGGCGGCCGCTCTTGCCATGTGGTTGCAGGCCGTTTCTGGATCGGTCTCCATGTGATGACATTGTGCTCAAGACGAGGTTCGACTGTGTTTGGTTATGAGACTTTGTAACATACAGGGTTACAAACGAGCCGCGTCCAAGTCAAGGCTGAATTTGGGACAAGGCGACCTCCGCCTATCCCTTCAGAACCGTCCCGACATAGAGGAGCAAGAGTGTAACCAGCGAAAGATAATGGCAGTCACAGTTCTTTGTTATCTCGGAGTGTCATCTTGGTCTTGTGACCGAACTTGAAGACCTTAGGACTAGAGCCCGGTGTTGAAGTAACCGTTTCGCTGGCGGACAGCCAGATCAAGATCAAGAAAGAGAAAGAACAGGCAGACTAGCAGAGACCATTCTCTTCTGCGTGTTCCAAGTGCCACGCTACCTGTCATTCGATTCCACACTCCTGTGCGGATACGACAACGCCAGAACGTTCTCTTCCGGATAAACGACTATCCCCTCTTCGGTAATTCGAAAGAGACGAGTCTGATCGTCATGCTTCGTCTCTCTCATCTTCACAATTGCCATTGTCTTGACAATGTTAGTACCCGCTTCTAGTGGTCGCATGGCTATTACGCCGTGGACGGAATACTCCTCAATCCTCTTCGATTGCTGTGTGCCAAAGTCTTCCGTCATAACGCACGTGGCGCCTGTCTGAGACAGGACCTCTATCAGGTCCAAGACCATGAAGCGCCTCTCACTATCGTCGGGATACTGAATCGTGAGGGCCGTCAATGGGTCAATCACGATCCTCTCTATCTTGTTGACTCCAGCAATGTCCCTGATCTTCTTGGCCAATGCCACGAGTGAAAAGTCTCTCTTCCCGACGCTGATGCCTCCGAGCTTGACCTCGGCAGGGATGTGGCGAACCGGGGATGCGTCTAGGAAAGTGACCAGTCCATCTTTTTCGAGCTTCCTGAAATCCATTCCAACAAGATACAGTTCTCTTATCAGCTGGTCTTTTGTCTCCTCGAGCGAGACGAAGAGTCCCTTCTCGCCATTCCTTGCGCCCTTGTAGAGGAACTGTCCACAGAGGATTGTCTTTCCCATTCCAGGCGGTCCCCGGACTAGGACTATTCGGCCCTTGGGAAAGCCGCCGTTCATCATGACATCGAGGCCATCGATACCTGATGTCACCCTAGGATATGCAATCGGAGTATCGGACCCTTCGCTCATTTCTTCCCAGGACGCTCCCATTCAAGACGATCGGACGTAACTCAACATCTTTCCGACATATTTAAGACTACAAAAAGGCGGCGGTGGCGATTCTCACCTTGCTGTATATCCTCTTCCAAGGACAGCGGGATCTTGAGCCGAGCGGTGATCAGCTCCGCCGTTCAAGTCAGACAGCCTTGAATCTGCTGGCGAAGTGATTGTTCAAGGACGAACCGTGGCTGGTGAACCAATCTGGACCACAGTTGGCACACAGAGCAGGAGCTCTAAAGAGCAAGGCCCTTGAGCAAGATCCGGACGGCTAAGCAAGAATGGAAGCCGAGTCACTCACATTGGGGAGAGCTAGGTCTTCAGATGACTTGTCCAGAGTTGACCAACTCTGTGTTGTGTCCTTCGACGCGGTGTCCAAAGTTCTGTAGGATGGCAGTAGTGTTCGATTGGACACTCGCTCAGTGCACGGGATAGTCAAACGGTGAGAGTGGCGAGAACTGGTACGTATTTGCCTCTACTCGTCTCAGAGCATTTTGCTACTAGCCCTCGATGACAGACGCTGAAGCGGGGGAGGCGGAAATGCTCGCGACCGGTTCTGCCCTCTTACCCTCAGCAGGAGAAGTCAGATTAGTGAACGAGTCTATTGGACATTCTGTCTTCATCCAGTTGTCTGTTGTGACCATTGTCGCCCAGATTGCCGCAACATTGGCTCTCGCTGCTCGCACTAGTTTCTCTAGAGCTACTTGGAGGGATCCGTCTGAGAGGCAGTCTGTGATGATGAGGACCGCATCGTTCTTCTTCAACACTTCGCTCGGAATATGCATGGTTCTCACATAACGGTCCGCTGATGGTTGTGCATCCGATGCGAGTTCGATCTCTATCGTCCTACGCGTTCCAGTCCGTCTGTGAGGAGTCGCCATGACGAGCGGAACGCCGAGACGGTAGCTAACCATTGTTGCCAGCGGGACTCCCTCTTCTGTCGCGGTCAATACTTTAGTAATCTGTCGTCCAGCGTTGAGGTAGATGATGTGCTGAACGATGAACCATAGTAATCTTGGGTTCATGTTCACTTGCGAGATGGCTTCAACCCCGTGTTTCCTCAATGTCTCGGTTACACGTGCACCAAGTTTCACAGCGTCGAGCAAGGAACGCCTGATCTCACCACCGCGTTTTCCGGCAGGTAGCACATGGCCTTTGACGTAGCGTGCTAGCACCGTGGTCGGTAAACCCAGAAATTGCTCTAGGTCCTTGTACGTGTAGTACTGCTTCGCTAGTGCAAGTAACTCAATGACATCGAGTGCTTCCTGTGTCCTTTCCAGTCGATGATTATTGCTGGCGCCGTGGCGGATGACAGAGGAGGCAGTCGGCCAATCTCGTGGGCGCATGAGTTCGGAGACGCTTTGTGATCTGCAACTGCGACAGCTTCTCAGTCCGCTCAGTGATTCTGATGGCGTCAGCTTGGCACCACATATTCCGCAGGTCGGTTTAGCGCCTGTAGGACCAAACTGCTCTGGCTCTTCGGGTGAAACGATCCGGTTGAGCAGAGATTCGATTCTAGCCATGCGCTCCTTGATGGTGTGGAGTTCAGAAGACAACTGTACCACGAGATCCGTTTGTCCATGTCATGTATCCATGGACCTAAGTTGGTCCAAGTGTTGACATCTTGTTCAGGACATGGTCCAGTGGTTCCAGTTATGAGAGTTTGTAACGCACATGTTTACGAACGAGCTGCTCTCATATGAGAGTCAAAGTTCGAATTTCTCGCTCATGGAGGTTTCACGCTCATCAGATCAGCGCAAGCCCCTGCTCTCGTTTCCTACTTCGAGCCAGGCACTGTGATCGCTGACAGACTCTGTTCGCGATCGACGCGTCCAGTTTGGTCCTGCTGACTGCTAGTTCCGATCAAAAGGTCAAATTCACGATAGTCCGACCATCGGGAATCTACAGCCCCCGGAACTTGGACAACATCTCCTCTTATACAATCATGCTCTGCGCGGTATTCCTAGGCAACAAGAATGTTCGTCTGTTCAGGTTCTAACTTGATCCAGTCTGTGGATGCTAGGGACGCGGTTCAAGGATTCTACATTGTCTTGGAAAAAGATCTCTCGCGTGGTCAGGCCTACAAGCCAAGGCAGGTGGTCCACGTGTTCCGAGGTGTATCGGGTCCTCTCAGGAATATTCGACAGGAAGCCACTCACAGTCAGCCTCCAAAAGCAGCTTGCAAAGGCGTTAATGTGTTCAGTTCATAGGCGAAGATTGCCGGCCGTAGCTGGGAAATCGCGCGGGATCTCATCGTGGATGCGTTCACGTCTGATAGAGCATACAGCATGGAAAGGAAGAAACAAGCTCGGATATTTCTCCACGTGTACTCTGGGAAAAGGCCTCAAGGAAATCGTGTAATTGTACAGCCAGAATGCAAGGACATGAGAATACTCGTTTTGCTAGATTCGTACATCGGCACCGTCCCTTGAGAACGGCCATGGTTCGGATGTGGTTCAGCTCTGAACCTAGCGCCGTCGACCCGGCCACGTCTGGTCTTGTTAATCATCGGTTCAGAAGCCGTTATGTAGCAAAACGATCGAAAAGATGGGCGACAGCAAATGAAAGCGGGGGGCACGGCGATTGTTGTTATGCTGGTCGCCGCCATGTCAATTCTCCATTCTCCACCTTCCGTCATGGCACAGACTCGTCCCTCTCTTGCGACGGACCAAGCTCTGTACACGTTGCGCGACAAACAGGTCCTGCTTCAAGGTGACGGATACGCCCCGAACAAACAATATGCGGTCTGGCTTCAGACGCCTCTTGAGAATTCGACTCGGAATAACGGCCTCACATTCAACACAACAGAAAAGGGGCAAGTTCCGCCGGCCATCTCGCTGCCGATTGAACCTTCTTCCCCTCTGGGAACGTACTTGGTTAGCATTTCGAACTCGACGGAGTCGGATACCGCAGTCGCTCGAGCACACTATGGGATCTGGGACACCGACAGGTACGTCTATCAACGCACCGAGGTCCTTCAAGCGAAAGGAGGCGGGCTCCTACCAAAAGCAGCTCTGAAGGTCACTGTCCGCGACCCTACTGGCAACGACGCGTACAAGGCGACGGTGGCCGCAAACGAAACCGGAGCCTTTCTCACAACTTGGAAGATACCTCCGAACGCACCAACAGAGGAGTACACAGTTTTCATAGACGGTACGGGGACATACGATTCCCCATCCGCAGAGTTCGTGTCGAAATCCAAGTTCTCCGTAACTCCAGCACTCCTGAATGTCACGGTTCATGCACCTCCCAACTTGTCGTATGAGAGGATGCAAACGGCCTCGGCAGAGTTCGTGATACAGTATCCCGATTCGACTGCGGTCACAAGCATGAAAGATGGTCTTACACCTGTTGCGCTCTATGCGGGGCAGTTCAAGATAGCTGACCTTAGCCTTGCGATCTCAGGAACGGCAACCGGAATCTGGATCGCTCAGTCAAAGATTCCGATGAACGCATCACTCGACCTGAAATACAAGTTCATGTTGCCGGCGAACGCCTTTGACGACGGAAAAGGGAATATCGGGCCTGGAAAGGATGTCGAGACAAGTACTTTCGCTGTGGTTCCAACAACGCTTCTTGTGAACGCCGCCGTCAATTCAACGCATTACGAGGTTCCCTTTGACACGCTCACCGCCTATGCCCGAGTCAGTTATGCCGATGGCACGTTGGTCACAAACGCCACTCTTCGAGCATGGTTGACCGCTGCGAGTCAGAAGGTCAACGCAACAGCCGCTTATGATAAAGTGAGCGGAGTGTGGATCGTCAAGTATGCATTCTCGTGGGGCGACCTGCTCAGACTAGGAAATTGGAGGCTGTTTGTTCAGGCTACAGACACCTACGGAAACTCGGGATCAGGATCCGTGGAAGTGACCACTGACCCATACACGTTGCTCGAAATCATTGTTGCGGCCTCAATCGTCGTTCTCGTCGTCCGGTGGCTCCTCAAGAGATTCTGGCGACGCCTGTACCTTGGAACTAGGCGAGTAGTGTCAGTACTAAGGGCTCGTGTAAGGCGGCCGTCTTTCGGTCGCTACAGTAGCTCGCCGGTTACACCGTGAACTCTGAGTTCCTTCTCTCTGCCGAGATACCTGTACCTGAACACGTATGCAGGCAGTTCAAGGAGGCTAAGTTCTGTAACTTCGAACCTATTGGTAAGTATCTTGTTGAAGACAGGTGGTGGTTTCACCACGCTGCTATGGAGGAGGTGCACCGCGTCCTCCGCTTTCAGAGTTGGCGGGGCGAATTTGGATCTAAGGTCGGCCCGTTCGTCCGTTTCCTGCATTTGGTGCATTTGCGGCTTCTTTTCCAGAAGATACTCCATCGGAATATCCTCATTTCCCTGCCCGTCGACTAGTATCGATGCTTCCCTGAATTGGTAAGCAAGTTCAGTAGCACCGTCAACAGTGAAATACCTAGGCTCCGGTCGTGCCAGCACTGTTCGTTTGATCCTGGCCACGATCTTGCTCAAGATCGAGCGCTTCACTCTTGCTTGCGAAGTCAAGGTTCGGATTCGTCGACCGACTTGAACCGCAATGACGTCATCCGGAACAGTCGCCGTGTAAGTCTTTCCCCTGAAATAGAAGCATTCGTGGTACCCACGGACGCGCCAGAACGGAAAGAATACTAGCATGGGTTCACCTATCATCCGAATTCGTCCAGAACGCAATCGGAACCAGCCCACAGGCCCAAAGGCTCTAGACTTCCGCGACTCTGCAATCTTCGCAGCCTGACTTACCGCCATGGGATCGAGTGCATATATCCGAACGGGGATGCTTGAAGGCATCCAACCGTTTCCCACCCTCGACTGATCGAAAGTTCCTGCCGATTCAAACACAGCCTCGAATTCTGCAAGTGTCGAATCGAGCAGATCCTTGATCTTGGCCAGTCTATCATCTTCACTCATGTCGAGGATGGCTCCCATCTGGCGTTCCGCGATTGGCCGAGGGAAAGGCGGAGGCTGTGGAAGCTATTCGTCGCTACTGTTGCTTGGGGATGAGGCGTCCATACCTTCCCACATTCAGTTGGGCCTCACCTCTGAAGCTCGTGACGTAGCCGTTCTCAACGCGCACTTCGTCGTTCACATTGAAATTGTCTATCTGTTCGTTCCAAAGAGACATTTTGATCGAACCGGAATCATCGGTCAGAACTGCATCCGCGACCCTGCTAGTTTCGCCGAAGCGGGTTTGGACCTGTCGAGATTCTCCTTTCTCGACAATTCTGCCTTCCACATCGACTCGTCTCATCCCCGGCTTCAGTTCGATTACCTTCATGGCAAATCGCTGACCTAACAAAACGATGTTGCGTATTAAAGACTTCGCGCCTAGAATTCTGCTGTGAGCTGTAAGTCGATGTCCTTCCGCGTGAGCTCTTCGCTGGTTTCTCGGCTGATGGTCACGATCTCAAGCTGTTCAACAACGGCGATCCGTCGAAGGGCATCCACCTGAGTACGCAGCACGTTTGCGGCCTTTTCTTCTAGTTCAACTCTGAGCTTCTTGACAGGGGCCTTCATCGACAGTCGCTTCTCCGACTTGATACGACGGATCTCTGAGAGCACCCGGACAACAATGGATCCATCCTTTTCTGATTCCTCATCGATGAGTTTGTCATTCGGCTGTGGCCAAGCGCGTAAATGGATGCTTTTCTCTTTCAGGCGACCAGACCAAAGTTCGCAGTAGAGGGCATCTGTGATGTGTGGGCAGACCGGAGCAAGTAGCCTGAGAACAACGTCTAGTGCGTGGAAGAGCGTGAACTGAGCAGCTCTTCGGCTCTCGTCATCTTGAGCCTGGTCTGCGTACAGCCTGTACTTCACCGCTTCAAGATATTGATCGCAAAGGTCGTGCCAAGTGAAGTTCCTTGCAGATTCCGTGGCAACGCTAAACTGGAAGTTCTCAAACGCGTTCGTGGAGGTCTTGACAAGACAGTTCAGCTTGCTCAATAGCCACCTGTCGAATAGCTCGAGCTTTGCAGTCGGAAGAGCCGGATCATAGTCTTGAAGCGATGAGATTATCAGCCGGGCAGCATTCCAGAGTTTCGTGAGGAACTTGCGACCGTATTCAACGTCAGCCCATCTGTACGGAATATCGTAGCCTGTGGATCCGCCTGCAGCTGCCCATTGTCGCACGGAGTCTGCTCCGTACTTCGTGATTGCCTCTGAGACTTCGACGTAGTTACCGTACGACTTGTGCATCATTCTGCCGTCAGCGCCTCGAACCATACCATTCACGAGAACGGTCTTGTATGGTGCCTTTCCGAACAGGGCGAGATGTCGTGCCATCAGATAGTAGTCCCAGGTCCGTATGATGTCCAAACCATTGGGCTGCAAGTCTGCGGGAAACAGTCTCTGAAACTTGTCCAACCTATTAGGCCAGCCAGCGTGGACGGCGCATGTGATTGACGAGTCCATCCAAGTGTCCATGACGTCATGGTCCCCCACAAACTCTCGTGATCCGCACTTTGGACACGATCCCGATCGCGGACTTTGCGAACGCGGATCCACTGGCAGCCATTCATCTTTCGCGGGAAACATCTGGCCACACTTACGGCAGTACCAGACCGGAATGGGCGTTCCAAACAGTCTCTGTCTAGAGATCACCCAGTCCCAGTCGAGGGATCTTGCCCACTCTACCATCCTATTCTTGGAGAAATCCGGAACCCAAGCAACCCTGTTAGTCCACTCGACTATCTGATCTGTCATGTCCTTGGTCTTCATGAACCACTGTGGAGCTGACAAGATCTCGACCGGGGTGCTGCATCTCCAACAGGTGCCAATTTCGCGGCTAATAGACTTTGACGCGCCAATCCTTGAGGCATCTCTTAGATCGTCAACAATTGCTTTCCGTGCTTCTTGGATTCCGAGCCCGGCGTATTTCCCGGCTTCTTGCGTCATCCGTCCTTGGGCATCCAGTAGTTTGACGACTGGAAGGTCATACTTGTGTTGCCATCGAACATCAGTCTTGTCGCCGAAAGTGCATATCATCACGACGCCGCTCCCAAAGCTGGCATCAACGAGTTCATCCTTCAGGATAGGGATTCTACGATTCACGAAGGGGACTATTGCCTGGCTCCCGACATATTCTGCGTAGCGGTTATCCGTCGGATTCACTGCCAGCGCGACGCACGCTGGCACGAACTCTGGACGCGAAGTCGCCACAATCAGGTCGCCCCTCTCAGTGGAGAAATGGATGTCGATGAGTGTGCCTTCACTGTGCGAATACTCTACTTCCGCCTCTGCAATAGCTGTCTCGCATCTGGGGCACCAGTTGACTGGATGTTCTCCTCTGTATAGGAATCCGCTTTTCAGTAGTTGTAGGAACGAAAGTTGGGTCAGCTTGTAATATTCAGCGTCCATGGTGCGGTATTCTAAACTCCAGTCGATGGAATACCCCATCGACTGCATGGCGGCCTTCATCTTCTCTATGTACTCGGTGGTAAGGCTCACGCAAATCTCGCGGAACTTCTCAACCGAGATGTCTCGCTTCTTGATCTTGAAGGCACGCTCTGCCCTAACCTCTGTTGGAAGTCCGTGACAATCCCATCCCTGGGGGAAATGGACGTTGTATCCACGCATTCGTTTGTAGCGGGCAACAAAGTCGAAGTAGCACCAGTTGAGGGCGTTTCCCATGTGGAACTCCCCGCTTGGGTAAGGGGGAGGAGTGTCAATCGAGTAGCTCGGTCTTGAGAGGTCGTCTGGGTCATAATGGTAGATACGAGCCTGTTCCCAGTTCTTCTGCCAAGAGGCCTCAAGGGCAGCCTGTTCATACCTGGGAGGGAGTCGCATGTTGCCTTGTCCGGCCTTTCTCTCAGTGCCGAGCAGCGACGCTTTTGCATCACTCTTCATGCCAAGGATTCACTCCACAGGTGCTCTCTCGATGACATCGCTGTGCCCGCTGCATCTACGAACACGCATGGACTTGGTAGTGAGACACGCTCCGACACCTGCAATAAGTCACTGTCAGGCCTCAATTCCTTATGAAACATTCGGAAAATTGCCGGCACATCTTACTGAACATGAGGTCTTTGGCGCCTAACGGCCACGACTCCGGCAAGGAAAGTCACACCCAGTCCTACCGCAAACAGGCTTCCAGCGCCGATACTAAGAATCTCTACTCCACTCGCTAGGATGTCAGCACCCGGCATCTTCAATTGTGAAGCGAGGTCAAATGCCCCGAAATAGTAGTTGAAGAACCAATGAAGCAAGACAGGAGCATATGCGCCATACCGCAGGTACACGTAGCCTAATGCAAGTCCAGACACCATCGCGGTCGAGATCTTGCCGATCTCCCAGCCGCCCCCGTACAGATAGTGAGCTGCGCCAAACGTACCTGATGTAACAGCCAAGCTCAGCCACTCCAACCACGAAATCCCCTTCACACCCCTGTCACGGATTGTGTCGAACCCCAATAGTTCCTTCGCCCTCTCTGGTTTCCACATCACTCTCGTCAAGAGGCGAAACGCGCCCCCAGTCCCTTCATACCGCGAATGTCGCCGAGTCTTCCACACAAGATAGAACCCATCAAGAAGTCCTATTGTCGTTATCCTGTAGCTGAGCTCTTCAACAAACGGCGCATAAGAAACAGCAAGAAAACCTAGCACGGGGTTCTCGAACGAAAGGCCGCCGGTTTGAACTCCAGCAGATTCCTGTAGGCTCTGTAGGAGCGTGGCAGCGACGAGAACGATCGTGGAAAGTTGCGGAAGGACGACAAGGTAGTTTGGGCGAGTCAAGCTTACTCGGGCGGCAATCTTCCTGATGGAGATGGGGAAGCACGGAGTGTCATACCAAGCTAGGAGAAATGCTGCGGCGTAGAGAAGCCAAATCGCAAGAAAGAAGACTCCCACTTGAGCTCCCATGGGGATCGAGAAATTGGCAATCATGAGTAAGCTCAGCGGAAGCTCGGCGACAACTCTGGATGCGACGTCAACTCCTTGCGACGAGCCGTAGAGGAGGAACAACCCAACCGCCATTGAAAGGAGATAGGAGACGAAAATAGCGACTATAAGGACGGCTGCAACCATCCTATACGCGGCTACGGTTCCTTCTCTCAGGGTCAAAGGCAAGGTTGCTTCGCACTCTTCATGGACTCTGAATCGGTGCGACGACCGCCTCGGGTCGAGCGATTAGGTGATTTCTTCTCGGCATGCAAGCAAATGTTTCAGCAAACTGGCATGCGGCCGTGAGCAAGGTCCTCACTGAATCTGTCGATATGTGAGAGTTCTTCGGCCACCAAGTCTTGAACCTTGTTCGAGACCTCTTCCAGAGTCACTCCAGGATCAAGAATCAGTTGAACTGAGGCAATCTTGGGCTCGTTGATGGGTCGACCAATCTCGCTCAGGAGCCAGACATAGGCTTCGCGCACTCCGTTCGTCTCACCTTGGATCCGTTTTGCTATCTGGTAGGTGAGAAGATTGTAGATCTTCCCCACATGGCTAGTGGGGTTCTTGCCTGCCGCTGCCTCTGAACATGTTGGGCGGTTGAGTGGAATTATCCCATTCACGCGATTGCCCCTGCCAACTTGTCCACAATCCGCCCCGTCAGCTGAAGTTCCGAGTACCGTTAGGTACATCCCTGGAAGTCCTCTTCCCGGTACGTCTGCTGTGTTAATGTTGACATCAAGTGAATCCACTTGCGCATTCGCGTGGACAAAGTCGAGTACTTCCTGCTTGATCTCTTCCTTTTGCTTGAAGTAACTCTGCTCACTTTTCACATAGCGATCTACGAATGCAATCGCTATCGTTAGGTCAACGTGTCTGTTCTTCCTCATGCCCATGATCTTGACATCCTCGCCAGTCTCCGGGTGCCGTTTCTTGAAATTGGCTGAGTTTAGGAATTGCTCTGTCTGGAGGACAATGCGCTCGGTAGTGGTCATTGGCGCGAACCCGACTGCGGCAGATGTGTCGTTCGCGCCGAGGTACTTGCTTTGTCTATTGAAGATGTCAGTCAGTGCATCTGATCCTCGCTTCAGTTCAATCTGGTACTTGACATGCTTTTCCGGGTCGACCATGTGCAGGTTCTGTCTGAGCCATTCCTTAGCGGTTCTCCGCACGATGTCCTCTACTGGTACCTTGTCTCTGCCTACGACAAATGTAGCTCGGTCGCCGAAGACCATCAGCATGGGCTTGATGACTCTTCCTCCCCCAAGTTTCGTCTCGACCTCGCCTGCGACCAAGAGCCCCTTGTCGATGTTGTGGTGCATGATTCTGTCGAAGCGTTTCAGGTATTCTTCGCTGAGAGCAACCGAGATTCTGTCCATTATGGAGTCGCAGATCGAGTCAGGGTGACCTAGGCCCTTTCTCTCACAGATCTCGATGGGCTGATCTTGCACGGATGTCTGATTGAGTAGATTGACGGAAATGTTAGCCATCTTGAAACCTCGCGGTCACAACAGTTACATCATCTATTAATGCAGTTCTGATCAACATATTCCGAAAGGAATAGTCACCACGGGGAGTATTTGATGCTTCCAAGGCTTGAGGAGATCTCAAAGCGAAGACGGGTTCTCGGACTGAGCCAGAAGCACCTTGCACGTCTGGCAGGCGTCAGTCAGTCTATGATCGCGAAAATTGAAGCCGGAAAGACCGAACCCTCGTACCTGAAGACGAAAGCAATCTTTGACACGCTCGAGAAGATGCAGAGGGAGAAGGAACCACGCGCAAGGGATCTCCTGCAATCAAGAGTTGTCGGAATAGACGAGGATGATCCGGTCGCGAAGGCAGCAACAATCATGAAAGAAACCGGGTTCTCTCAACTTCCAGTTTTCAGCGGACGACATATCGTCGGGAGCATTGCGGAGAAAGCGATCATGGACCGAATAGTTACGGGCATTACCCCACAAGAACTTTCGAGCATGCCTGTGTCCAAGGTTATGACCGAGGCGTTTCCTCAGATTGACGACAAGGCGCCGTTATCTATGATCTCGACTCTGCTTCAATATCATCCTGCTGTGCTGGTGATGAGGAGAGGGCAGGTGGCGGGAATAATCACGAAAGCGGATCTGTTGAGAGTCTTTGTAGTTTAGGCCCTCCGCTTTGATCGGGGCTCGGCCGCTGCAACGATCTTGATGACGTCTCTGTCCCTGACAACGTAGTCTGCAGGCAGACGCACACCTGTTCTCGCGTCAATCCCATAGATCATGGTCTGGGCCAGTTCTGAGTGGACATGGGCTGCCACGTCTGACAGAGTAGCGTTGTACGGTGCGAGGATCACGTCGGGTAGAACGTTTCCCTTCTTGTCGCTGAACTTCATTTGATCCTCAACTGGATAGACGCAGTTCATGTTTAGAAGTTTGAAAACGCAAGAATTCAGTGCGAATTGCACGCCTGTCCGTATCCATCTCGTGAAGACTCTCTGCTGAACATACGTAAGAGCCTTGGATTGCTCGGGCGTTAGCCTTGTAGGTGCAAGCACTTGGAAGGTTTCTTCTCCAGGCACGTATCTGATGTAGCCTTTTTCTTCTGCTCTGCGAAGTGCCAATTCTGCGTCGGCCGAACATGGTATGACCATGGCCCTGCCGAACTCTTGGCTGAGCCTCCTGTAGTTCTCTTCGGCGTAGGCAAGGTCCATCTTGTTTGCTATGATCATCGTAGGCTTGGAGAGGTCCCTGATCTTGGCAGCAAACCGTTCTACGTCGCCGGCCTTCCATCTCTTCAACTCCACATCAACGAGCTCAGATTCGCGAAGAGATCGTTGGACCTGATCCAGACGCACCTTCAGCCCTGCAAGCGCTCCGAATACCGTCCTCTCAACGACCTTTTCACTCGCTTGGCGTCTCACCTTTGAAATGCTCTTGTCCACTATCCTTGTGAACCATCGAGTTAGCTCTTCCTCAATATCATACACGTCCGAAACCGGACTACCTAGACCCGGACGCGTGAGCTTACCATCCGCGTCAACACTGCCCGAAGCGTCAACAACATGCAAGAGCGCGTCAGCCTGAGACGCGACGTTGAGAAACTGCGTTCCCAGGCCTCTGCCCTTCCATGACCCTTTGATCAGGCCAGGGAGGTCTATCAGCTCAACAGGAATGAATCGCCACCCGTCAATGCACCTAGAGTTGCGCGGTTTGTCTTGTACCCCGAGCTCTTTACAGACACAAATCGTCTGAACGTACGCGGTGCCGCTGTTGGGTCGCTTCGTCGTGAATGGGTATGTGGAGATCTCGGCTCGCAGTAAGGTGGCTGCATTGAAGAAAGTCGTCTTGCCCGTGTTGGTCTTGCCTATCATGCCTATGCGTATCATTCAAGCTCGATCAGTTTTCTTGCCCGCTGTTTATTAGACTTCGTCTGTCGAGAAGACAGAAGCATCGTGTGAAACATTAAATACGGTGCTTGCGTGCGAGTCTAGCCAGGTGGGGCCAGCGAGTCGTCAGCCTGTGGGGCCGTAGGCGACGGTAACACTTCGGCGGCATCTAGCCAGGGATGACGACAGGACAACCCCGTTAAGGGCTCCAGAAGCCTTTGGCATGGCACGGGTTTGCTGACCATGTGGGATGACGATCTTCCGGAGCGCGGGAGAAACCCGTAGACGAAGAAGAACGGCGGAAGTCGAGGGTTCAAAATGGCGGGAAAACCATGATAGTCCCTTCGGCCCCACCAATTTCGCTTCATAGCACGCGTTTGTCTGAAGACCGAAAGAAATCCACTGTCCAGGCTTCTGCATCCATTCTCTCCAGAATCGTGATCTGATTTGAGCACTCCGCCGGAGTTCTGGATCTGATAACGTTTAATTATTCCCTGACTAAGGATGGCGCGGAGCTGGCGGCCATAGCTGGGAGCTAGGACCCGTTCCCATTCCGAAAGTACGAGGATAGCATCATGAACACAGGCAGGAATGAAATGCTGCGATGGACCCCTCATGAGCAGGAGCGCTACATCAGGGGTTTCGTCGACGGCGAGGGATGGCCTGC
>Ga0315268_10000274_pt1 | contig 59628 bp, 51 predicted proteins | sample C1_top_MG_FD_204535 | JGI IMG/M metagenome (GOLD analysis project Ga0315268, IMG submission 204535) | Sediment microbial communities from Yellowstone Lake, YNP, Wyoming, USA - C1_top | ecosystem: Environmental > Aquatic > Freshwater > Lake > Sediment | place: USA: Wyoming | collected 2017-08-01 | reverse complement strand
TGAGGAAGCCCAAGCCACGTGCATTGACGGGGAGCATCTCCCCTTCTTCGCCGCGGCTGCCGCCTACATGGCGATCGAGGCACAGCAGTTCCTCAAGGGAGGAAGGAAGCGTAGCTTCCAGCTCACACCTGCCGGAGTCATCCGGTTGGCGTGAGCTCGAGGGCCTTCGGGCCCTCTTCTTAGCCCTTTGTCTACTGAACGGATTTGACAGGATCGTTCAGGAAGTGGATACTGCCTTCATCATGACGCGCACCAACAGACTCACGTTCCTCTTACGCGGCCCGCACCTTCTGCAGGGGCTGCTATCTCTGTTGCGCTAGTCAGCCCCCGACAACACAGAATCCCCTGCACTGCTTCGGCGGTGCAGTTGTGATGAGCTCCTCCGCGGAGAGGCTCATCCACGTCCACGGATGGCGGAACTTGGCAGACGCGCTGGCTTGAGGGGCCAGTGGGCCGAAAGGCTCGTGGGAGTTCGATCCTCCCTCCGTGGACCATGCACGAGTGGCGGAACTTGGTAGACGCACTGGTTGGTGTGCTAGAGTGTATACCATGAGAACCAAATACACTCGAGAGGCTGTTCAGGGAGCGGTGTGGAAATCAACCAGTGTGTCCGCCGTGGTGAGGTCGTTCGGTAGAAAGCTGGGAGGTGGCAACATTGGATATATGGGTGCTTTGATTCGGCACTACGGGATCGACACTTCCCACTTTCTTGGTAGGGGCAGCAACTGTGGGGCAAGGCACAAAGGCGGTGCTGAGAAACTGCACTGGAAGAAGGTTCTAGTTCGGGGAAGGCGAGGGGACCGAAAAGAGAAGATCTTCAGACTACGTCAGTCAATGATCATGTCTGGCATGTCCTACACTTGTAAAGAGTGCGGGGTGGGGCCTGAATGGCAAGGAAAGGAATTGGTGCTCCAAGTTGATCACAGGAATGGTGACCACACAGATAACCGCAGGAGCAACCTGCGGTTCCTTTGTCCCAACTGCCATTCCCAAACAGAGACTTGGGGCACGAAGAACAGTGCTCGGGTGGCGGAAACAAAAAGGTAGACGCACGGCGCTCAGAACGCCGCGGCCTAAAAACCATGAGGGTTCGAGTCCCTCCCCGAGCACCACTCTCCTCGTGCACCATTCGAGCGCAGGTGGTGGAACTTGGTAGACACGCCGGGCTCAAACCCCGGTGGCCCGAACAGGGTCTTGAGGGTTCGAGTCCCTCCCTGCGCACCAACCATAGGTGTCCCAGAAAGCGGACATGCAGCGGTGGCGAAAGAGGTAGACGCGGCGGCCCTAAACCCCGCTGGGCAAAGCCCGTGAGGGTTCGATTCCCTCCCGCTGCACCACTTAGGCGGCCAAGGCCGTCTTCAATACAGGGCTGAGGCGTTCGTTGACGAACTTCTCCTGGTCCTCGAGCGTCCAGCCCTGGCAGTGGACGTGACCACGGCTCTGAGCAATCGCACAGTAGAGCAAGGTGGCCTTCCTCTTGGCCAAGAATAGCCCCTGGTACGTGCTCGAGCATGGTGGCTGCTGGGCCGGGTCCCGGTAGGTCTTCTTCAGGGCTTTGAGCTCAGCCTCGAGCTCGTAGATCATCTTCAGCACTTCTTCTCTCATGACTGTCCTCCATAAAGCCGGAGATGGCGTAGTGCCCTCCGGACGGTTGAACGGGGAAGGGGGCGAACGCCAATGGCCATGGCTGCACCACACCAGGGGGCATCAGGCTCTCTGATGACTCGGTGCTCGAGACCGGCGCCGGCGAGCTCCTTGGCCACCTCCAGGAGCTCGAGCTCACTGGGGGCAGCCAAGACTATGGCGAAGGTGTCTGGAGGCAGGGAGCCCGTGGAGGACTCACCTGCAGCATGGACGATCTGCGCAGCCGCCGCACCGACAGGAAGGTCAGAGCGAACTACGACGTAGTGGGCGAGCGGTTCTGGGTTAGCAATGCTTCATGAAGACACGGTACCGAATGTTGCTCGAGCTTGCAAGAGATGGCGCCCACGGAGGGATTCGAACCCTCACCCTCCAAGGTCATTACTCTTGGCGCTCTGCCGTTGAGAGCTACGCGGGCTCGAGGACAACCCCTACAGCAAAAAGGTGCCCCCGCCAAGCAGGCCAACTTGACGGGGGCAGGGTCAAGAGTCCGGGAGACCAGTCCTCGGAGACACTCAACCCAACTCAGGGCTGTGGAGGGGCAAGACGAGGAGCGTAAGCTCGAGAGGATTGGATTTCCTTGAGCTTAGCCCGAGGGGCAGCGAGATTCTGCAGGCGGCCGTCGGTGCCGGCGGGGTTGGAGGTCAACAAGTGAGCTCCGCCCTCGCCGGCGAGACCGGGGATGCCGGGAACACTGGCGGCCTCCTTCGAGAGCGCGCCAGCGACTCTGGAGGCCCTAACCAGCATCACGATGATCAAGCTCCGATAGCCGTGCCTTCTGGGGCGCCGAGCGACACGAGCGGCAGGGCGCTGACCGCCACTGCGTACGCACGCTCGAACTGCACCGCGGCGTTCTCCTGAATCACGGTGCCCTGTGCATCCGTAGCCAGCGTGTGGTTCGGGATGTAGCAGGACTCCATGTAGACGGAGCCCACCGTGTCCTCGTTGCTGTCGCGCAGGTACAGCATGACGCCGACGGGCTGCGTGAACAGGTCAGAGGCCAGGTTGAGGTACAGGTTCTCGTAGCCTGGGGCGATCTTGACGTCGTGGGGGTTGGCCACGGTCAAGGCACCGACGTTGTCCGCCCCAATGACCGACGGGATCACGGTGGGAGGGAACAAGTCTTGGTAGTAGGCGTAGAGGACTCGCAGGAGCGACGGGCCATGATACATGATGCGGCTCAGACCCAACTGGCCGACAGTGCGTCCCGAGATGAAGAAGCTCCGCTCGGAGCCAATTTCCCAAACTCGGTTGAACTGCCGGTTGTGGTTGAGGCTGAAGTTCTGCACGATGCCGATGGGGTAGACGATGTCATCGACCGCCCCTTGCGCCACAGTGCCCACACCCAGGTTGGCCAGTCGCGGTGGTCCCGCAGCCAGCATTGTGAACGATGCGTTCAAGAACTGGCCGTCGACCAGTCCTGACTGAACGTACCGTTGGTACGGTTGCCATTCGCTAAACTTGGCCATGTTGTCTCTCCTTCTACCTCAAAAGCCTACCAGCTCCAGGTCAGCTACGATACCTCTCAGGCGACGTAGGTGATCTGAACGTAGACGATGTCCGTCGCCACTGGGTCAGTCGCACCACCGTTGAGGTCGACCGTGACTGCATTGCGCGCCGGCACATTGGTCAGAATGATCGAGGCCGCCTTGCCGGTAGCGTCGACGGCACCTGCAGCACTCGTCACGAGGATGCAGGACGAGCTCACGACCTTGCCGGGCACCACGAGATCGAAGTCGTTGGCGAGGTTGTTCGCATCGACCGTGATGACGTGAGTCGCACGCTTGACGCCGAAGTTGCCCCCGGCCATGCCCAGGTTGGTCTGGTCCCACACCACCGCCGAGGTCAGCGTGTTGGCCAGCACCTTGCCAGGCTTGGTGCCTGGGTCGACCACACCACCGGGGCTCACCGCACATTCGATGTGCAGCCAGTCGGTGTTGTAGATCGACGCCACGACGTTCTCTTTGCCCTTGGCACTGTAGGTCGTGCCCAGGCCAGCCGCGCCGTTGATGGCCGCGATGATGTTCGCCAGCGCTGCCGCCGCGCTCACACCACGGAGGACGCCGATGTGCGTGCCGGTCTGGCTGCCCAGAGTCGCCACGAACTCGTACACGTCACCGCCGATAGAGATGGTGTCGGCCGCGGTCGGCTGAGTGTTGAGGCGGACGTTGGCTTGCGCCACGGCAGCTCCCGACTCCTCGCCTTCCAGTGCAGTGAACGCCTCTTCGACGTCCGCACGCAGGTCGCCGATCTCTCCCGACAGGCCACCTTGCCCACGAACGAGGTGGGGCTTGGCGGCGTTCTTCGCGCTAAATGCTCTTGAACCCATGACAGTCTCCTTTGTTCACCACCAAGGTGGCTAAGTTCTTCCGATCAGATGATCAGTGTGAGCCGGATGTAGTTGCAGGGGAACGGAACATCGAGCGTCACGTCGATGAGCACCGTGTCCGGAGCGTCCGCATCCTGGATCAGGTTGTTGATGTCCGCACCGATGAGCACACCGCTCTCGATGAGGAAGTTGAGCTGACCTTGGACCACCGTCGACAGGTTGTCGAGGAAGCCCTGTGTGATGTTGGATCGCCCGATGAAGTTGCGCATGCCAGCGCGCATGAACTTCGCCGTGTAGTCCACCACCTTCGTGATCGACAGCTCGCGAGTCTCGATGGACGTGGTGTCCGTCGAGAGCTGGTGCCGGCAGATGACCGGAGCGCCCTGCACATCCTGGATGAGGATGTAGACCCCACCAGCCGCCATGATGTTCATCTGCTTGTTGGTGAACGAGTCGTTCGAGCCAACCGGCCGAGTGAGACCCGTCATGGGGTAGTTGGTGAAGCCCTGTTGCGGCGGGAGCTGGCCCACCATGCCGACGATGCACGCCGTGCCGTAGTAGCCTTCGACCACCTGCTCGAGCCCGGTGACGTTGATGGCCACCAGGTCCGGGAAGACGTAGAAGCCACGGCGGAACCCGTACGCTGACGCTGCACCCTGGACCGTCTCCGCGATCGCGTTGCGATCGGGCTTAGTGGTGCCAGGGATCAGCAACTGCGAGCCGCGGATTGCCACGGTCCAGTCGTCGCTGATGACCGTCGTCGGGAACGCTGTCGTGCTGAAGAACGAGTCGTCGTTGCCGTCGCCGGAAGCGAAGGTCGTCCGCAGCTTGAGGAGCGTACCGTTCGTGACCTGCTCGATGAGGTAGTACTTATCGGTCGTGCCGATGTCCAAGTACACCTCATTCTGGATCGCGCCCGTGACGGGGTTGATGAGCAGATTGGGGTCGATGCCCGCTGCGATGAGTGCTGGGGCGAGGTTGACCTCGAGCGTGCACTCGTTCGCGTTGGCCGTCGTGTTCACGTCCGTGCCCGAGCCGAGCAGAGTCGGGTTGGCACGATCCGGGACCGGCGGGTTGAAGAAGTAGATGCGCTCACCCTTCTGCTCGGGCTCGGACATCACGTTGACGTGCGTCAGGAAGGTCTGGTGCACGGTGCTGATGTGCGAGGCCGTTGCCAGCGCGTAGACTTCCTCGTTCTCGAGGAACTCAGCGCACTTGGCGTAGCCGAGAGGCGTGCCATCCGGAGCATCAGCCGAGACCTCGGGAACGCCAATGGCTGCCACAGTGGATGCCGGAGCGTTCAGGAGGGCCAGGTACGCCATCAAGGCGCCGGGGTTGTCGGTGCTGATCGGGTCAGCCGCCGTCTCCAGCGTCGAGATGTCATTGATGGTCAAGAGGGCAGGCTTGTCAGCCTCGGGGCTGAGGTCGAGACGCAGACCCTTGTACGCGATGACGATGGGCGCGAAGCCCGGATTGAACGGAACGCCCGTCAACCCATCACGCAGGATTTGGCTCTGGATGACTGCAGCGCCAGTGATGTCGATGGCGAGGTCCGGAGCCGGACGCCCGTTGCCAACACTGCTCGCCGCCGGAGTGAGGCCGAGGATCGTGTTCGCGGTCCCACTGCCGATGAGGATCTTGGACGCCTCACCCACCTTGGTGCTGGTGAGCTTGAGGAACGGTGGGCTGTCACTGCTGGCTGCGGCCACATCCGGGGTGGATGCGTTGATCTTGTCGATGATCGACTGCAGTGAAGTACCGGCGTCGTCCTGGTCTTTCTGTAGGGTGACGCCCCAGACCTTCGGATTCTGGTCGATGGACCAGAGGAAGGTCTTGCCGTTGAGGTCCGATGCCGTACCAGTAGTCACACCAGTCGGAAGGGATGCGACATCCGTACCGCCGGTCTTGTTGATGCTGGCAGTGATACCAAAGTTCTCGCCTCGGGTGCGAATCGCGAAGTACGTGCCAGTGGCACTCTCCACGCCCGTCGAGGTAGCCTTGTACGCTTCCGTGTACTTGGACTTGCTGTTCCAGTCAGCCACAACTGCTGCCAGAGTGGCGAGACCAGCAGCCCACGCGATCGTCTCTGGAGTCTTGGCCACACCCAAGACGGTCGTGGTGATGAGGTTTGTCTGGGCCGAAGTGGCACTGGTGACCGGGGCCGCACTGACCTTGAACGCAGCAGTACCCGGACGGAACCGAATGTCCTCACCGATGTCGCCAAGCGGCAGTGAGGTGAAGCCGAGGGCCACAGCCACAGTCGATGAGGTGATGGTGATGGCGCCACCGCTGCCCGCATTGGTCGGCTTCGCACGGAAGCCGAGATGCGTGGCGAGACCGGAAGAAGCCACCTGATCGCCCACATCATTCGAGAGGTAGACTTCGAAGTTGACCGCCTGGCTGTTGATGTCCGTGACGGCCGCACCGAGAGTACCCCAGTTGCCCGCGCCCGAGCTCACTGTCTCCGTGGGCTGAGCCACTCCAGCGACCACGCAGTTGACTGTGATGCTCTCACTTGGAGAGGCCGTGCCGGTGAACGAGCTCTGCGGAACCACAAAGCCCACGCTTGCGGCGTAAGCGGCCAGGGTGCCAGTGAGGCTGCCCGCACTGCTGGCACTGGGTGCCGGGTACACGAGCTCATTGGCTTCGACCCACACACGACGAGGGGCGAACTTGGCATCTTGAGAGATGAGATTCTGCTCGACCTCCATGGTGAGGAGGGCACTCTCGACGACCGCCACCTTGCCGATGGCGATACCGTCTGCGATCACGTCGTCCCCTACCAGGATGTTGGCATCCAAGAAGCTGGGGGCCGTAATGACCGCGGTGCCCATGCTTCCAACGGTGCCCTGGAGGTTGCCGGCGTAGACCGAGAGCCTGGGGCTCGTGCTGTCGCCGTCGCTATCGTCCTGGGCGTAGAAGCCCGAGCCGACAGCAATGCTGTCATCGGCCGCACTGAAGCCGAGACGATCGGTTCCGGTGTTGGCCGAGCCCGCCTTGCGGACCACGACCGACGCGCCGGCGCCGAATCTCGTTGAGGTGAGCTGGAGCTTGCCCGAGCTACCCGCGGCAGTCCTGGAAGCCAGACCAGGTACCAGAGCATTGATCTGGTCCACGATCTGGTCGAGGGACAGGCGACCCCCTGGGGTCGTAGCCGCGAAGGTCACGGTGATGTTCTTCGCCGTCGGCAGAGTGCCGGCAGTGGGAGGCAACGCCGTGTGGCTGTCGATGAGCATGATGAGCGTCCGACCGTCGAGGTCGTAGCCGCCCGTAGTCGAACCTTCAGTCGTGGAGCCCTGAACGTAGGGCTCAGTTGCCACGGCTGGGTCGAGGAAGTTCGTCAGGAAGGCTGACGTGCGAGAGAGCTCGCGCAGCGCCCCACCGAACTCGAAGAAGACTCGAATGGTCTCCTCGAGCACGTTCACCTCGTCAATGTTCTTGCGAGGAGAGGGGAAGGACGACTGCAAGACCGTCTGGCCAAGCTGATCGTACAAGGTCGGGAGCTTGGCGTCGGAGTTGAGCGTTCCATCGCTCTTCGTCGCCTCGATGACCTCAAAGAATGGTGCGATCACGCAGGGCACCAACGTCGGAGTGACGATGGTAGGCGACGCAGAGGCGAACTGTTGTACGACCTCTACTCCTGGGCGAGGAAGCTCTGTTGCCATGACTTACTCCTCTCCTTCAAACTTGGCGTCCTTCACCGTTTGGTTCAGGACTGGGTCTGCTGGCTTCGTCTGAACAGGCACTACCGGCTTACCGTACATCGACGCTTGCTTGATCTGCGCAGCATCTCCTGCGCTGAAGCGTTTTGCTGGTGGTGATACGCCCAAGTTCATAGACATCTGCCTGAAAACATACGATGAGTCCCTTATAAGCCACTGCGGTTGCCAATAGAACGGGATTGTTACAACAACGCTCACGATCTTTTCTTCAGAGAGCGGACCCGTGTACGCGGTCGGTCCCGACTCGGCACTGATGCGATGCTTCATCCCCACCTGGTGCAAACCTCCACCTTTGATGAGAACGCGACGATAGACATTCGTGAAGTAGGAGGCGTTCCAAGCCAATCTACGGGCGTGCATGCCTTCACGGCACTGACAATGGAACGACATGGTCGCGGAGTAGAGATCGCTGTGCTTTCTCTCCCCGTTCGACATCATCTTCTGATTCATGAGCTGGTCGATGCCCAGAACCGCCCACTCACCCTCGCCGAATACACATGTTATATGTGGTTTCTTCTCTACTGCCTCGAGACGAGGCTTCTCGGCTGTGATGAGTAACTCAGTGGTCTCTTCGTTGGGACGCCACTTCATCCCCCAACCTTCAGGGGCATCACGGAAGAGGTTCTGCAGAAAGTACACGAAGACCCTCGTGAGCTGCAGCATCGGATCTTCGGCAAGGGACAATGTCGTCCCACGCTCGAAGCCGCTAACTGTTGCGCTTGAGGGCATTCGTCTCCGCTCTCTCTGCCTGACGCATAGCGTCCCAAAGGGCAAGTGCGCCGATCGCACTCAACCCACCTGTTGCGAACCCTACGTTTCTCCGTGTGGCTTCAGTCCAAGCCTTCGGGAGGATCTTGGGGAGGAGCTTCTCGCCGGCGAGGAACCCTGCCCCAGTACCCAGACCATGTCCGAGGCCGAACTTGAGGGCGCTCTTGAAACGCTCCTTGGCCATCGGGGGGAACTGGGACTTGAATGGACGACGTCCTTCTTCCTCATCCTGCACAGGGGCAGCACTGGCCAGCTCGGGTACGCCGAGAGGCTCATCTGCCTCAGCCTGCTTGATGAGCAGGAGTTCGTTGGCGAACGCTGTGAAGCTCGGACTCACAATTCCTCCAACAGGTCTTTCACGGAGTCACCCGGCTCGGCCTGCAGACTCATAGGTCTGGTCAATGCACGACGAGGAGAATGCTGTGCCATGAGATCAAAGTCCACAGGTACCTTGAACTTAATGTCGTCCTTAGCGAGCTCCCATAGCTCGAGCTCCTGACGAATCGTGCTGCGTAGTTTCTCAGTGCCTGACACTTTGTTCACCAACCATCGTCTGTTCTCTGCCTCTACAATCATATCCTTGGCCTTGACCGGCGGGAAGGCAGAGGTGCGAGCGGTGGTGGCAGAAAACTGGTGCTCTTCGAAGTCTGTGCGTTGGACGGACTTCGGAGCGGGGTCGAACTGGACATAGAACGCAATGGGGGAAGCAAAGCCTCCAACGAACGTAGTGTCGAAGCAGCTCTGGCAGTTCTGATGAGTGGCTCGGCCGATGCTGTTGCCCTTCTCACCGATGTCCCAACAGTTCCCACAGCGCTGGCCGAAGGTGAGAGCCGGGTAGAGAAACCCCAAACGACCATTGAACTCTTGCAGCAGTAGATTCTGGCGTCTCTGAAACTCCAGCCCCAACCTGTCCGGCTCTGCGTGTAGCCACGCCGGTCCAAACTCTTGAGTGTTCTGTGTTGCCCGATGGATGACCCGGATCTTGTAGTAGTAGTTGCGCCAGCGATGAAGCTGGTTCACTCCCGGATCGCGAAGGTTGAAGGTGTTGTAGAAGGGGCCAGCGATGATGTCGTAGGGGCCTGCCGCCCCGTCGATGCTACGAAGCACGAAGAAGTCGTACTGCTCGATCTCCTCGGTGGTCTCCGGGATCTCCCAGAAGATGTCGAGGTGGTCGAGGTCGTACGTCCTCACCACGAGCTTCGTGATTGAGATCATCCGCCGAACATCCTCGTCAGCCAGCCCTTGTCGAAGCTCCTCATCACGAGCTTCCTAGAGTCAGGAGACATTTGCTCGAGCACCTTCACGGCGAGCTCGGGGTTGGACGCCACATCCTTGAGGCCTTGGGCATGACCGTGCTCTTCGCCGAGCTGGAAGCCCTTGTCGACCATGGAGGCTACTTCCTCTTCAGCTTGACCACCGCTGTGTACGAGAGCCCCGGTGAGGCCCCCTACTCCCGCGCCCATGACTCCACCGGCCAAGGCATTGCGGAGACGATTCGGGTCGTCCGGGTCCGAAGCGAAGTACCCCGCGCCGGCGCCACCGAGAGCTCCGACGCCGGTGCCTATGGAGATTGGGCTTTTGAGGGCACTGGCCAGGGTACCAAGTACCCCGCCCGTCTTAGACAGCACCCCTACTGAGGGCCCGTTTCACCGATGCCGTAACCGGAGCCTTCTCGGCCTTCGCCCTCTTCCTCGCCCTGACCCGAGGTGAGCCCTTGCAGGTAGCCCTGCTGCATGCCCGTCTGGGCTCCTGTCATGTAGGCCCGACGGCCACGGAGGAAGGAGACCAGCCTGTTGGCCTGGGCCTCTTCAGCGCCTTCCCTGGAGCCCAGCATGCCACCACCGAGCCCGCCGGCGATCGCGCCAAGGCCTGTGGCACCTGCACGGAGCCATGGGTTCTGGGCACCCAGGAGCCGAGCAGCTCCGTAGCCAAGGGCACCGCCGCCGGCGCCACCCAGGAGCCCGCCTCCGATTCCAAACCGACGAGCCTGGCCTGGAACGTCCTCACGTTCCTTGGCCTCTTCGATGGCCGACGCGATGTCTTCCGAGTCGATCTCGGGAGCTGCCGTCTTGGCCATGATGCGGCCCGCGGCGTCCCCCACCTTGAGCAGCATTTCTGCTGCTGCGGTCTTCTGAGACGGGATCAAGGCCCCGGTAGCTGCCCCACCTGCCGCTGCGCCACCCATGCCCCACTTCGCTGCAGTGCCTATACCAGGAGACATCGCCTTGAGAGCAGCAGGCTTGCCGCCACTTGCCATTGCTTGGCCGACTGTGTTGAGCCCTGCCTTCATCGAGCCCTTACCCACGTTTCTCATCAGGCCGACAGTGCCGGCGCCGGCACCAAGGGCAGTTCCGCCGAGAGCACCCAAGAGGGCTCCCTTGCCGCGATTGCCCTCACCGGCCGTAATGGCCCCGGTCGCTGCCCCCAAGCCCCCCATTCCGACTGTACGAGCGATCTGCCCAGTCCTGCCTGTGTCAACGAGCGCCTTGCCCGCCGCTTGCACCGGGGCAGACTGCATGACTTTGCCGCCGAGCTGGGTGGCCTTCTGCCCCATGGGAGAGGCCATGGCCTTGGCGCCGAGGTTCTTGGCACCCTGAACAACTCCAGAGCCCATGACCTTGCTGCCGAGGGTCTTCGCCGCGGCCATCGGGTTGAAGGCGAGCTTGGTGTACCCAGCTTGCTCGAGCATCGTCAGGGCTTTGTCCGCATCGCCGCCGGCCTGGTTCAGGGCCTTGGTGAACACGGCCATGGAGGCAACCTTGACTGAGGCGGTCTTGGCCATACTGCACTTCTCCGTGGCAGTCTTGATGATTTTCTTGGCGGCAGCCTGCTTGGTGAGAGGCTTAGCGGCTGGGGCTTTTGCTACCTTCTTCATCGTGCCACACGAGCACTGGAAGATACTGCCCAGCTTCTCCATCGCGTTGCCGCAAGTGGTGCAAGCATTCTCGGGCAGCTTGACGCCGGCGAGCTTTGCGAGCTCACCGACAGTGGCATGCTGGAGCTTGTGCTCGAGCTCGGCCTTGGCCGCAGCAGTCTTCGCCAATCCCTGCAGATGCTCGTCGAGCTTCTCTCGGGCGCTGGACGTCTTCACCAACTCTTCGATGTACTTGTCAAGCATTGTACTCTCCATACGCCTGTTGAGGCTCTTCGCCACCACTCATCATGGCAGCGCCACCAAGTCCAAGACCACCAAGAACCCCAGCGCCCCGCAAGTAGTTGCCGAGCTCAGAGGGCTTCGTTGCTTTCACCTTCACCCCAGCCCGAGCTGGAGCAGCTCCACCTGCAGCCGCCGGCGGCGTGCCGGGGTGCATGACGGGGTGCTGCGTGGCTTGCAAGATACCTGGGTCAGCCTTCGCAAGCTGCTCGCCGCGGCGGATACTGCCCCCACCTGCCTGCTGGAGGGTGTTCGAGTGTGCCAAGGAGCCCTTCACGGACTGGATGACGCCCTGGCGAGGGCCGGGGATGGCTGCACCCGCTGTCTCCGCAGCGTGGATAGCCTGATTCGCCAGTGTCTTCGAGGACTTCGGGATGGCTGCTCCAACGCCTGCCTTGACGGCTCTCACGGCCTTGATGCCACTGTCGAGGAGCCCGGCCTTCTTGAGCATGTCGTTGGCCCAGGAGACGTAGAAGCTCGCGAGCTCTTGCTCTTGGGAGCGCTTCGCGGCTGCCATCTTCTCGACGCTGGGGTAGCCCTTGACGACCATGAGGGCCATGTCCCACGGGTCGACCCCACTGGCGCTAGCGATCTTGCAGAACGGGCGACCCAGGGCTTCCTGGTCGAGCCGATCCTTGTCGACCGAGTAGTTGAAGAACGTGGCCGCCGCGTGCTTCTGGAGGGGCGGGCCGTACTTCGTGTAAAGGCTGCCCAACGCCTGGTTGAGGGAGGCCTGCTTGACTGCGGGAGCACTGGGTTTGAATGCCCCCATGGCCGTGAAAGCCTTGCGCTCGCTGTCCAATCGACCCGAACGCTTCGCTGATTCTGCACTGGCCCCCAATGAGCCCGCAGTCAGGCTTCCACCGATGCCGGTCAAAGCGCCTGTCAGAAGCTGACCCTTTAGTCCCAGTCCAGCCTTACGAGCAAGAGCGGAGCCACCCAGGGCTCCTGCGATGCCACCGGCGCCGAGGCCTGTGTGGTAGGCGTGTCGCTCAACCATGCCTGGTTGGTGCTCTGGTCGAGAGATGACTTCCCTGTACTGCTCTGGGGTGATTCCTGCTTCCTTCTTCACGGAGCCTCCTCGACTCGGGGTGAGATGAGCCGCTGCGCCCAACGCTGCACCCGTACCGAGCCCTCCGAGCGCTGAGCCGCCCAATCCGGCAACGAACGGCGTTGCCATGCGGACTGCTTCCTGCTCGAGCTGTGGATTTGCGATGAGGCCGCCTGGGGCCTTCTTCGCCAAGTAGTCTGCTGCCTTGCCGGCAAGCCCGTACTTCCGGGCCAGGGCCAGTGCTGCCAAGCCAGCGATCGGAGCTGCAAAGGTCGCTGCCCTCCGGGCCTTCTCTTCAGTGCGCAGCATCTTGCCGTGAGGAGCAACAGCAGCGGCTGTCTCTCCAGCTAGGGACTTGCCCATGCCGTGACCAGCATAGAGGCCACCCACAGTGCTCAAGAGCTCAGCAGGGACCTGAACTTCTGGCCCGAAGCCAAAGGCAACCTTCTCGGCTGCCGACTGCTCGGCCTTCTGGATCTTCTTCTCGACTTCATGGAACTGGCCATCTTCCTTGGCACCTTCCTCCATGGCTTCGAGGCGAGTGTAGTAGTCAGGGATCTCGCTGAGGTGGTCGCGGGCAATTTCACGCGCCAGGTCAGGAGTGTTCGTGTGCTCCATCTCGATCTCTTCACCCTTGGCAACTTGCTTCTGGCTGAAGTCCGAGTCGGGTCGGTAGTCACCGTTGCCGCCGGCGAGGCTCTCTGAGCTCACCTTCTTCTTTCCCTGGGGCATAGGCTTGGGACCTGGGGAGAACGCTCGTACGGCAACCATACCGACGTCGTCGAGCAGAGGTGCGAGCTTCCTGAGCCCATCGAGCTCAAGCTCTCCGATACCAGCAAGTTTGAGATAGCCCTTCATCTTACGGCTCCTCTCAGGTGTACCAGAAGAGGTACCACTTCCCGGCACGCTGTTTGATCGCGACGATCTTGCTCTGAGCAATGCTCTGAGCAGTCACATACGCTGCCAGAGCTCCTGCGTCGTTGAATACGTTGAGGTTCATGCTTGGCTCCTACAGGTACCCGAAGAAGGCGTTGATGAAGTAGAGCTCGGAGTGCACACCACCGACATTCGGGCCGAGCAGGTTCTCGATGTTCATCGCGATGAGGATGCGCTCCTTCTTCCTCTCGTACTCGGCCTTCATCATCTCAAGCCAGGAGGCAATGAGCTGTGGGTTCTCCGTCTGCACGTTCACACCACCATCAGAGTAGGAGATGTGGTTGCGCAGATGCAGGATGCCGAGAGACTCGAGGGCCGTGATGGCGACTCCTCTGCAGAAGACGCTCACGAACCCTCGCTCGACGATCATCTGGAGGTTCTGCCCGATGAAGGGCGGTGTGGCCATCCAGTCGCTCAGTGTGTCGACCACAGCCCACTTCAAATGACGTGGACTGTGGTCGTACCCCGCTGTGAGACGATTCAGCTCCGGATAGTCCCGCATGAACCTGCGGGTGTACGCCGCTAGCTGAGTGATGAGAGGGTCGTCGAGCTGCATCGGCCCGGTAACGAACCCCTCCTGTGTGACGGCCTGAGTCACCGGCTACCCCTATCGACGGTTGTGCTTGAACTTCCTGCTCTCGTCGGTGGAGGCATCCTCGGCCGGCTTGGTCTCGGCAGCCACGCTTTCCGTGACCACGACCTTCTCGTCGACCTTTGCCGCCACGTCAGCCGCCATAGCCTCAGCAGGCACTTGGCCGTGACCTCGGGGGAGGTCTGCCGGCAAAGTGGCTTTCGCTTTGGCAGCGAGGTAGCTCGGAAGAGTCTTGCCGATCGCCAGGAGCTGCAGGCTGACGTCCTTCTTGGTCTTGTGGGCCTTCTCCAAGTCCTTCTCGTCGATCTGCATCGACTGACCGGGCTTGAGGAGCTTGCCCAGAACCATCAGGTTCTGGACCGGCACGTCGGTGCTCGGATCGCTGGTGATGTTCCATACACGGGTGAGTGCCATGGCTTACTCCTGTTCCTTGGACGCCTCAATGATGGCGTCGACGAGATCCTTCTTCGCGTGGAGCTTCTCGGGCTTCTTCACGCCGTAGTCCTTGGCGAGCTTCTGGAGGTCCTTGACGGACATTTCCATCATCTGCTCTTCGGTGAGGGTCTCACCCTCATCCTCGGACTCTTCGCCTTCGGCTTCGGCGGGTACTTCAGCGGGAGCGTCGGCCTTGACCTCTTCTCCGTGGTCATCGAGCAGACCAGTCTCTGCTGGCTTGGCCTCATCGAGCTTCTTGCGCTCTTCAGCGGCAATGACTGCGGGCTCGAGACTCGGCTTGGTGATCTCGGTGTCCTTGCCCTTCGGCTTCTCCACCCAGACCTTCTTGTCGGTCAGGTCAGAGCCGAAGAGGGGCTCGAGCAGGGTCTCGTCCACCACGTGGTCGAACTCGTAGTCCTGGGCCAGGCGGGCACCAAGGTCAACGAGCTGCTCCACTGTCATGGCTTCGAGATTGTCAGGGCGGCAGACGGAGATGAACCCCTCTTTCACGCCCTTGAGAAGCTGGTTGAAGTTCTTGAGGAGATCCTCGAAGGACACCTCGGTGTACCGAGGGCCTTTCGCACGGATCTGCCGACCGTTGCCGAGGGTGAACCTCTGCCTGCGGCCACCAGCTCGCTCTGCACGGTGCTTCTTGTACTCCCGTGCGTAGCCGAGGTGGTTGATCATGACGTAATCGAGGGGACGACTTTCGGGCTTCTTCTCGGAGGAGGCCTGTACGTCCTTGGCAGCCTCTTCCTTCGTCAGCCCGGTGGTTTCTTCTGGCGCCATCTTAGGCCTCCTGAAAGGGTCACATGAAAAAGCCCCTGGGCCGGAGTCTGACGACCCAGACCCAGGGGCCAATCGCACTCTGGTCAGCACCGACACCCGAAGGTGTTAGTACTGCTGGACTGACGGGTAGTGCAACCCGGAGTCGACGCGGTTGTTCTCCGCGCCCAGATCCTCTTCCGACGACGGGAGCTTGTTGGCGTAGCCCGTGTCGACATCACCCGGCTTCACCGACCCGCGGTAGAGCTCGAGCTTGCGGACAGCGGCGATGTTCACGATGCCCATGCCGATGTCTTCCCAGCTCTGCCACGTGATCACATTCGCGATCTTGTCGATGTAGAACTTGGTGTTGTTGAGGATGTAGAACTTGCCGAAGAACTGCGGCGCCGTGAAGATGTAGACGTTGCCGGGGCGCAGGATGTCAGTCTTCACCGTGCGAACGACCTTGCGGCCGAGCAGGGTGTTGTACTTGTATCCGTCGACCACGGTTTCCGACGCGATCTTCGAGCCGAAGTCTTCCAGGGTCCACTGGAGGACGTCGTCATGGTCGCCTTCGGTCAACAGCATGCGCTCTGAGCGCAAGCGGTTGTTGTCGAGGAGCTTGAAGAGCTCGACGAAGTCCGGGCGCTGAATGGGGCGGACCAGGAAGTCGTTGCCGTTGGCGGCGAGCGCGAGCTCACCCTTCACGACCGAGACCACCTGGGCGCTGGCCGAGCCAGCCCGGATGTTCGTGGCGTTGTACGCCGTGCCAGTGCCGTTGATCTCGGCCTGCAGTGCCTGGACTGCCGACTCGATGTAGATCGTGAACTGGCGGTCCTCGATCTCCTGGATGTCCTTCACCGAGTTGTCCTCGATGACCTTGGTGATGGGCATCTCGTAGGCCAAGAGCTCCTGCTCCGTCTTCTCGAACTTCTCCGAGGAGATGGTGAAGAAGGGGATCTCAGCCTTCGGGGCACGGATGAACCGAGCCGTGGGCTGATCACGGAACGTGATCGCCATGGCGCGGCTCTGCGGCTCCACGTCCACGATCTTGACGAGCGTGTCGTGGTTGACGCTGCGCTGACAGTCGGCGCGGGTCACTTGCTCTGGCGGCAGCACGTGCCGGGAGTAAGCGATTTCACGCAGACGATCGCGAATCCATGACCCGCCGAGCTCGGCGAGCTTGTCCTTGCCTTCTTGGGTGTCCAACCGCTGGTTGAACATCTCGAGGGATGCTTGAACCATACTCATGATGAATCTCCTTGTACCTTTCGGTCCTTGTTTCCTTTGGGGTTCAGCCGTCAGGCCGGATTACATCCCGGCGCCGCAGTGAATGAACCGCAGGAAGTTCTTGTTGTTCGCCGGCAGACGGGTGACGTACCCGACCACCAGACCAGTCGTCGCCAGCTTCAGGCCACGCTTGACCTGACCGCCGACGGTGACATTGCCGACCTCGAGCTTGGAGCCAACCGCGAGGCTGGAAGCATCCATGATGAGGGTGTCAGCCTCATACGCGCCCAGGTACAAGAACGGACCCTTCTGGATCGCCTGGACCTCGTACCGGCCACGCTCTGCGAAATAGCAGAACGAGGGCACGGCCGCCGGGTTGCCGGAGCCACGTGCCATCTTGTAGGCCGTGTCCAGCTCCAGGAACTCGCCGTCGAGCAGCGGGTTCGTGGCCGTCGGGACCAGGATGGTGGGGTCAGTGAGCTCGAACGGACGACGGTGAATCGTCTGAAACTCGCTCACGAGTCTGAAATTTTGCACTGCCATGACTTACCTCCGCGATGGATTTCTGCGTTGTTGGTTCCCTACGATCACGCCTCAGACGGATCCTCGCCCGTCATGATGAAGTGTTCGAAGGGAGTCGATGTTGAGCTCGGAGTGTCGCTGAGGCTGCCGAACCCACGGCCTTGCGGGGCCGCGAGCTTGATGGCTTCCTCAGTGACTCGGAGATCGGGGGCCTTCTCGAGAGCCGCCACCTTCTGCTCGAAGGTGAGGTCCTGAGAGAGTCCCTTCTCTTCCATGTCCCGAGCAATCTTCTCCATCCGCTCCCTCTTCTCGAAGCTGGCGACCTTCTCACGAAGATCGTCGCGCTCGTCCTTGAGGGTACGGATGGCGGCTCCCGCCTGCTTGAGAAGGGATGCCGCATCCTGTGAACTGATCTTTTGCATTTGGCTCATCCTTTCTTCAGGCGTTAGCCCATCATGGGAGTCGGCGAAGGAGAACCCCCACCAGCCCCGCCGGACATTCCGCCCATGCCGCCGAACTGTTGGAGTTTTTCCGGGGCCTCGGCTCCCGCCATTGGAGCTGCTCCGCCTTCGGCAACTGGTGCTTCCGCACCGCCCCCGGCCTCTCCTGCCAGGAGCTCCTCAGCCGCCGCCAAGTCTTCGGGCGTCACGCCGGCGAGGACTGCGGCCATCGCTGCATCGAGCCCGCCCTGTTCACCGCCCTCGGGGAGCACGGGACCAGCTTCCGCGGGTGTAGCACCCTCGGTTGCCAGCTCGGCACCTTCGGTCGGTGGAGGGACAGGTGACTGCAGGTCATCCGCCTTCTTCACCAGCGCGGCCACCTTCCGACGAGCGTCGGGCGAGGATGCCGCCAACTTCTTGAGCAACTCTCTGGCCGCAGAAATCTTCACACCCGCAGAGGAGGTGTTATCCAGCGACTCCTGGAGAGTCTTGTCATGAGCCGATGAGTGCATCGGCTCGGTCAACAGCTCGGAGAGAGCGCCCTTGTTCTGCTGCTTGGCTTGGCCCTTGGTAGCGTTGATCGCAGACTCGTTGCTGCTGATCAGCTCCCGGCCGCCCCCTTCACCAGAAGTCGGTGCGGAACCCCGAGGTGTGTTGCTTCCCGCTTCAGCACCCTGCGAGAGGGCGCTGGGGACACCAGGCTCAGATTGCAGCGCGGGATCACTCCCGGCCGAGATCTGGCTGCCGTCCATGTCTTCGTGGCCTGGCTCGGCCAGCTTCTTGAGGAAGCTCATCGCCGCCGCTGGCGGGATGCCTGCCTGGGCCGCCTTCATCAAGAGCACCTTGGTGCGCTTGGCCTGGGCAACCTTCTCACGAAGGTCACGATCGGCCTTGCCACTCACCTTGGTGAGCACTCGATTGGCTCGAGCCGACGCAGTCTTGCCGTTGGCCTCGTCACCGCCGGTCTGCCTGAGGAGGTCGTCGGGTTGCGACGGCATCATCATCCCCTGGTTCGTCTCCATTGCGTTGGAGGCGTCCTGGGGATTCGGCTTCTCGGTCGGAGACGTGGTCTTCGGAGGCTGGTTGCTCGAAGTCGCCTCGCCCTGCCCGCCGGCGTCCGGTGGCGTACCCGTGGCCATGTTCGGGGCGGACGGCACCGCAGTGGTGCCTCCCACGCCTGTGCCCGAGTCGTTCAACGAGACGGTTTTCGGCGAGATCGAATCAGCGTCAGCTTCCTCGGTTTGGTGAGCCTTGTCACCACCCTCGAAAGCTCGCTTCATCAGAGCTCGGTTGATCTCCGCGTACTCCGCCAGCTTCTCTTGCGGCGTCCGCGTGTGATCGATCAGATGCAGATGGGTCGAGAGATGGTCACAAGCTGATGCCAGCTTGCCCAAGTACTCATCACTGAGCTTGTCCCCAGAGAGCTTGGCCGAGGGCTGCGACTGCACTGCCGCCGCTTTCTTCTCAACGCCCTGGGAAGCATCGCGAGCGAGCTTCTCCTTGGCGTCGCCAAGCACCTGGTGGACCATCTCGAAGACCGACGTATTCATTGACATGACGGTTCTCCTTAGGTTTCCACAAGCGGCGGCGGTGTCGACTTGATTGCCGTACCACCATCAAAAGCCGCCATTGGCGCGGTTGAATGGACCATGGTGTAATTCGTTGGCTGAGCAGGCTTCGGCGTCGTCTGGGACGTACCCTTAGCGATGCCAGGAGACGGAAGTGGCTTCCCTACAGCGTTTGCTCCGAGACCGCCGGTGACAGCGACAGGTGCTTGCACCGCGTTGCCCTCAGCAATCTTCTGGAGTTCGTTTTGGAAGGAAGCCAACATCCGTGTCTCCATGCTCGTCCACGCCCTTACTTCTGGGCCGCGGCCTCCACTGCGTTCACGTCGATGCCCGCCTCAGCGAGCAACTCCGCAGCGCGTTGGTCGACAGCGGCGGCGAGCTTCTGCTCATCGGACTGCTCGAGCAGACCGTGAGCGTCCGCCCACTCCATCGCCCGCTTCTCAGCCAGCATGTCGATGGCCGAGGCCTTCTTGTGCTTGCTGCTGTGACCGGCTGCGAAACCGGCTGCGCCACCAGCGGCAGCGCCGCCACCGGCGAACGCCGCGTCACGCTTGTGCGCCTTGGCGAACTCGAGGCCCTTCTTGCCGTGCTCGGCGGCCTTGCCACCGAACGCCTTGGCCTTCGCTCCGAACTCGTGCGCCTTGGTGCTCGCTTTGGTGCCGAAGCCCTTGGCAGCATCGAGACCTTTGCGGAGGGCCTCCGGCATGCCGGCGGTCTTCTCGATCTCGGTCTTCTCGTTCCAGTAGCTGTGGGCCATGACGCGGCCGAGGAAGTCGGCTTGCGCCACCTTCTCTTCCATCGTCTCTTCGCCACTGGCTTCCTTGGCCCTGAGCTCGGCGATGGCAGCGGCCTTGACTTCCTTCTCGTCGGCCTCTTCGCCACCTTCCTCGTGCTCCTTCTTCTCTTCGGCCGGGGTCTCGCCACCTTCGTGAGCGGCGCCTTCTTCGGCAGCCTTCACGAGGGCGCTGTTGTCCCCGAGGAGCTGATGGGCCAGCTTGAGGATGGTTTCACCCGGCAGCTTGTCGATGTCGACGCCTTCGGCCCGAAGGGCTTCGTCCAGGAGCTGTGCTTCCGCCAGCTTCTCGACGTCCGAGTTGTCCGTCGAAGCGCCAATGGCCTCACGGGTGTTGTAGATCTCAGCAAGAAACTCGTTCATGACTCTGTCCTCCTTGATGGGTTTTTGAGCTTCCTTTTCAGGCACTCAGGCAAATCATCAAGGATGAGGTGTCCTCTCATGCCCACGCCTGCCTCTTCACGCACTCACTGGTGCTTGCTTGCCGTCCCAAATGCGATGACCGGCAGCGAATGCTTCATCGACTGCCTGTTGCGCTCTTGGGTCACGGAGCAGAGCTCCAAGTCCAGTAACCACACCCATGGAAGTAAGCCACGGGTGATCCGCTACGAGAGTTCCCAGCAGGCCTACGTCCTCTCCACGCTCCATCTGCTGCCGCTTGTGAGCGGAGTAGAGGAGTGAGAGCGGAACCGTCCCCAACAAGATGCCCAGTGAACGACGATCGAGTCCGAGCTCGCCCGCTGCTGTCTTGTTGAAGAGGTCTTCCGTGGACACGCCGAGAGTCCGAGCATGAAGCTCGGGGTGGCTTGTCACAGTTGCTGGTAGTGCTCTCGCCAACTTCATAATCTCTCTTCTGTACCAAGTGTATGCGGATGCAACCTTGGATAGAAGAGGAGAATCTACTTCGGTTTGTGCCGGGTGAGAAGAAGGTTTTGTCATTATGATGCGCACAATTCTTCGCCTGACGACTGGACCCGTATAGGACTTTCCTTCCAGGAAGGGAAGTAGAGTCTGTAGCAGGTGGTCATCAAAGTGCTCCGGGCCCAGCTCCTCACACGGGGGAGCACCTTCTTCACTGGGCTTGAACACTTTACCTTCCTCGTCCATCTTATCGGCAACATCCGACTTGCCGATGTGGATAAGGATGATGCGTTGGAACTCGTGGGGCTTGAGAGCCATCCCCATCAGAGCAGGGGTGGCCAGGCTCTTCTTGAGGTCTTTCTCCCCACCGAGCTTGTTGAGTACTTCTACGGGGAGGTCAGGCTCGGTCTGTGACAACAGTGGCGTCACACGACCAACAGCCTTGCTGGGACCAATGCGTTTCACGATGTCGGCCCACTTGAGATGGGCTGCAGCCTTTGTCTCGTTCGACACCTTCAGGATGTCCTCTGGAGACCAGCCGTCGTGAAGAACACGGGCAACCTTCACCGTCTCGATACTCACAGACTGAGGTTCAACTGAGGCAGTCTTGGCCTTGTCAGAGCTCTCGAAGCCAGATCCAGCGACGTTCGTTTCACGACCCGTCACCTTGTCACGCCATGTTCGTTGACGACGCATAGCGGTGCCGGCTCCAGCGAACAGGTCTTCCAATTCAGCGGCTTGCTTGTCCATGCCGAACACCTCCCTCATTCGCTCAGAGCTGAGGGGACGGTGGCTGAGAATGAACTCACCGCTCATTTCGTCTTGGCGGGGGAAGAAACCCAACACGTCCATCCAGTCGATCGGGATGTTGGCGTTGATGATCTCTGCGGCCCGTACGGCTTCTTCCCAAGTACCGAATGAACGCCAAGCGTGCTTGGTCTTGGTCTGGAACTCGTCCGCCATGAGCATATCAGCTACCACATCACTCCATGCCGAGGCGAGCTTCTCCCCATGTGCTTCTTTGCTGACGATGGCCTTCTTGAACAGAGGGAAGGCCATCGCCGTGATGGAGCGGAAGAAGGCCGGGTTGTCGTAGTGGGCGAGGTACGCGGCCTTGGCTTGCTCAGCAGAGTCGAAGCCCAACATCACCTTGTCCTCGTCGTACTTACCGTCCCGTGGGCCGCCGACTCGGTTCTGATGAATGATGAAGGCGTTCTCAGCGTCACGCCAAGGGCCTACGTACACATCGAGCTTGTCACCGTCCGTACCCCTGGTGCTGAGGATCTCCCCATAGGGGAGCTTCATCTCAGTCTGCCAGTTCTTGCCTTCCCGCACGCTACCGGGCTTGTTCTCCACGTGGATAGTGAGCCCACGGAACTCGATAGTCCCTACGAATGGATGATCCTTGCGGTTCGGTGACGGAGCTGGACCAATCTTGATGCTCTTCGCCCTCTCGAATGTTTCACTGAGGCCTGTACGGCGATCGACAAGGTTCTTCTTAGCCTTCTCGAGGTCGAATGACTCCTTGCTCAGGTTGGCATCGTCCGCGACATTGCCTACCCAAGTGTTGGAGGGGCTCGACTTGTTGCTGTAGAAGCCCATCACCTTGGCGCGCTGCTCGACTCCGCCAGGAGGAGGTAGGGCCTCGCCATGGTTCTTGCGAGTGTAGAAGTCGTAGATCTGCTGCTTTCGGCTCTGAGTGTTCGGGCTCGAGAACCCACTCCCCAGGTCGATGCTGGGCTCCGTGTCCGCATCCATGCCTCGACGAGCCACAGCCATAGACTCTTCATCGTCTCGAGTGCCTAGATTGGTGCGAAGGAGGCCATCCCCAATAACGGTCGGAGACTCCTGATCGTCGATTCGACCCATCAAGAGTCTGGTGTCTGCTTCGTCTGTTGGGTCAATACGGTCGGAAGCCTTCTTCAGAAGGTTGTCGACCCGAATCGACCTTTTGCCCACTCGGCCCTTCAGGTGCTTGAGCGTGCTTCCAGCGAAAAGGTCCTTCAGCACCTTGAGGTCTTTGAGGCCTGCGGTCTTGTTTTCAGCATCATCGGTCTTGTCGCTGACAGTCACCCCTGCCTCTGAACGACCAAGAACCCGATTGACCACTTCTTCGTCGAGCTTCTTTCGAACCGATTTGGTGTCCGGGAAGCGAGCGTCCTCTACGTCGCCAGTAGCGACAGAGGCGGCCTTCAGCAACCCTTCACTGGGGCCTTCAGTTTCTACCCCGTAAAGAAGCTCTGCGTCGGCTATGCTCTGGGGCACGATGATTCCAGAGGCCAGCTTGCACATGACCTTGGCCGTCTTGTCTGCTCCGATGAAGACGAAGCTGATGTCGAAGAAGCGCGGATGGCAGTTGATGACCCCGATACGACGTCCGTCGTCGAGGATCCTGCCCATGCCGATCTCTTTGATGCACGTGCAGTAGTCATTACGAGTCTTCGATCTGTTCCCACAGATGGTGCAGACGTCGTACGGAACTCGGCAGCCCATCGACACATCAGGGAACTCGCCGGCGAGGATGCGGTCGACTACATCCTGTGCACCATGCTGCATCGCCAGAGCCTTGTCGATGATGACAATGAGCTCGACCCGGTGCATGCGAGGGTTCCATACCGCCAAGGCCACGTGACCGAAGGCACGGCTCGGGTCCTTGTTGCGGTGATGGACAAACGGGAAGGCGTTCAGGAAGGTCCAGTATCCGTAGACTGGGATGATCTTGCCAGTGTGATCATCGTACGGGTGAGCTTGCTCCTTGTGATTGCGGCAGTCGTGAATGAGTGCTGCTTCGGGGAAGATGTCCCCGTTGACGTTCTGACCCCAGTACTCTGACGCACCCATGGCGTTGACGAGCACTGCGATCTTCCCGCTGTCGGGTTTGTAGGCAGACATCCACTGACGGATCTGGGGCATCAGTGAGCCAGCCTCTTTGATGAGGCCGTACTGAGGCTCGAAGAGCCGAACGAGTGGCTCACCTGCGGGTGAGACCCCTCGGAATGTGGCGAGCTTCGTGAGCATCTACTTGTGCACTCTCGGATCGTCCGCAGATACCTGCTCGGTGGAGGAGAAGAAGTCCCCGCGTGCTTTCTCAGCAGCTTCGCGAGCTGCTTCAGCAGAGGCCATGTTCCTGAAGTAGGTGTCGGCAGCGCTCTCTTCACCATCGCCGCCTGGCTTGCCACCGCCCTTCATCCCACCCTGCATGGCCTTCATGAAGAACTCGGACATGCCAGGGCCTCTGCCTTTCGACTCTTGGATGGCCTTGTGGGCACTGACGAGGTTGCTCACTGTGCCAATGTCGAGCCGCTCCTGGTCGACAATGTTCTTCACGAACGTGCCGGCGACGAGAGGGTCCTTGGCGTAGTGCGGGTTGAATCGGTACAGCGTGTTGAACGCCTTCTCTGTGATGTTCGGATCGTTGTTGGCCAACTGGGGGTTCTCCTCCAGCATCGAACGATAGGCCTTGCTCTTGTCGATGGAATTGCGCAGAGCTTGGATGCCTGAGCGACCGGCCTCGACTGCCCCACCCATCAGCGCGCCGGCGCCGGCGGTGGCCAAAGCGTACGGTGCGTACTCCAGGGTGCGGGTTGCCGCGTTCTCCATGCCCTCTCGTGAGAAGACCTTCTTGAGAGCGTCGAGCGGGCCAGAGAGCTTCTCGACAGCCTCTTTGTAGAGCGCTGGGTCCTTGTCGATAGCGTCCAGGAAGCTGTGTACGTTGTTGCCAATGCGCTCCACCTGCTCTGAGGTGAGGTGCCCTTCGGCAGCGAGCTTTTCAACGAGGTTCATCTTCAACTCCTAGAACTTGGGTACGCTGGGTACCAAGCCTGCATTGGACGCTTGGAGGTAGTCGTTGTTGAGACCTACCTTCGACTGCTGAACGCCCTTCATAATCTCCGGACCTGCTGTGGCAGCCACAAGGCCCGTGCCCAGCAACTTGCCTGGGTTCTTGCCTGCGAAGCTCAACGCCTTCTTGCCCGCCCCCAAAGCCAAGCGACCAAGCAGGGCTTCCTTCGTGAGCTGTTCAGCAACTCGGCTAGACCGTAGCAGCATTGACCATCGCCTCCCGCAACGCTCTCTCGACCACCTCGTACTGCTGGTTGAGCTGTGACCACGCAGCATCCAAAAGTTGGGTGCCATCCGCGAGCTTGTGCAGGTCCGAGTAGGCCTCGGCGATGGGGTGCTTCAGGTTCGGAGTGCGGGCGCTGGCACCCTTCTCCATCTCGTACTGGATGGCGGCGACCTTCGCTTTCACTGGGTCGAGCCCTTGCCGAACGAGATACGGCATCGCAGTGGCGAGCACTTCTTTGAGCTCGACTGGTGAACCGTGGACTGCGGTCATGAGGTGAGCCACTTCACCCAGGTTGCCCCCACTGCGTAGGTGTTGGAAGAGTGCCTGCTCGAACCTGACAGTGGCCTCCTTGTGGAGCTCACTGTTCTTGCCTCGAGCATAGTTGCAGTCCTCGAGCAGCTTCGCGATCTTCTGCTTGGCTCTGATGACTGCCCCGTAGGGATTGGCGTGAGGGTACTCGCCTCGACCCGACGTGGCCTTCTTAATCATCTCCAAGGAGACAGCGGACTCGGCCGCCTTGAGCAAGAGGTCAGCGTGGGGGCGGCCTGTCTTCACGTACTCCATCGCTTCATGAACCATGCCGGTCTTCATCGGCTCACTGCCGGGAGGCACAGCGAGCGCACCCGATTGCTCCGGTGGGATCTGCATCTCCTGCGGAGGAGCTGCCTCTACGGGGCCTGCCGCCTGCTCAGGAGCTACTGCCGCTCCGGCATCGGGGCCAGTCTCCATACCGCCGGCGCCGCCTCCACCACCGCCCTGCTCAGGCATGGCTGGGAGAGGAGCTTGAACTGCACCAGGCTGACCCTGTGGGTTCATGCCGTCGATGGTCTGCTGCTCCACCTTCTGCAGCTCCTGGCGCTTCTTCGCCAGCTCGATCTCACGCTGGAGCTCGAGCATCTGCTCGTTGTGTGTGCCGCTGGTGTCCTCTCCCCCAATGGGAGCACCCGTCGGGGTTGGAGCTGCTTGAGGAGCTGCCTGAGCAGCCGCGGCTGGCTGCGCTGCGATGCCAGAGACGAGGTTGGCATGCTTCACCTTCCCTGTCGTGGTCATGATGCGGTCGAAGATGTCCCCGTTGGCGTTGGCTTCCTTCTGCAGGATGCGATCGACCACCGTTACCTTCCCGTCCTCGGCCACCTTCATCAAGGTGGTGGATTCCGAGCCTGGGAGGGCTGGATCGAAGCCCAGGAACATGCGAGTGAGAGCAACGTCAGCTTCGACGTTGGAGTGGGCGAGCTTCACCGGACTCGACGAGTACTCGTCGGGCGGGACACTCATCACCGACGGACGAGCTCCGTTGTTGAGCTCCATCAGCACCGCGCCGGGGTCCGCCACGTCGAACTCGATGTTCTTGTCGCTGGCGTACTTCTCGTTGTCGGCGAAGAGCTTGGAGAAGGTTTCCTGGTTGGCGAACTCGACGACACGCTGCACCTGGTGAGGCGAGATGCTGGGGTACTCCCGAGCGAGCTTCACGATAGCATCGTTCAAAGAGGTGCCACCTGCCAGATACGCAACCGAGGCCCTCTTCCCCAAAGACTGGAGATCGGCGGGACTCAGCGCAGCGTACGTGTTCTGGGATTCAATACCAAAGGGAAGGTCGTTCATCGGTTACCTCGTCCGCTTGCAAGTACCACACGATTCACCGTACCCTCAACCTAACACGGGGTCTAAATCGTGGGAAGAATTGGAGACTGCAATCCCGGCCTGGTCGATATCCTGATGGCGCAAGCCATCCTCAAGAAGTCCAGAAGGTCGGTGTTCTACCTCATCAAGCTCGGCTCTCTCACCCCTCGTCGTGTTCCAGGTTCCAAGAAGACATGGTTTGAAGTCTCGGAGGTCATGAGGCTCAGCCAAGTCCACCATCCCCTTCGGAGTCCAAAGAAACTGAGTCCGGTGCTGGAACGGCACTATCGCCGGTTCCACCCTCAGCTCTTTGACGACGAAGATCATATTACGTCAAGCTCCTCTCGCTCTGCTGCATCTTCTTCATCGTCGTCCGTACCTGTCAGCCCTTGAGCTCGCTGCACTTCCTTGGTGGGCAAGACAACGTCAGCTCGGGGACGGGTGTAGAACGAGGCCAAGAACCCAAACGCCATAGAGTGGAACGAGTCATCTGGGTGGCCTGGGGCTGCTTTGTAGATGTTCATCCTCAATCGATCGTTGTACTCCGAGAAGATGTTCAGCATGTCCATCGAGTAGGGGTCTTCAAACTCCTCCCACCGGGGGAAGTAGAAGACATTGCCTCTCTTGATGGCGTTGAACATGTCGGACATGACCTCTGTGCGATGACAGAGGTGGCGAGGGATGCCTAACTGGGGGTCGAACTTGACCTTCTTCTTGACGTTGCCGACCCACTGGTACTTCTTGATTTTGTCGATGCCGAAGTCACGGGTGAGCTCGTCGTTGGGCCAGTGACCTCCACCGTAGTCGACTCCGACTCTCTGCACGTTGAAGTCAACGATGAGCTTGCGGATGATCTCGAGCTGCTTGCGGGGCTCTGACTCGACGCCTTCGAATCGGTGCCAGTAGAAAATGGTGTAGCGATCAGGAGCGAAGGGGAGGTACCCGCCCAGTGTGACGACAGTGTACGTACCTTCGCCGGTGCCCCAGTCAATGCCCATGAAGATGGGGTACTGCCGGCTGTACTGAATGACCTGCCGGTAGTACTGCATCGACAGCTCACTCCAGCAGTTGCGTTGCACATCACGTCGAGTGAGTGGCCGGGTGCCAGAGTCATAGCTACGGCCAAGCACCTCGTTGTAGAACTTGGCCCGGCTGTAGACCCTCTGCTTGTTCCGAATGTCGGCCCACTCAATCCAGGGGACCATGAGCTGAGGGATGCGGAACCCTTCAAAGGGCTTCTCCACACTCGGGTTCGGATTGAGGGCATGCCACTTGGCTTCGGGATCATCAGGTCGAATAGGCTGCTGGCACTTGTCACAGATGAGGCCGTGCTCACCAATGTTCTCCTCATCGAGAATGTTCCAGTGCCAGGTGGTCTTGTCCTTTGGTGTGCCGTGTCTACGGCAGGGTACGACCCATTCGTTCTGGGTGGAGAAGCGCGTCCAGTAGTACTCAATGCTGTTGTCGAGGGACTTCGGAGTGCCAGCATAGATGAAGTACTTGTAGTCCGAGTGGGAGGCGCACTCTTCGATGACCGGGACGTTGTCCAGCAGAATGTCCTGAAACTCGTCAATGACGATGAGGTCAGCCGGGATACCACGGCAGCGGTCAGCGTTGAGAAAGGCAAAACGAAGCGTGATCTGAGAGTGGTTGGTGAACTTCTTCTCGAAGACGTTCTTCAGCAGCTTGTTGTTGGTGGTGTTGCGCAGGTATGGAGAGAGCTCAATGGGCTCGGCCACGCGGTCTCGACTGAAGACCTTGGTCTGCTGGTTCGAGGGGCTGACGTAGAGCGTTCGGAAGAAAGGGTTGATCTGCGAGTAGGACAGGCAGGTGTTGCCCAACATCGTCGACTTCTCGACCTGTCGTCCTGCCATCAAGATGCGGCGCTTCTCAGACGAGTCGTAGATGTTCTGCAGATACTCGCGACCTTTGAAGCTGAAGTTGGCGAGCTTTCCCTTGGAAGGAATCTTGAATGTGCTAGAGACGAACCTCGATGGAGTGGTGTCCATCGGAGCTTCACGTCGCAAGCTGCTCGCATCTGCCTCTTCGTTGGCCAGAGCGTCCTGGATCTTCTCCAGTGGTAGCTCTCGTAGCACCGGCTCCGACCCAAAGTGCTCCGGCTTCCGGTCGTCCGGGTTGTCTGAGAGCGTTACCTGTTCTGCCACCGAGGCGCTAGACATTACGCAAGATCCTGCTCTTCCTGGTATAAGGCTATCGTGACCTCATCGAAGGAACAGTTCGCTCGACAACGCTTACAGTGGGTGGAGCACGCTAGGCAAGGGATTCTTGCCGCTGTCGGCGACGACGTCATTCAACCTCACTTTGAAGTCTACCCCACGGTGGACCCTCTTCGATTCATCCTGAAGATTACTCTCCAACGCCCGCTAGCGAAAGCCACAAGAGAACCTCTTCGAACATACCTGCGGGCGTGGGCGAAGGAGTTCGAATGTGACGTCCCGATCATCAACATCACCAGTTCATGGATCCAGGCCGAAGTACTGACCCAAACCAGAGTGTGGAGCAGAAATGCAAAAGGAATGTTCAGCAACAAGGGAGGCCAGAGATTTGAGCGCAGGCCTAGATGAAGTAGGCATGGGCTGTCTAGCTGGCCCCATCTGTGCCGCCGTAGTCGTATTCCCCGCCGATGCCAAGCCGATCCCCGGCGTCGACGATTCCAAGAAGCTGTCGTTCTCGAAACGCATGAAGCTCGCCCCCATCATCATGAGGGAGGCGAGCTTCTTCGGTATCGGGTGGGCGCACCCCTCCGTGATCGACGAGATGGGCGTGGCCGAGGCCTGGCGACGCGCCTGTCTCGACGCACTGGAGAGGGCCCCATCCTTTGACCTACTCAAGATCGATGGCAACCGACGGCTGGAAGGGTTCGTTGGCGAACAAGAGAGCTACGTGAAAGGAGATGCTCGGTTCTGGCACATCGGAGCTGCCAGTATCGTAGCCAAGGTAGCTCGAGACATCGAGATGATGGGGATGCACGAGCACTACCCTAAGTACATGTGGAAGAAGAACATGGGGTACGGTTCAAAGGACCATCTCTTTGCTCTCACTCAACACGGACCAACCTGGTACCACCGAGGGCGCTTCCTCCGAAAGGTGTACCGAAAGTACCAGGACTACTTGGTCATAGAGAAATGGAAGAAGTGGGAAGAGCAGTGGCTCAACTTCAGGTACGACGAAGAGGAGTTACCCGAGTGACTTCGCTGGCAATCTTTGAAAGCTCATCGAAGAAGGCCATCGCCAGCTTCTCGTACAGAGGAGACTTGGTGAAGCGATCCCACTCCAGATTCACTTGCTTCATCGACTCTTCGTTACCACCAAGGTCGGGGTGATGCTTCATCGCTTCGCGCCGGAAAGCTGACTTCGCTTCGGCCTTGGTGGTTGGATTGCCAACCCATGACGGAGGCTTCGATGGACGAGCAGCTCCTCCAGCATAGCGAGAACCTCCGGCGTAGCCGTACTGCCTACCTGCTCGAGCGTAGTCCCCCAGCATCTTCAATTCACCGAGGCTTCTGCCCATAGTGCGACCGGCCCACCCAAGTATCAGGGCATTGGTGGCTATGGGCAGAAGACGAATGTCTTTCTTACGCTTCTTCTGAGCGTCGTAGCCTATGTACGCGCCAGTAAGCCCGCCGATGCCAGTACCGAGTAGCGATCCCTTCTGCACAGGATTCATCATCCTCCATGCGTCGAGGAGGGCCTGCTTCGACAGGCTGGCGTGCTTCGCAACGTGCTCAGGCAGCTTCTTCCCTTTGGGAGTGGCTGCCTGCCACTCCTTCACCGTCTCTTTGCTTATCTCTCCGCGGCTGGCCATCGCGTAGAACTTGCGGCGCTGTGCTTCACTCTTGAACGGCATGTCTTTCTCCTACTTGGGGCCACGCAGCTTCTGCATCAGACCCTTGCCCGCCTGTGCGATATCCGAACCAACCTGGCCCACTGGGGTGAAGCCGTAGTCAACCATCTTGCGAAGACCCTTCGATTCCGTCGGGATGTTGGACAGCAGCTTGACGTAGGGTTTGGGCAGCATGCCGGACTGGGCAGCAAGGGTGGGAGCCTGACGAAGCACATCACCTAAGACGCCGCCACCCAAGGCCTTGGAAGCTCGGCCTGCTCCATGTGCCATCTCGTAAGCGTTCACGAGGTTGGAATCAGTGCCAAGCGCAAGCGCCTCACGGAAAGGCTTGGACAACATGGGCTTGCCCTGCTTGGCTGTACGGTACCCTACCCCCATGACTTCGCCGACGAGATGTCGAACACCTGGAATCTTCAGTCCGTGCCGACTGAGGAAGTTCGACAGTAGGATCTTTCCGCCTGCGGTCGCCCCAGCGATGGTGAGAGGATCGATTGCTACCTTCTGCTTTGAGGCAATCTTCTGGAGCTCGTCCAGGAACGCAGCCTTCTCAATGTTGCCCTTTTCCAAGTGCCACCCCTTGAATCTGGGCTGGAAGAGAGCACCCGGCCCGCCTTGTTCGTCAACGAATACTTTAGTCGCCTTCACTTTCGCCACGCGCCCAACGTACCTGTCGGGATTCGCTATCATGTCTCGACCAAGGTCGTGTGAGAAGCCCCCTACCTGCCCGACGATAGGCCCGTCCTCCGTCCAGGAGTAGCTGATGGAGCCGGCACGGTCATGCTCCTTGCCCGTCTTGCCACTCACCGCAGGGTGAACCTTGCGTACGAAGACGTCGAAGTCGGGGGCGAACTTGGCCTTCGTCGGTACGCCAGGTACTTCTGGCTCGACCAGCACCACTCCCTCCCTGGTGAGAGGGTACTTGCCTTCCCCGATTCTCTTGAGGAGCAGGGACTTCGCCTTCGGTGTGGTGGCTATGTCTGGCAGCCATAGGTCCCCAATCTTCTGCTCCACCTCCTTCAGCACCTTCAGCTTTTCACTGAAGGGGGAGGCCTCCATGGACTTGCCCCGGTACTTCACAACGTCGAAGGGGAAAGCATGCAAGCGCGCTCCAAGCTCTTCTTGCTTGGCTCGACTCTCCCAGACCTTAGCGTTCAGCAAGCCGCCGATCGTCTCTTCCGGCAAAGCCTTGCCCTTGCGAAGGGCGATGGTCTCTCCTCGCAGCAAGGTGTTGTCGAGCTCCTTCGGCACCGTGTCCTTCAGCAGGTCAGTGAGCTTATGCGTGTGCTCGATGAGGCCAGTGGGGCTTAGCTTGCCCACCCTGTAGGAGAACACTCTGGGTGACCTGCCTGCCTGCAAGTCGATGAGAGAGTGAGCTCCGTCGAGCTTGGGCATCATCACCTGGTCGGTGCGCTCAGTGTCCACCTTCTCGACGTCGATCTCTTTGTAGCTAGGCTTGCCAGAAGGGATGTCAGGCCTGCGCTCCCGGCTCAGAGTCTTGTTGTGGATGAACCACTTTCCCGACTGGTCCTTGCGGATCGAGAACTCCTCGGGGTGCCTCTCGTCGTACAGATTGAAGCGCAGCTTCGTACCTGGCTTGTCGTCAGGGTCTGCGTGATGAACCTCAGCCTGAGTCCGTCGGCCAGATACGACTTTGCCCTTGCCGTACTCCGTCGAGATCCTCCCAGTGAAGTCCATGTACTTGATGGTGTGGTCGTACGTCGGCACCACCAGGGCAGACTCACCAGGCTTCGGCAGCTCTGTGCGCTTGGGCAACACAAAGGAATGGGCAATGCCCGTCGCCGGGTTTCCCAATCGAATGTCGATGTGCGGCCCAGCTTTCTCAGCCAGGTGAGGATGCGCCGAGAACTCCCAGACCTGGGGTGCTTGGATTTTTGGGAGAGAAGAAGTAGTCCGTTCAGCTACGCCAGGGCCTAACTCGCCTTCCCTATAGTGGGCGCGTTCAGCGGTAGTGATCTTCGCCGCTATCTTGCTGAGCCTCCCTGGCATAGATAACCCTCATCAGTTCTTCGGAGCAAGAAGACCGTTGAGGATCAGACACGTCTTCCTCACGAACTTCTCCAAGCCCACCGTGTTCGCCGTGTTTCTCGCTTGCTGAAGCTGCACTACGTAGGCTCCAAGCTCGGGCACTAGCTCGATGGCTACGTCACCCATCCATGCGGCGTCCACAGCTTCTTTGATGACGTCTCTGGCATTGGCCGGGAACTTCACCTTCGAGGCTTCCTCTGACCGACCAGGGATGTAGACAAGGCCGCTGTGCCCACACTTCGGGCACTTCTTCACAGCCTTCTGGTTCTCCGGCACAGGCACTTCCGCTCTGCAGTTACGGCAGCGGTTGACGTAGTGCCCATCGGTCCACTGGTCTGTCTCGCCGGCACGAGGGAACAGGTGGAGCAGCACATCACTGGCCTTCACCTGGTACTCTGCGAAGACGTACGGCAAGTCCGTGATCTTCTCCATCTCTGGCGGTGCATTCATCGGAGGCGGCGGCTCAGAGAGGACGGTTCCCATCTTCTCCTTCGCCTCGGTGTACCACTCAGGCATCTTCATTCCCGACATTTGGGTCTCCCTCTTCAACAGGTTGCTGTGGCTGACTCTCGTCAGCGGCCTTCTCACTCTTGCCATCGCCACTGTAGGACCCCTCGGGCCCCACCGCATCAGCGAGGGCGGTAATCTCTGTCTCACTATGGTTCATGTGCCAGTGACGAGCTTCCTTCAACTGCTCTTCGAACTCACCACCCTGGCCAAGGATGCCATGCAACGCACGCATCTCACGGACGTACTTGCCGTAGGTGTCTGCTGTCTTCTTGTCGTCAGGTTTGAACGCCATGTACTGCACTCTGTAGGCAGCCTGCCGATACGCATCCCTCAAGCCTTGCTTGTGGTCGTACTTGGGGTTCATCCCCGCCCGGAACAACGCTTGCTGCTCCCCTGCCATGAGCGGAGCGATGTAGTCGTCGAGGAGGGGGTGACCAGCAAGGAAGTCTTGCCACTCAGGCTTGGAGAGATTTTTCCGTCGCCAGAAGTAGTGCTCGTAGATCTCCACCATCCGTGCTGTGAGAGACCGAGTGAGGTAGTACTTCTTACTGATCTTCTCAGCGATGACCTCCCACGGAAGGTTCCCCATGATGAGGATGTGGAGGTCGTGCTGATAGCTACGGTCTCCCTGGTCCCCGAGAACCTCAGTGAGGATGCGCTGAATGTCTGGGTCCGAGCTCCAGATCTGGAAGATCTTCTCCCTCTTCATGAAGTCAATCGTCGGCTGGTGTCGATGATTGTTGAAGAGGTAATCGTCCGGGGCCTGGAACGTGCCCAGCAGGTAGTCCCACTGGGTGTCCTTCACGGACAGTAGTCCCATCTCCCCGAGCGTTTGGTTGACCGCCTCCAATGTCAGCGGATTCTCTGGGTCACCCCAGGAAGCAGCCAACAGGTAGCGCACATAGTAGTCCGCTGGATGTTTCACCTACGTGGTCTCCCGCTACGCCTCAGTTCGAGAACCGTAGCTCCTTCTGCTGCAAGGACTGGAGCCCGCGGATGACATCCTCAAGAGCGCACAGCATGCGCTCTACCGCCACCTCGGGCACTTCCTTGAGGCCGATTCGTACTGCCACGAGAAGCTCAGCCAGCTTGCTCGACGCAGCCTGTAGCGCGGGCAAGAGGTCGATGAACGTCGACACGTTCTCGGCATTGAGGAAGCCCAGACCGAGGATCTTGTCCGCGGTGAGTGCATCGTCCAACACCGATGCTTCCTTGGCGAGGAAGTAGTTGTGAATGGGTGGGTCGAGCTCACTCAGCTCCTTCTGCAGGTTGGCCTTGATGCTGGCCATCTTCTCTGACAGAGAACCCAGCACCTTCAGACCAGCTACGGAGACTCTCTCTCCGCTCTGAGCGCGGTCGAGCGCAGTCTTGCAGAAGCGATGGTCCATGCCGAGAGCAACGCCCAGGAACATCGCCTTGTCTCGGTCGATGAACTTGGTGTGCACGCTGGCCACCTTGGCAATCGAGGGACCACGGAAGGAGAACGTCCCATCCTTGTCCCCAACGATGTCCACCGAGCCAGCCCGGCTCTTGGCAGCCAGCTTCGAGAACAGGTTGGGCTCGGACACGAGCTCCGTCTTGCCACGGAGAGGCATCCAGTTCAGGAAGTTGGGCAGCACCCACTCCGTCTCCGACACTCGTACTGGCTTGGCCAGACCCTCGCCGAATGAGAACGTGACCTGCTCACCCATGTCGCTCTGCGCCAAGAAGCGCACGCCGTTCGGGGACTGCATGGAGCTCGTCACCGTCATCGGGATGAACGCCTTGGCTGTGCCATGGTCCAAGTAGTAGAGGGCGCCGTAGCCACGGGGGATGCCCTTCGGGATGTCCGTGGACTTGCCAGCGATCTCACCGGCGACGTTCTCTTGCACCGCGTACTGCGAGCCGTTGTTGAACAACGACAGAGGCAGCACCTGCAGGTCGAGAGTCATCAGCCTGGGGAAGACCCAGCCGATCATCGTGTTGCCGTTGGCATCCTGCACTTTCCAGATGCCGAACGAGTCAGCTACCTTCACCTCTTCGGCCTCGAGCGTCTGCTTGACCGGCGCATCGGGGCTGAGAGTGACGGTGCCATCATTCTCAAGCTGCTGGTTCATGTCCACTTCACCCGCGAGATCGCGAGCAGTAGCCAGCGGAACCTCTTCCTGCTGGGGAGCGAACATCTCATCGGCGGCCCACTTCACCAGCGCTCGATCGGTACCGAGCTTGGTAATCTGCACCACCGTCGGCTTGATGCGGCTCGCTACCAACGAGGCCACCTTCTCCGGGTCGGAGGGCGAGAGACGAAGAGCCGAGGCGAAGGCCGCCTTCACACCCTCGTCGCTAAGGTGGAGCGTAGCCCGAACCGACGGGTCCTCCATCGCCTGCTTCATCCGCGTGGCATGGCCTTCCTTGACTCGGCCGTAGAGCTGCGGCAAGAGCGGCAGCTTCTCTACCTCGACCTGGGCTGAGCCCACCTTCGTGCCGCCGGCGCCAAAGCCACCGAAGCCCGAACGAAGCGGGGGCTGAAGGTCATGAACAAGAGACGGGTCGTAGGGCCGCAGCCGTGCGACGTCGAACGTCTCAGGACGGATGAGCATCTCACGGAGCTTGGCTTCGGTGAGGTGGAAGTACTTCTTGCCCGACAAGAACACGTCGAGCGGGCTCATCATCTGCTCTTTGACAACGAGCGGGATGTGGACCTTGTCCATGCCCGAGTTCTGCATCTCCTCGACGGTCATGGCCGACTTCGGACGGACCTCGATGGAGCCGAAGGCGTAACCTCGCTCCTCGTCCACCTTGTCGAGGATGACGTGCGAATCGTAGGAGCTCAGGTAGGGAAGCTGCTTGTACGCTTCCTGCATGATCTCCTGGTGCCAGTTGTCGACGTTGTCACCCAAGCGGGTCAGCATGCCGGCAAACTTCTCCGCGCCTTCGAACTGGATGGGCGCGTCGAGGAACAGAGCTTCAGTGGACATGGTCATCTCCTTACTTCGTAAACGATGCAGTGGATAGCAGACCTGATAGCTGACCCGAAAGAGATGCTATCGCTGGGGCTGCAACTACTGGCGATCCAGGTGGACCACAAGCGAATGTTGAGATCTGCGTGATGAGAGTGCCAAGGAGGCTGACGAGCATGTCGCCCTTCACCAGCGGAGAGGCAGCTCCATTGCCCAAGTGCATCATCGGAGCATCCAGCATGGCCTTGGTACCACTCTTCAGCACGGCCATAGTCTGGCCCTCTACTGTCGCAGCGTCGGTGTCAGACTTCATCGTGGCTGCCTTGTTGGCCTGCACCAGGACCTGTCCCTTCGCTGCCTTGACAGTGATGTCCTTCTCCAGGGAAGTGATCTGGACGTTCTCCTTTGCCTCGATAGCAAAGCCCTTTTCCAGAGTCCAACCAACATCGCCTTCCTTGGTGATGGCCAGGCTCACCATCACCTTGTTGCCATCATCCCCAGAGTCATTGATCTCGAGCTTCAGTGTAGTCTTGTCGCTGTCCCCGTGGGAACCGATACTCAGCGTGGCTATCTGCAGCTTGTTGTCTGCATGCTCTTTGACCTTGAACGTGAGTGTCGTCAGCGCCTTACCATCCGTGGTCTGGTCATCACGCTGGGTGAGCCAGGTGAGTTCGCCACCGAACGTGAAGAGCTCATAGTTTTCGCAGAAGTCCTTGATGAAGTTGCGGATGGGTAAGTAGAAGCGCTGTGCCGTTGGAGTGGCCCCAATCTGCACGACGCCACCACGACGGAGGATGAGGAAGTTCTCATCCCGCGTCCTCATCATGATGTCTCCAGGATTCAAGGCCTGCCTGCCACCTTGGAAGCTGTCGAAGTCGTCATCGTGAGCTGATTGGAACCCCATCACGAAGGGAGCAGCGAACCTGCCACTGCTGGGTACACACACCCAACAGAGAGCTCCGACCTCCGGCTGGGCGTAGATGCCCTCGCCGTTGAGAAAGTGGAAGTAGGGGGCCATCACCTGGATGTCGAAGAAGCGCTTGTTGCCGTGCTCGCTGACGCAGTCGACAGACCACTGCTCGATGTTGACGTTGATGATGCGGCACGTCTCTACACTGGCTGGTTTCCATTCGCCCTCGGCTACACTGAGAGGTTGAGGCCTGCGGCCCCCAGTTCCCATGTTGCCAAGCGGATTCATTGCCATCGTCTCTCCCTAGTACAGCCAGGGTTCCTTCTCTGTTCCCATTCCAAACTCCTTGCCGTATGCCATCGACGGAATGGGGTGCGTGCTATGTAGCACAGACCGCCACCCTTCGGCAGACGCATCGAGAATCGTGTCCTTCAGATTCTTGTGCTGCAGCCGAGCCAACCAGTCCGTCTGAAGCTCGAGCGGCAGCATGCTGACACCCTGCAGGACCGGCTTGTACTGCACCGGCTTCTGACCAGGCTTCAGGTTACGGTTGTGAGCTACGACTTCCGACGTGGCTGCGTGGTCTCCACGAAGCAGCGTCTCATGGTCACCTGAGTCGGTGACCTCACTAAGATTGGTCATGGCTCGAACGAAGGTCTCCACATTGCGGCGACGCACGGGGCCCTCGTCCTTGTACGAATTCCAGATCTCGTCGGTGAGGTACTGCTGCACCGCGTTCATGTTGGTGCGGGCTAGCATCTCCCTCGGATTCTTTGGTCCGTCGGAGATAGCATCACCCATCTTCACCTCGTCCCCCTTCTTCACGGTGAGGGTACGTGTGGCTGGAACGTAGTGGGACTTGTCGCCCACGTGCACACGCCAGCCGCCGGCGGGGTCCTTCTCGATGTCACTGACCTTGCCATCAGCATCAGCCAGGGTAGCTGCCCCAGGCAACTTCTTGGGCACGTTGAGGAGCTGCTCCAGTCGGTTGAACAGGCCTGTCGCACTGGTGCCCTTCGCCCCTACGACACCGCCCGTGTGGAAGGCGTTCATCGCAAGCTGAGTGGCGGGCTCACCGAGAGCCTGCGCTGCCAGCACCCCGAGATTGGAGCCTGGAGAGTGCAACTTGCCCTCCTCGTTCAGACCATAGCACTTGGCACACAGACCCTTGCCGTGGGCACACTTCAGAGGGGAACGCACCTCGATCTTGTTGATCTTGTTGTTCTTCAGACGGTTGAGCAGGTCAGGAGTGACCAGTGCACCTGCGGGAATCTTGCCCTTGTCGTGACCTGCCTTGTTGCCAAGGTCGATCTCCCTGACCGTGAAGCGATCTAGCACGTCTCGGTTGTCAGTGGGGAGCACCACGCCCTTTGTGGTTCCGCAGTCCTCATCCACTACCATCTGGTTCATCGTGGTGTTGATGAGCTGCTTTGACATCTTGCCGGGGGCTTGCGTACCCTGCACGCGACCGATGGTTCCCATGCGGGCCCCGTGCATCGAGGCGAAGTACGAACCGATGTCCAAGCCCTCTGAGTAGGCCTTGGGAATCGGGATCGGTACTGGCTCGCCCTTCGAGTCAGCGACCAGCATGGGGGCCACGGTCATCTGCTTGTACTGCGACCAGCTACCGCGTGCTCCTGAACGAACCCAATCATACATGCGGTTCTTCTTGCCGTCGGCGTTCTTCTTCGCCTCGGCGTGGATCTTCTCAGCGGCTCCTACGTAGAGCTTGACGATCTCTTCCTTTCGCTTCATCGGGTTCGACACTCTGGCACGAATCTCATGCTCCTTACGAGCAGCGTCTTTCAAGACCTCGTCTCGGTGCACATGGTCCGAGAGGAAGTCATCGAGCCCGATGGACATGCCAGTAGCAAACTCGTTGCCGATGTCCTTGAACCTGTCAGACACCGACCCGAAGTCCTTTGGAGACCGCTTCGCAACGTCGGTGAGCAACCCGTAGAGGTTGCCCTTGTTCAGCAAGTAGCCAGTGTCGGTGAGCAGCTTAGGCTCACGTACTTCTTCCGGCAGTGATTGGTACAGCATGAGTCGGCCGACCGTAGTCTTCACAGACTGAGCCGCCTTTTTCAGCATCTCCGTGTACGCATCACCTTCGATGTTGTCGAGAGAGATGAGGTCGTTCATCCCGATCTTGCCAGCCTTCACAGCGCGAGCAGCGTCGGCAGCAGTTGGGAACCGGAGAGCGGTCCTCTTGTCGATCTCCGTCAGTTTGTAGAGGCCCATCATAGATTCTTGGGAGGGCTTGGACATGAGGTGCCCAGTCGTAGGGCTGAAAAGGTTGAAGGAAGGCAACATCCTGTATGCTTCCTTCACTGCCTTCTGGCTGACTGGGACAAAGGCTGACATCTTGTCGCCATCAAAGTCAGCGTTGTAGCCGGCGGTTGCCAGCGGATGGATCTTCACCGCCTTGCCCTCGACCAGCTTGGGTCTGAAGGCCTGTACTCCGAACTTGTGAAGCACAGGGTCACGCTTCAGCAAGATGGGTCGCTCTTCGAGCACGGCTTTCAAAGCCTCGAGCGCCGCAGGATGGTTCTTCTTCACCATCTCCTGGGCATCGAGGGGTTTCTGCCCCTGCTGTACCAGGCGGCGTACGATGAAGGGTTTGTAGAGCTCGGTTGCGGCCTTCCTTGGCAGACCCACTTCGTCCAAGCTGAGTGAGGGCTCGGGGATGATAACACCACGCATCGACAGGTCTTGCCGGCGGCCGATGATCTTGTCCTGGAAGAAACCTTCCTTCGGCTGCCCACCCTCTCCGCTGGAGCCGGAGATGGTCTGCATGATGGCGTTGCGATGGCGCCCTTGGTGGACTTGGCCCGTCAGCATGATTGCCTTGAGCCCGTCGTAAAGGGACGTCTGAAGCGGCAGCTTCTCCTCTGGTGGTAGAGCCGAGTCGAAGTCCTTGAACTTCAGATTGAGCATACCAACGTGGTTGTAGAGTCGGTTCACGTCATCGTAGTTGATGTCGCCGCTGTCGAGAATCGTGATGGGCCGGAACACAGGTGGCAGCACCGGCAGGTGCTTCATCGTGTAGGCCTCGACTGGAGAGAGACCTGCGCTTTCTAGTGCTCGGAGGTACTTGAGCTTCTTGTTGGCGTCATTGAGCTTGTTGGTGCGGAGGTCAGGCAGCTTGGTCTCGACCTCCTTCTTCATCTTCTTCGGGTCCAACTCCTTGAGCGCGTCGATGATCGCTTGAGGCCCGGTCTTGTCTCCGAGCTTCTCTTCCCCGGTCACTACTCGTTTGAAGCTGTTCGAGTTCAGACCAAGAAGAGCAGAGATGGGACCCTCAAACACCGGGTTCGGCATTCGCTCTGGCAGTGGAACATGCGACCACTTCTTGCCCTTCACACCGCCAGTGATCTTAGGATCGAAGATGCCACCAGCTTCTTCCTTGGCATCCTTCGCACGCAGGGCACGACCCGCATCGGGCAGTGCCCCGTTGCTCATCTCCAACACCTTCTTGTCCGTGAGAGGCTGGAGGATGAGGTCGTTGCCTTCCTTGCGGATGTCCAGGCCCATGCCCTTGAGGTAGCCCTCGAACTTCTTGAACACGAAGGGTGCCTTCGGAGTTGGGATGGAGTCACCTGCCTGAAGCTGGACCCAGAAATCGTCGTTCATGTCCGACTTGTACGTCTGCATCTCACGGATGTTCTCGCGAGCGTTGTGCGCCAGCAGAGCGTACATGCCCATGGCGTCCATCGTCTGGCCGCCCTTCGGGCCGCCGCCGGCGGGCAGCATGTTCGAGTCGTAGGTGTCACGTGAGCGTACTGACAGACCCTTCTCGGCCGTGTGGTGCAGCTTCAGAATGTACTGCTTGCCGACCAGGACGTTGGGGAACTTGCTATTGGTGACGGGGTCGTGCAGCTCTTCCGTATCCGAAACCCCGTGATGCTTCATCTCCTCTTTCAGGCTACGGGTGTAGTCGGGTACCTTGGGGTCGAAGTTGTTGACGATGTAGGGCTTGCCTGTCTTCTCCGCAATCTTGGACGCGGCAGTCTCCAACACCTGACCCAAGTTGATGCGGGTAGGAACGCCCGTGGGATTCAGGATGACCTCAATCGGGTCGCCGTCCTTGTCCTGCGGCATCTCATGGTCGGGCATGATGTTCGTGATGATGCCCTTGTTGCCGTGGCGACCGACGATCTTGTCACCTACGTCGGCTGGAGCTTCAGCGCGAACGTAGACCGTTATGTTCTTGCCGTGCTTCACAACACGGGTAACCACACCAGGGATGTCCTTGGTCCAGCGAATCTCACGAGGCTTCCACGGACGGATGAGTCCCTTCGAGAAGAGTCCGAGCTTCTGCTCGTCCGGGGTGATGGTCTCTTCCTTGAGAATACCCAGGAGCACGTCGTCTTTGTTGACAACCTGACCCTCCCGAATCACCGCGTCATCATCGAGCTTCTCTGCCTGGTCCTTCGTGACCTTACCGGCCATGTAGGAGAGGAACTTCTTCTTGTCGAGGTTGATGGTCTTCTCGGAGGTGATGTTCTCTCGGAAGAGGTGTTCCGATGTCAGCTTCTTAGCCGCGGTCTCCGAGATGACGATGCCGTCCTCAAAGTTGTAGCCCTTCCAGGGCATGTAGGCGACCTTCAGATTGGTGCCCAGTGCCAGCGTGCCATTCTTGGTGAAGTTGGTGTCGGCCACCACCTGACCGGCATGCACCGTGTCCCCCGCCTTCACGATGGGGGTGCTGTTGAGCACGCTCTTGTCGTCGTTCAGGGGGAAGTCATCGTAGAGCTGAACCTCGTGGCGGTCACCGTTCTTTGCCTTGATGATGACAGCGTCCTTCTTCACCTTCTCGATGACGCCGGCGACAGGAGAGGTGTGGCTGACAAACTCTCCGATGCCCTCCTCAAACGTGCGGGTGGGCTTGTCACTTCGAGTCTGAACTAGAGGGGCCTCCCTATGCTTCAGGGCGATGGCCTGCTCGATCTGACGAGAGGCAACCATGGTGCGGTTGCCCTGGTTGTTCTGCAGGAATGGAATGAGGTTCGCTGACAAGTCGAACATGCCCTTGCTAGAGCCGAGGACGTAGTCAACCTCACTGGGTTTCACCACGGTCACCGTACCCTCTGGGTCGGAGACTTTGATGCTGGCCTTGATTGGCACAGGCTTGCCACCCTTCCACTCGTACTGATCTGGGAAGGCGAGATTGGACTTGAGTGCTTGGTGCGGGTTGATCATGTCCCGCTTGCCGGTCTTCACGTTGTAGACTGGGATCTTGAGATCGTGCCCGTCCTTCACCACTTGGGAAGCGAGCTGCAGCGTGACACCGATGCGCTCCGACTCAGGAGTCTGGATAGGATCGAGGAAACCCAGGTGACTGGGGTTGATGGACTGGGCCTCGAGAGAGATCTGATGGGACGAGCTGATGCCGCCCTCACCTGGGGCGAAGAGCGTGGTCTTTCGGTTGCCAGAGATGAAGCTGATGGGGTTGGTTTGTGTCGGCCGCTCAGAGAGGACCGAGCTCACGAAGAACTGGCGCAAGGGCTTGCCAAAGATGTCCGGGTTGATGATGTCTCGGACCTTGCTGTTCTTGTCCAGCGTGTTGCCAATCTTCCGCTTGACGTCCTTCTCCGTCTTCCACTTCTCGAGACGCTCGTTGATGAGGTCTTCTGCGGAGTGGAGCTCCTTGAACGGGAGCGAGTCTCTATCGTCGGGCTCTACCTCTTGACGAGAGACCTTGAGAATCTTGTGCGAACCATCGAGCAGAGCTGACCCCGAGACCTTGTCGTAGGGCTTACCCAACGTGAGGGCCGTGGAGTCTGGACGTAACACCGACTCACCGAACTCCTTGTGAATCAGCTCCTTGGCCTTGTCCAACGTCTCCGGGTTGGTCCCCTTGATGGCCCTGTAGAACTTCCGAAGAGCAGTCTCGTCAGTCACCAACTTGTTGGCGCTGAAGATGTCCTTTCCCCAAGCTCTCTCGATGGAGTCGTCGTCGATGCCCATCGTCTTGAGGACAGGGTAGAGCGGGATCTGCGCCTCGCCGTAGCGGAGCGACATCTTCTGGTTCTTGGGGTTGAAGTCCATGTGGAAGTTCTGACCCTTGGCCAGGTTCCACTGAGCAGTGAGCTCACCATTCTTTCGGACTCGGGTGTAGACGCCCGACTTCATCCGGAAGACGTTGTTCACCTGCCACTCGTTGCCGTTGACGATGTAGCTGTAGCGGCGCGTGATCTTGGGGAGCTGGGCGACGTTGACCACCTGGCGGTCGAGAACCTTGCCAGTCAGGTTGTCCTTCAGCTCAAGCTCAGCCCGGATGGGAACGGTCCAGCTACGGCCTTTGACCTTGGCATCCTTCTGGTCACGGATGTCGTCAACGCCCTTGTTGTCATCGACCCAAACCTTCTTCGCACTGAGGGTGTGCTGCCTGCCCTCGATGGGGAAGTAGTTGTGGATCGTCTGAGCGGTGCGTTCCTTGAGCTTTTCGAATGCCTCTTCAGGTGAATAATGCGCCATCAGCCCTCTCCAGCACTGTCGTGGGCAACGCTAGGTCGCCTGAGCGGTGGATAGATGCCACGTTTTGCCATCCTACATCACTGAAAGTCCAGCCAGCAACCCGTCATAAGATAAGTGAAGGGCCCATACGTCTCTTAACCCAACTTGTCGACGGAGGAAATGAAGAATGAGCAACCCAACCTCAATGCAGATGTTCCAGCAGGACGTCCAAAACGATCTCGTGGGAGGATTCTTGAGCTTCCCAGAACCGGAGCCCGAGGAACAGCCTCACGAAGACGAGACGGAGGACAACGCTGGAACGGACGTTGAGGCCAACTGATGAGGCTGCTGCTCATGGGGTTCGTAGTGGGCCTTGCAAGGAGACTCATTCATGAACTTCAGAAGACCCGCAATCATAACGACGCCGAGAGTCGTCGTACCGCAGCCGGCCAAGCCTAGAGTTGCGCCTAGAGCTTTGCCCAGGATCATCAAAGCGCCAGAACCAGAACTGATAGGCCGCTGTTTGTTGTGCGAAGAGCAGTTTGGTGGGCCCAGTGCTGTTCGCCTACGACACGGCTGTGTCAAACAACGAAAATGGGGAACGGAGTTCATAGAGCTACCGTTCGACGACCACTCGAAGGTGAAGTGGTTGTGTATGACGTGCGCGTGGGACAACTCCATCGTCGCGGATGACGCTAGACGATTCTCGTCCCGGCTCCAAGGACTCAGTGCAGACGGCCAGTGCTGCCTGTGCTCTCAGGTCATCGAGCCCTACCCATTGGAAGACTGGTCAAGCGCGATACTGATCGAACTAGGTGAAATGACGCCGAGCACGAAAGGACCCTTCTCGATCTACCGCCCAAGCGAAACCGGCCACCTGCATTACTTTTGCATGGATGACCTCAACATCGAACTTTGGCGGCTGATTGAGAGGGCCGACGTGCCGGACTACCGAGAGTACCTCTCGCCATGCGAGTAGGAAAATCTGGGGTGGTCCGATGCGATCTCTGCGGTGAGGTGATTGTTGGCTCTGCCGACAGCCTCACTCGCAGCGGTCAAACCAAACACTTCTGCCAAGGCACTTGTCTGGATGCGTACCTCCGCGAGCACTGCAACGACGTCATCGTTGGAGAGGTTCAGAAGCAAGTTCGCGAGGAGTTCAACTTCATCCACAAACAAGTGTGCCCGGCCTGCAAGTACAGGCTGAGGAAGCTCCAGTGAGAGGAGGAGCAGAGGCCCAGCGGCCTCTTTTTAGCCCATCGCCGGCTGGCTTTGATGGGATCCCATCGCGCCGCCAACGCCACCAGCCAGGCCCATAGCCGCAAGGCCAAGACCCATCTTGCCTGCACCACGCATCTTGCTGCCGATGCGCCCCAGTCGGCCCATCATACCAGCTCCTGCATGCTCAGCAGCTCCGGCCGCTGCTCTCGGGGCACCAGCAGCCGCTCCGTGGAGGATCTGCGTGCTACCAGGACCTGCCGCCTGTGCTACTGGCCTACCACCCGTCACTGATGTTACGGCTGTGCGAGATGCTCGACTCGGAACAGCCATGGGCTTCTTGGGAATCAAGTTGCCCTCTGCATTCACGGTGTGAGTGGCGGGATTCCACTCCCCGCTCTGAAGCATCGAGTTCATCTTGGCTTCACGGGCAGTCGAGGCCTGGAGCTGAGACTGGTGAGTCGCCTCACGCTGCTTCATGAACTGACCGTAGGACGGGCCAGCCTGGAACCCCTCCGGCAGTTTGCCTTGCATCCCTTGAATCCCATGGGCGCCAATCGCTTCGGGTCCAACGAGAGAGAAGTCCGCTGCGATCTTCATCAGCTCATCGTAAAAAGCCTGCATCATGATCTTGTTCATACTGACGCTGCCTCCGGGCCCCGCATCGGAGGACGCTGCTCAGGGAGCGGCATACCAGCCGAGTTCTTGTTGGCCCCACGGCTCTGCTGCAAGAGCTGCAGAACCATTGAGTAGAGTTGCGGATTCATCTTCTGCATCTGCACGAGGTTCTTCTGTTTCTCATGCTCGGGCAGTTGGTTGAGCCACCCTACGACTTGGTTGGCCACCGTGAAGATGTCCATCTGCGCCGGCTGGCTGGCAACGAGCGGTGACTCACCAGCGGCCATGGCTGGTTGGTCTTGACCCTGCTCTTGACCTTGCGGCAGTTCCATTGGGGGAACCTGACCCGCCTGATTCATCTGGCCGACCTGCGCGTTCTGCTGAGCGCCTACCGCTGACGGGCTGGCTACGCCGGGTTGACCTGCTGCCTGCATGCCCTGCTGCTGGAGCATCTTCTGGTCGTTCGGGTCGATACCACTGACCTGCTGCTCCATCATGATCTTCTGAGCGCGGGTCTGGTACTTGATCTGGACGAGCTGGGCCTCACCCTGAATGCCCGCCTGAGCAAGCGCCTGCGAGCGCTGGTTCTCCAGCACTCGCTTCTGCTCGACGGAGATGATCTCGGCGTCCTTGACGGAATCCCAGTCCATGTCCTCGAGCATCGACTTGTCAGAGAGCTTGCCGGCTTGGTTCATCTGCAGGTACAGCGCGCTGCGCTGCAGATCGTCGGCCATCTTGAACCGTTTGTAGTGGCACGGCACCGTCTCCCAGCCCATGAATGCTGCGATGTTGGGCATGATGAAGTCGGTGGCGAGCTGCTTCCGCTGGGTTCTCTGGTCGAGGAAGTGGTTCTCGAGGATTCGCATCGAGACGTTCGAGCCCGAGAACTGCATACCGCCGTAGACGAACTCGATTGGCACGCCCATACCGGCGATGATCTGCTCCGACCACACCCGGTACTCCTGCGCCAACATGAGGGCGCGACCGTCACCGCCGAGTGTCTGCTGCCCGACGGGGATGGGGAGGAGCGGGATGTAGTTGTTGTCGAGGCGCCAGCGCACGATCTCCTGCTCGATCTTGTCGCGCCACTGGGTCAGGTTGACTGTCGAGTAGACACTCGCATCAGGAGAAGCTGTCTGGGGGAAGAGCAGCCGGAGTGGAACGATGTGCTCGACGGCGATGGCTTCCTGCGCCTTGCGAAGAACCTGCAGGTAGAAGGCGTCCTTCAACACCGGCAGGATCATTGGCATGCCCCAGCCCTTGTCCTTCTGGGCGATGGTGGGGCGCTTCATGTGGTAGATGTTGTCTCGACTGAAGAGCAGGGCCTTGTTCTGCCGCAGTGCTTCCATGAAGACCTGCGGGATGCGCTCGATGATGTGGCGCTTGGCCATACGTACGTCGTTCGCCAGCATCGGCGGGATGACGTAGTAGTACCGACTCTCTCCAGTGGCTTCGTTGTGCTGGACCGTGATGTACTCGGGGTTCCAACGCACCAACCGGATGTCTCGAATCGATCGGATGTAGTGGTCGCGGACCTGGAACTCTTGATGGTTGCCGCACTTCTGGCACTCACCAATAAACTTGTACTCCCGGAAGATGTACTTCTGCTTCTCGATGCGGGCAATGTTGTGGCAGTGCTTGCAGATGAGCAGCTTCTGGAACGGGAAGGACAAGGAGACGAAGGCGTTCCCGTAGGTGTTGTAGTCGAGACCGACCTCCACCTCGAACTTCTTGTAGTTGAGAACGGTGCTGAAGCAGTACTCCCACTGCCTGCGAAGAGGCTCGTTCTCAGAATCGAAGATGAGATCGGTGACCGAGTACTCAGCCATCTTCGTGCAGACGGCATTCACGAGTGGATTCGTCAGGTAGTAGTAGCGGCACCACCGGAGCATCGTCTTGAACGACGACGGCAAGTAGGTGTGCGCGATGTCGAAGAACGGCGACGGATAGCGAATAGCCCCCAAGGCCTCGCTGGTCATGGAACGGCCAGTGTTCCTCGAGAACCGCAGGCCGCCAGCCGGGCCGAATGTTAGGGCGTCAATCATCCGTAGTACCTCTGGACGTTCTCCAGTTGCTCGGAGGCCTCAGTCGGAGAAGGGGCATTGACTGCTTGACGAACATTCGCCCCTGCTCGCATCCGGTCTATAACACGTCCGAGCCGAGAACCAACTGCTCGAGCTCCAAGAATGCCAACCGTAGCTGGTAGGAGACCGATCCCTCCTCCTGTGGCCAGTACATTGGCCAGCCCCATAGCGCCCTCACCAAGGCCCATCTCCGCAGTCGAACCTTCCCCAGTTGGTGACGGCTTGGCGGCATTCACCACACCGGGGATGCCCATGCCCGCGAAACCGACAGTGAGACTCTTGCTGCCGACAGGCAGGTACTTGGTGCCAGCGCCGGCGCCAGTCCAACCACTACGAGAAAGAGTCTCAGCAGTTCTGCGAAGGGCACCTGCATCAGCAGTTGGAGCAAGCAGGTGCTCTCCTGCACCAGCCATCAGCTTCTTGTACGCCTTGGGGTTGGACTTCAACGCTGTAGCTGCCGCTTGAGGAGAACCGAAGCCCATTTCTTTAGCCCTCCGAGCAAGCTCGGGGAGCGGTGAGGATTCACGCCAGCCTTCACGCAGCCCTTCGATAGGGTGCATGACGCGGTTCACCATCTTCTCAGAGCCGCCGAGTAGCGTCTTGGTGCCCTTGCCGATACGGCCCAGGCCCGACAGCCCCATCTTCAGTGGCTTCTGGATGCCGCCGGAGAACAACTTCTGACCGGCCTGTCGGAGGAAGTCCGCAGCGCCTGACATCTTCTGGAGTTCGTCAGCGAACGCCTCCAGGGATTGTGTGCTCAGTGGGTCACCCACGACTTCAATTCCTCGAGTTGTTCTGCCAGTTCGCGATTCCGCTTCTGCATGTAGTCATACGCTACCACGAGCTTCGCTGCCTGGACATCCTCTGTTTTGTTCTCTTCGAGCTTGAGTGCCTCCGGCCCTTTCTCTTTGAGCTCAGAGTACCTCTTCTCAACTGGTGCTGGATCTCTCAACAGAAAGCGCTCGACGTTATTCCCCGCACTCGCATGCACATCGGGATGAGGCTTCATGTTAAGGGGGTGTTCGTCAGCGAACCTTCCGGTGCAGAAGTCACATCGTCCGTCGAGGTCGTCGGTGTCGACGTTTCCACAGACTTTGCAGTGGTAGGTCGGTTCGGAGAGGACTCCCTTGGCAAAATCCAATGGAGTCGGGAGGTAGACGACTCCCTCGTCGAGGGCACAAGCAGCAACGTATCTCTGAGGCTCATCACCGTAGGTCTCTTTTCGAATCGTATTCGCGATGTCGACCCCGGCCATGAGCTGCGAGAGAGTACAGCGCTGCGTGATGTCGAATCTTGGTACGTTATTGTTCAGGGCTTGGATGATCTTCTCGAAGATGTGCCACTCGCTCCAAAAGCCCATTGTTGAAGTGAGCACGCGCACAGCTTGAATCTTCTGCCAGTTGTGCTCGCTGACAGAGGTTGCTCTGAAGGTGGTGAGGATCTCTCTCTTCAGAGTGTCAGGCTCCCACTCCAACCACTCGGTGCCGAACTTCTCCATCAGCACGAGAGTGAGCGCCACTGGATGAGCGTCATGGAAGCTGAAGAACCGGATGATGGGTTCCAGCGACGCCTGCACAGGAGCCGGGGCCTTCGTAATGTCCAGGCCCCATTTTGCCATCCCCGCTTCCATCAGATCTCCTAGACAACCGCTTGAGTGATCTCGCTGTTCTCAGGATGGTCCGAGGCCAGGCGGGAGATGATCTTCTTCTGGGGCAGTGGCATCGACTCGAAGATGCCTGCTGGGTCCTTCAGGAACTCCTTGCACATGCTCTCGGTCAGGATCTGACGAAGCCTGGGCAGGTGGTTCTGCGCTAGGCTGACGAGCTGGTCGTTGGTCACGCGGTCGTTTCCATCCTCCCACACCACGTCAGCTTGCTTGTTCATGCCGAAGGTCGAAGCCCACGGATCGAGGATGACGTGGTCCCAGCCACGATCGAGCCCGTGCTTCACGTCGAACCTTCGCAACACTTCAGCGTAGGTACCCGGCTCCAACGATGCACGCTTCTCGAAGAGCTCGTCGAGGAATCGGCGATCATTGCCAGGCTGGCAGGCGATCTTCCTCATCTCGACCGCAGCTTTCAGGTGACCGCTCGGTGCCCACTCGGTGGCGCCGGCGTCGAGAATCTCGGGGTCGACGGGGTAGCCAATGGTGTACGCCTTGGCGGCCAGCTTCACCGCGTACTGCCGGCGAATCTCTGGTTGCATGCGGTTCCGCTTGTCCTGGAAGTAGTCCTCGGCCTTCTTCACGAGGTCCCACGTGTGGATTGGGTAGAAGCGACGGCCATCAGGCAGCACCACCGCGTAGTCGCCCGGATCGTTCGAGCTGGCAACCTTCATCTTTGGCGCTGGACGCTTGCCGGTGATGTCGGCAACCTTCTCCTTCGGAGCAGCCTTTCCGGCCATCTTCTCCATCACCGCCGGCGGCTTCAACTCGAACTGCTTGCAAGCGTCGACCAAGTTGGCCGCAGCCATCTTCTGAGCACCTTCGGGTAGCTTGTCACCATGCTCCATGAAGTAAATGACTGACATCGCTGTGGTGCCCGGATCGTGGCATGCGAACTTCCGCATCACGTGGCCAGAGTCGATCGCAACGAGAGCGAAGTCCTCGTTCGCCAGCTTCTCCATCGGGCGCACGTCGGCTTCCTTGATGATGTCAGGGAGAGCCGAGGCGGCCGGGAACTTGGTCTTCAGCGTGGCACCTTTGTCGTCGTACCAATCCAGGGTCACGCCAGCGTACTTGTTCTTCATGGGCTTCTCCTGACTACGGATCTGAGCTTTCTTCTCTCTCAAGGTGGCACCACCTGCAACACCCCCGAGCAAACTGCCGGCTGCGGGAAGTACTTTGCTGATGTTCCCTGTGCCTCTACCCCATGCTGCCCCGGTCAGGCCACCTGCTGCACCACCTGCTGCACCACGGAGAGCGCCACTACCTCGTTCACCTTCAGGAGCAGCAGCGGCACCTGCGGCAGCTCCGAGCCCGGCGGGCAGGCTCACAGCCTTGATTGCTCGAGCTCCGAGGTCCTTGGCCTCTTCAGCGCCGGCGCGCACGGTCTCACGGGCTGTACCGGGCAGCTCTTTGTGAAGTCGAGACCAGAAGGGGCCCAGTTCTTCTTCGAGAAGGGGGCGAATGTTCTCTCGAACACCCTCCAAAAGACCCTTCCCGGCTGATCTTCCCAGGCTGTCAGCAATCCCTGCGGTCTTGAGCTTCTTCATGCAGTCCTCACGCTGGAACGTAACGGTGGCGGGCTGTTCTGGTCAATCGAAAAACCCCCACCAACCACGTCATAAGTATCCTGAACCTAAACCCAAAACCACAGGAGGTTAGCCCGTGAGCGAAGAGGTTCTGATTGGAGAATGTTTGAATGGTGATAGGCACCCGGACTGTGCTCACTTCACAGGGCAGCATCTTTGCCCTGCGGCTGAGGGCGTAGGAGGCAAGTGCTGCTTTGGCGTTCGCCATGAATATGGTGATCAAGACTGCCAAGCCTGTGTCCTCAACAGAGAATGTGCCTCTCTAACACATGGTGTCGTCAAAAGCGACGTACGCCATGCACCCAGAATCATACGCCCTGGAATCGCTCCAGCGAAGAGCGCAGTGCGTATGGCTGTTGCGCCAGGTACTCAGACGCAACAAGTGCAACGAGGTCGGTTGCCCATCTTGCAGGACTATGGTCCTCAACCTGGGGAGCCACTTCTGATACAGCAGCCCATCAATCCGGAGCCGCTGCAACTGAACCCGAAGGACGGGTTGTTCAAGAGGTTCCTGAAGGTGAGCTCGTGGGGCGCCGGCGAAGGATTCTTCGAGATGGGCCTCAACTTCTTCCGGAAGAGACGTCCGGAATAACCTACATACGTTATGAGTGGAGGAGCGAATGGCCGTACATCTGTTCCACCTGAAGCTGGCGACGCTGAGACAGCAGTCTCGCTGGCCTGACCAGGAGGACTTCGCGAGTCGAGTAGGGCTGAGCCTGGGTGGCTACAGGAAGTACGAAACGGGAGAGCGCATCCCCAGCCTGGAGGCACTGCAGCAGATCTTCGAGAAGGCCAACATCGAACCACGGCTGGCCGACGAGGTGTTGAACCTACGCAACGACGCAAAGGCGGCGCAGGTAGGGCTCAAGCCCCATTTTGGTCAGACGTCTACGGTAGATTCCGATGCGTTGGCTAAACGCATACGAGGAGAGATCATCTTCGTGCTGAAGCAGGCTGGAGTCGCAGTACCGAACGCCTCGGGTGGGGTGATCGAGAAGCGTGTCTCCATGATCCTCAAGTCAGTGCTCGGAGTGTGACATGGTGGAGTGCCGCTTCACAGAGAAGGACCCCGACAAGGCGTACCTCACCAACAACCTGTTGTTGCCGAAGAGGTTCGTCAACGCTTCCGTGATCAAGGCGGCGCTCACGTTCACGCTGAACGATGAGGAACCGATCCTGGACGAGCAGACCAATGAGCCCATAGGGACAAGACCCAAGGTGCTCAAGCTCTGGGATGAGACGAACAACCACGTCATCGTCCCTCGGGATTTCCTGCCGCCTGAGCAGTACCCAGAGTTTCGATGCCAGTTCGAGATGGTGCCACCACCAGACTTCGAACAGGTCCGTATCGACGACCTCATCGAGCTCCGAGACGCCGAGCAACAAGAGGCGTTTGACTCCCTGATGAACAACTACAGCGGTACCCTCAACCTGTCCTGTGGGAAAGGGAAGACTGTTATTGCGTTGAAGGCCGCCGCCAATCTCAAGGTGCCAACACTCGTAGTGGTGAACACCACAGCTCTACTTGAGCAGTGGAAGGAGGAGATCGAAAGGCACCTGGGTGTCGATAGCATCGGCATCCTTCAGGGACAGACTCATGATTGGAGAAGACACCCGATCGTCCTGTCTATGGTCCACACGCTCTCAGCGAGACGGTGGCCCATGGAATTCAGACGTCGGTTCGGCCTGGTTCTCTACGATGAGGGGCATCACATGAGCGCCCCGGTCTTCGTACTCAGTGCAGATCTGTTCTACGGTAGGAGGTTCTCTCTCACCGCAACAGCATCACGCACCGACGGGTTGGAGGTGATCTACCAGTACCACTTGGGCCGGGTCATCCACAGCAACCTCACTCAAGAGCTCGTTCCTAACACCGTCTTCCACCTGCTGAAGTGGGAGATGCCACCTGCTCACAGGAAGCTCGTGGTGGACAGGAACGACGACATCAGCATCCCAAGAGTACGAACGTACCTCGGGCGTCTTGAGTGGCGGAACAACCTGATCTACGACCACCTGCTTCGTGACGTCGAAGAGGGCAGGCAGATACTCGTGCTCAGCCACAGCGTGAACCACGTGGAGATGCTCTACAACTACCTGAGTGGCATGGGTGCAGGGATGATCACAGGGGAGACCCCGCAAGAGAGCCGCATGGCAATCCTGCGGAACGGTAACCCCATCTTCGGCACGTTCCAGTTGGCCAGAGAGGGGCTCAACAAGCCCTCACTCGACACGCTGTACGTGGTCACTCCGTTCAGTAACTCGAACGACCTGCAACAAGCATGGGGTCGTATCCAGAGACGGTTCGCTAACAAGAAGGAACCTCTCGTCAGAGTCTTTGAAGACGCGGCATTCACATGCAGCGTGAAATCGTGCGGGAACCTGAGAGGGGTCCTGCGTAGGTTCAACTACCCGTACGAACGGGTGACATGGGAGACACAATGAAAGACCTCAACTGGGATCGCATGGCTGTCGTGACCGCGTTGCACGGCGAGAAGTACCTCGGGTGGATTCCCGAAGAGATGGGAGACCCAAAGAAGTACCTGGACGAGAACTGCACGGCTGGGAAGCCGGTTGTGATCCACGATGCTCGCAACCTGATGGGCCAAGCTCAGCCCAACATCGACGCACGGGGCAACATCCTCGGCATCTCCAAGATGCTGTTGCTGATGCCGATCGACGCGATGAATGGGCCACTGCCTGTCATCAATGTCATTTCCTCCACGTGGTACCTCGTACCGGAGAACGACAGCGTCAGGAAGAAGTTCGAAGAGCTGCTGAACGCTTCGGTTGAGACTGAGGCTCGTCTGTCAGCATCAGATGCAGGGATTCACATCCCAGGATTGAGGCGGCCACAGTGAGTGAGCTCAAGCCTTGGAGCCGAGAGTGGAAAGAGGCTCAGCTCTTCGCCTATTACGAGCAGTGGAAGAACTGCGTCGAGTGTCCTCTCAGCCAGGCCCGAGAGAATGTGGTCTTCGGCATGGGGAATCCCGATGCCAAGCTGCTGCTCATTGGTGAAGGGCCAGGCGAGGAGGAAGACGCTGAGGGTGAGCCCTTCTGCGGCACGTCTGGAAAGCTCCTTCGAGGACTGGTCCAGAACGCAGGTCTCAAGTGGGAGGATCTCTACGTCACCAACTTGGTTGGTTGCCGTCCAACGGACGACAAAGGGAAGAACCGAGACCCTTCCACTACAGAGCGTGATGCGTGCCAGCCAAGGGTTCACCAGATCATCTACGTGGTGGACCCGTTGATTGTGGTGCCAGTAGGCAAGGCCGCTCTGAAGGCGCTGGCCCGAGGAAGGGACTGGGCCATCACTGAGCATCGAGGCGTGGTGTTCAGCTCGCCTCACGTATCGGCCAAGTTGACAGGGGACCGGAACAGCGTTGAGATCCCCGGCCACATCTTCCCCAGGAAGGACACAGAGAAACGAGAGGTCTGTCTGGAGTACGACATGATCCCGATTCTCCACCCAGCGTATCTGCTCCGCGAGGACAGCTACGATGAAAAGACTATGAAGTTCCCCCCAGATGGGGTGACGCATCGTACATTCGAGGACCTCAAGCGAATCAAAAAGATGTTGAACGCGCTGGAGAAGGAGTACGCCTCGATCCCCCGCTTCGAAAGGAAGTGACATGAAACCAGTCATCGGTAGAGTCAGGCCCAAGATACAAGCCAACCCGGTCGCCACCCCGGTAGTGGCTCCAGCCCCCGCTCTGGCACCGACTGGGCTACCCAAGCCCAAGGTTGCCCCCCAGAAGGTGGAAGACCCAGCGCTCGCTGAAGCGAGAGTTGCAGTCGAGAACTACGAGCTCCAGCGAAGGATGCTCAACGAGATGAGGGAGGACTGGGAGAAGAACTACCCAGAGGCCTACCTGGCTCGTCAGGACATTCTGCGACAGGAAGACCTTGTTACAGATGCCATCGCCAAGGCCAAGCCTTTGATCGCTGCCATCAAGCAGACCATCGGGGAGTTCAAGGCCACCAGGAAGTTCAAGAAAGCCCACTACGACGAGAAGGAAGTCACACAGATCCTGTCGTCGTTGGAGAACAGGCTCGAGGTCTTCGAAGAGATGATCTCCAGTGGCATCGTCGATGCCATCGGGCTCAACCGTGAGGCCACCATTGCGTGGTTCGCACAGCGACCTGGCTATGCCGAGGCTTTCCACCCGGCGTTCAAAGAAGAGCAAGAGGACACCTGCGCGGTCACTACTCCTAAGCTCTGAGGTGTCACATGACGGATGAAGTAGTCGAGGTCAACGACGTTGGCCTGCTCGATCGTGTCACCCGCAATCGCAGGTGGGAGATCGAGAAGGATGACGGAAAGGTGACTCGCAGAGAACAGAGCCAACAACACCCCATACCGGAGGACATCATGGCAGCACTTGAGCAGCACATTGGTGACGCCCAGGCGAAGATTACGGTCGGCGCCGAGCTCGGGCACAGCAAAGAGTACGGCTGCAAAGCCCAAGCCTTTGTGAGTGTGTCCGTCACCTGCAACAACAATGAGACCGACATCGGTGCAGTCCACGGGATCGTTCAGCCGTTCGTGCGGCAGCTCGTCAACGCGGATCTGGATCAGATGAAGGAGGACCGGGACACCCACATGGGTACTACGGCTCCAGCGCCGACCACCGGCAAGGTCAGCAATCCTCCCAGGGCAAATGCCAAGCCCCCTACCGCTCAGCCAGTCGCCGCGGCCAAGCCTGGAGTCCAACGGCCATCATTCCGGAGGTAGGGGATGTATGTCCGTTCCGAAACAAAATCAGGAGTGGCCGACGCCGTAGTGGCGATCGAGGGCAAGTTCAAGTTCCGGCCTGACGTTGACGTCGTTCCGGCCATGGAAGTGACGATGGTCTACCTGAACAGCGGGACCAAGACCACGTACGGAACATGCCCATTCACCACCTTCAGCCCGAAGACCATCGAGGCCATGCTCGAATTCATGAAGTGTGCAGAGCAAGACTTCGGTGAGGTCGTGTTTGAGGGTGGCATCGTGACTCCGTTCGGCCCGTTGGCAACACCACCGGGAGGAGCAGAGTCAGGCAACGGCCTTCCAAAAGGCCTGGGAGAGGAGAAGTAAACTATGGCCGCACTAGAGGATCGAGTCCTCACGAAGATACTCAAAAGCGGGTCCTTCAACGAAGCGACCCAACGCGGCCTGTGCGAAGAGCATTTCCTCAACCCCGATTCCCGGATGATCTTCCGATTCTTGAAACAGCACTGGTACAACCCTGCTACCAGCGGCACCCTCCCCACCATCCAACGTGTTCGCCAGCGATGGCCGGCGTTCACGCTCACGGCTACCAGCCAGGATGAGGAGGGGGCACTCATAGCTCTCATCGACGAGCTGAAGATGAAGTCCTTCGAGTCCGATGTTTGGGCTTTCTCGGACTACTTCAAAGAGCTGGTCGAGGAAGATCCGGTCAACGCCATCGCCGTTATGAAGAAGCGGATGATGGAGATCGAGGTGAAGCTCAGCACAGGGGAGCAGTCCAGAGGGATGGGACTCCAAGAGATTCTGTCGATGGCCAAGGAGCACTATGATAACGCCCAGACGGGCGCCATCTACGGTGTCCCGTGGCCGTGGCCGTGTCTCACTGAAGACACTCTCGGCAAACGTGGTGGTGACTTCGTAGTGTTCTACGGACGCATGAAGAGCATGAAGACTTGGATTCTGCTCTACTGCGCGGCCGTCGACTACCTGAACCACAACAAGCGAGTGATGGTGTGGTCGAAGGAGATGTCCCCGATGAAGTTGGGTCTCCGCATGGCGACCCTGCTGGCTCGGGTGGACTACCAGCTTTTCAAGAAGGGCTTGCTCCCACCCAAGGTGAGAGAGAGCTGCTTCAACGTGCTGGAGTCTCTGATCACAGGCAACGTGAAGCACGACCTGCGTCGTGGGCTAGCCACGGGGATGAGAGATCTGGTTCTGTTGGCCGGCAAGGATGCCCCCCGGAATCTCGAGGGGCTGAAAGAGAAGGTCAACCAGTTCCAACCCGACGTCATCTACCTGGACAGCTTCTACCACATGGACTCCGCGAGGTCGGAGCAGATGACCGTTCGCTGGCAGCGCGTAGCAACGATGGCTGAAGACGTGAAGGCGTATGCCGAAGACGTCCACCTACCCATCGTCGCCGTGCACCAAGCCAACCGATACGGTGAGAAAACCTTTGGCAACACCCTGGCGGACCTGGCAGATGCCGACGTCATTGCCCGAGAAGCTGACCTCATCATTCGTGTGTTGAAGCCGCCGGGGTACAACGAGTTACACGAAGAGGAGTACGAGGAGGAGTTCATTCGGATGCTACGCGACAAGAAGGTAGCACCCACCCCTGCACAAAGACGCCTACCCCGCATCAAGCTGGGCAAGGAAGAAGTGCAGGGCAGTGGACCTTCCGTGAATGCCCGTCTGATGGAGAAGCTGCAAGAGCAGTCGGGCATCAAGAGAGTGGGCGGCGAGCTTGCTCTGGTGTTGGGCGGCAATCGAGAGGGCACGCTGGAGGCCTTCACGATCAAAGCCATCCCTTCGTACAACTTCAACCTCATCACCGACAAGCCGGACATGAAGCGCGTCAAGGAGTGGATGAAGATCGATGACAAGGGTGACGACTCTCCCGACACCAAGAAGGACAAAGCGCAGCCGAAGACCTCATCGGCTGACTTCTCCAAGGCCTTGGCGAACTCCGGGATGAAGTAATGCTGGCACTCGCTGACGAGATTGCTCAGAAGCATCTCAAGCGGGTCAGGATCAAGGACGAGTTCATCTCGGCTGCGTGCCCCTTCCACAAGGAGGGTCACGAGTCGAGACCCTCGTTCTGGGTCAACCGCCAGATCGGGAACTGGGGATGCTTCACCTGTGGTGAGCATGGCGGTGGGCTCAAATGGCTGCTCAAGAGATTGGGCGTCAGCACGGCCCACATCGAGGCTCAGCTCGAAGAGGCCGAGAAGCAGGCGAAGCAGAACATAGACATTGAGAAGGCTCGATCTCGGAAGAAGGCACGGAAGCCGTTCGTTGGCGAACACATCCTGCCTGACGCTCTGCTCGGAGTCTTCGACTTTCTTCCCCTGGACCTGGTGAAAGCCGGGTTCGACAAGGAAGTCCTGAGAGATCACGAGATTGGGTACGACCGGCGCAATAACCGCATCACTTTCCCCATAAGGGACCTGTTCGGGAACCTCATAGGTCTCTCAGGCCGGGCCACCCTGATTGGGGAGGAGCCAAAGTACCTCATCTACAGTGGGCGCCGAGTCATCGAGGGCAAGGAGGTCCTCGGTGAGCTCGGTGAGTGGTACCCGGACTACACCAACGAAGGCATTCGTGACCACTTGTGGAGGTTGGACAAGTGCTACGAGCGCCTCATGAAGAACGAAGGAGGGCAGGAACAGCTCATCATCGTTGAGGGCTACAAAGCAGCCTTGTGGATGGTTCAGAACGGCTGGATCAACACGGTAGCCCTCATGGGCGCGAGGATGTCCCCAGGCCAGGAGCGGATTGTCCGCAGCCTTGGCGTGGAGACGTTCGTCTTTCTCGACAACAACCGACCCGGTCGGGAAGGAAGTACTCGAGTTTGTCAGAGGGTCGCGGTAAGTACATTCCCAGTTTATGAGGTCACATATCCGGGTGACTGCGATGAGGCAGCGCAACCGGATGACCTCATTGTTGAAGAGCTCATAGCAGCTCTCGGTAACTCAAAGCGTATTGGAGGAAAGAGCCATGTCAGAAGAGATGTACGACAGTTGGGACGACAGTCTGGAGGAAGACCGTCAATCTGGAAGAAGCAGCAGCGGTAAGAAGTGGGGCTTGCTGTGGCGGCCTACTGAGGCGCCCACCAAGATCCACCTGAGCCGGCCCGAGAAGCCCTACGTCCATCCGACGTCGGGAAAGGAGTTCCCCTTCCGAGCCAGCAAGCGGCACTTCTTGCCGGGCAAGGGCAAGGCCAAGAAGGGTGCCTTCATCGAGTGCGGCGTGGAGCGGGGCGAGCAGTGCGTCGTGGACGCCTACATCAACCCGGCAGCGTACGGGTTGGTCAACGTGGCCCCGGATGCCAGCCTCGCTCAGAACTGCGCGGCCAAGATGTACTACGCAGTGGCCGGCTGGATCGAGGAGGAGTTCCACCTCGTCGACGTCGAGAACCAGAGCGGTGACGGCACTCACAAAGAGCGCTGGCGCTGCCTGGGTCGAGGCTGCCAGTACTGCACGGACCAGTGGCCGATGGTGTTCGGCCAGCGGTTCTACATGGAGGTCAGCCCCGGTCAGTGGAGACACTCGTTCCACGACCTGCACAAGCGCATCGAGAACACCTACTGCAAGTGCGGTGGGACTCTCTACGTGCCCAGCTTCGTCTGCGCTGGATGCGAGAAGTTGGTACTCGACGTTGCCACCTACTGCGATTGCGGTAGCGACGACGTCAGCCTGAACACGGAGACGGGTCAGGCGGGCTGCGGCAAATGCGGGAAGAGCTGGTCCGGGTTCTACACCGAGCACCAGAAGATCTACGAGGAGAGCAACGAGGCGTACAACTGCCGAGACTGCGGGCACAAGGGCTTCCTGAAGCCCACCCGCATCTGCTCGACGGAAGGCTGTGCTGTGCAGCCGTACGGCATCTTCGATTGTCAGCTCACCGTTCGGGTGACTGGCGACAAGAAGGAGAAGCGACTCCTCATCGACGCGCACGTGATTCAGGAACCGGACCCCCGTCTGTTCGATCCCACCTTCCAAGGGAACGACGAGCGAGCAGCCCAGGTCGCTGAGTCCTTTGCGAAGCCGATCGATCTCGAGTACCTGCTCAAGGCTCCGAGCGCGGACGAGCAGTGCAAGGTCCTCGGCAAGCCCAATCCGTTCAACGCCGTTGCGCGTGGCGCTGCTCGCTACGCGAAGTACGACGCCGGCGGTGAGGGAGAGGCCCCGGCTGGTGATGACCAGGCCGTGACCGAGTAGTTCAACGTCAACCCAGGGGTGCGCTGGCGAGAGCTGGCGCACCCCTTTTCTTATGGAGCGTGCATGTCCGGTAGGCAGTTCAACATCGGAGTGCCACTACCCTCGTACATTGACACCGACGAGCAAGCCCAAGATCTCCTGCACATGACTCTGCGGAAGGTGCAGGAGGATCCAGGAGACCTCATAGGGTTCGACACAGAGACCACCGGCAAGAAGATGCCGTTCAAGGTAGGCAACAAGTCTCCCTTGGACTGGATGACTGACACTGTCACGTTCTGGTCTCTGGGGTTTCGATACCG